>Ga0315913_1000295_pt1 | contig 40141 bp, 18 predicted proteins | sample MpolsnodulesMG_FD_207736 | JGI IMG/M metagenome (GOLD analysis project Ga0315913, IMG submission 207736) | Medicago polymorpha root nodule microbial communities from Los Angeles, California, United States - small nodules | ecosystem: Host-associated > Plants > Roots > Nodule | place: USA...
GATTTTACGAGAAACTGCATGGTGAACAACTATATACTGAGTCTTTTGCAAAATCTAGAATGGATTGAAAGTATAAGTTTATTATGCTAATCAAATTTCCCATTAATCCAAGATTGCTTCGTATCGTCGCACATTGTATTAAATTAGTGTATAATATTTTTTTTAAGCAAATGAAAAATATTAACTCTTTATCACACGCTTGAAATTATTTGAAACCGTTGCATTGGTATGTTTCATATAGCGAATATACGGAAATTTGAAAACAATGTCTATGCCAGGAGTTAACTGCAGAGATATTCCAGATTCTTAGCTCACATTTTATTATTCTACGAATGGAAAGTAATGTAATTGTTGAGAGTCAAAGAAGAAAAGGGTGAGCTAACTTTTTGATTTTTTAAGACAAGAATGTTGAATCAGAAAAACAGTGTCCGTTGCAAGAGAAGATGTTGCTAAGCAGTATACATGCATTTAGATAAGATATGTAAAGCGGGAAAGCAGGGGCTGCATGCATGGCAATGAAATCCCATATAAGTTATGCATAACAAAATACCTTTGCCGACTCCAATTTGATCCAAAAATGGCCCAGACTGTTTAACAAAGTAGGCCAGAAGTTCAGGTACATCCAGCGGCGGCACTTCCTGCAAAAGATGTGTGGAAATGTTAGCTACAGTCCATTCAACATTCAAATTAAGGTCCCAAGTTTAGAAGATACGAGAATTAGTGTACAAGTTGATGACATGTATAGAATTATATCATCCTTCTCATGGAACCAATTATTTAAATATACCATTCATATGTCCCAGCTAATTGTTCCGATGTCAAAATCGAAACAAAACATTAAATGAAAAGACTATACTAAATAATAGAAGAATTTTCATGTCGAAAGGGGCCTAAGGATGCATGGACTGGTGTATTCACTGTATTGTATAAGGTATCAAATGCAAGCATTATGGCTCATGTGAATTTACAACCTTCCAGCTAGGTACAAGTTTTGCTTCTTTTTTTCACACAGATGCCCAATATTCGATCGAGCATGTTCATATATCAACCAAAAAAAACTAAACAAATTACATAGTACATATACACACCTTTGACTCTTCGGGTTCTTTGTACATCGATTTCTGCAAAAAGTGAAAACAAACATGTGAATTCTTTGAAAGAAAGCACATAACAAAATTATGCACAAAAACACATTCATAAAAATGAAATAAAACGGAATACTAAATATTCATCACCAATATCCACATAAAAAACATTTAACAGTACAAAATTGCATGTATTAAGCATAACATCCACATGACCAACCAACAAATCGACTAAAGACACTTCAGCTGAACCAATGAATCATCCCCGAATTATGATTCATAGAAAGATCATGTCAATTATTATTTTTGACAAATCATTCCATTCGTTAAAACAAGCAGCAGTAAACAAACTCAAAAAACAAGTATATTGCTACTGATGGCTGATTAGTGTCTAAAGGAACAAAAAAAAAAAATTAAGACTCTGGCCAAGTCAAAATAAGAAAGACTCCCTACCTATGAATCATGAACACCAAACACAACACTAATACACAATTCAAGGAAATAAAAGTGATTGAACGTCAGTGTCGTTGTGTGCATGTCAGACCTAAACATCTTCAATCAATATACTTAAGTCCCAAATTCTTCTTGTAATAACACGCAATAAAAACTAAAGAAAATACTAATTTTGCTATGCAACAACCAGCTATGAAGCTCAAACACAGACGAGAGTAAAAACTAGAAAAAAATGAATTAATTGATCTTAAGTGCGTGCATGTGTTGAAAGAATGCGCAGTCACTGAACAATATAAGTACATACCAAGCTTGATTTAAGTTTGTCAAGAAATTCACTGTTCCTGAATCCATCAAAAGAACTACGCTTCTCAAACTCTTTAATCCTCGTTTTCAAAACCCTAATTGGTTCCCAATCCCTAGTTTCACTCTCACCTTCACCTTCACCTTCACCTTCACCTTTCAACCCTTCCCAAAACCCCAACCTCCTTCCCTTAACTCCACTTTCAAAATCCACAAACCCTTCCTCCGATACAATCGCGTTCTTAATCGCCGACAAATCAATCCGAATCTTCGCTCTCGGCGTCCACTTCTCCAAAACCTTCTTACTAAAATCCGGCGAGGAGTAAGCGCGACGAATCTCCGACAATTTGGGTTGCAATTTCTTCACGAATTCTATCTCCGCCGGTGGAGGAGACCTCATCGCCGGAACAGAAAACGCCGGTGCGGCGGAATTGAAGAAATTCTCGAGTTCACGGTCGAAGGAATTTGCTAGGTTTTTGAAAGAGTTTGCTCTGTCTTTCATCAAACGTAGATCCGCGTCTGCTGAATCACGAACTTCGCGCCAACCTTTGGAGATGAAGGAGAAAGCGCTTGAAGGTGGATGCTGTGTAGCCATGGCTGCGTTCGTTTCTATTTGGAGTACGAAAGAAAACACACGAAAAGCGAAATGAGTTTGTTTGTGTTAAGAAGAAGAAGATGATGATTGCGACTTGGTAATTTTAACGGCTGGGATTTTTTGTGGAAGATTTGATTTTCCACGTAGGATTAATTTGATTGGATGAGGTGGATATGTCACGTGGTAACTAGACGATGTTGGACCACGTCAGGTTAGCGCCATAATTCTGGAAGGAGGGAAGAATATTCGAGTGATATATACGGTTATAATAAGATAGAAAAACACGCGTTTGGTTTATGGAGAAATCGTAGAGGTGGTGGCAGTGGGAATTCCAACACCTATTAGGTTGTTACTTGTTACATTGAAAATAATGAAATTAAACTAAAAATTATATAACATTTTATGTATATCTTTTGTTTCTTAATTTAACCAACTTCGCTTAAGCTGTTGATTTGGCTCATTAAACACATCATCGTCTCTATTTCTATCATGTTTGAAAATCACCATGAACTACCATGTTTTGCAATACCCTAACACCCAATTTCAAATTACCACTAACTCCCCATGTTTTGAAATATTTCATGCCTCGTCAAATTGTAGGTGATCATATTTAACCATTGTCATCACTCGATTTCAAATCAAAAAAAAGTAACACAGGTTCAAGAGACAACATCATATGTTGTCATCTTCCACGACGTAAAGTCTATTATCAATAAATCCAATAGAATTAATGAGTTCATCATCAAAGTAGTCTTGGAAGAAAAAAAAGACCAACAACACCAACACAAAGCAGTGGCAGAATGGAAAGAGAAGTGTAGACGAAAAGATAATGAAAATGAATGATTTTAATTTAAAATTACACTTCATTTCAAAGACCGAAATGAGGGCTTACTCGACCATTATTTTCGCCCCTCGCCGATGTGGAAGTATCATGTGCAACTCAAGAGAAAAGTTGGAGAACACATCAACACATTTGGTGGAGGATTAACACGTGATTAATGCTTTGGAGGTAACTAACTAACATAAGTAACATTTTTGGAGTTCTTAATGAATTACTCAATTCAGAAACTAGTTTGACAGTGCATGACACTTTCAATGAGACGGGTAATGTTTGTAGATGTTTTGCATCTAAACAGCAATCCCTCTTAGTTCTTCTCCAATGAAAGTAGTTATTAAGTTTTGCATATTGTGATTAGGTACAAGTGTGTTTGTAGAAATTTTGCATCTCAATAGCAATCTCTCTTATTTTTCTCCAATGAAAGTAATTAATAAGTTTTACATGTTAACAGACAAAATACTTCCAATTAAAGTTGTTAATATGTACGTGTGAAAATCACTTAAGCTACTTCTGAGTAAGAGTATTATTGGTTATACTCTTAACCCCGTCGGAAATGCCCCCTTTTTGTTTGTAGTACATAAATAATTTAATTGTATTACCTTATTAGCTCTTTATTCTTTTTAAAGTTTTATTATATTACTTACTTAAATATGTTAAGATGAAATACGTTTTTAAATGTGCTAATAAATAACGACAAACACTTGCCTAAAATTAAATCTATAAGACTATAACTAGGCACAGACTTCATTTAGACCTTAAATTTTGAAAATATCAAACTTGAACTTTACAAGTTTAATTCGATGCAGCTTATTTTCAACTCCTTATTATAACAACTTAAAATTATCCGCCAAATTTTAAGATAACAAGGACCACAAAGAAAATGCCGTCTGTGAATTGATTAACTAGATGTTGTGATAAGGTACAAATAATGCGTACAAACAAGTGATGGTCATGACAAGCAAATAGTGCATGACAAAGAAATTGACACCAACTGCAACGGCAAAGAGAAAAACAACCATCCACGTTCTCTCTCTCCGCTCTCCTTGCTCTTTTGCTTGTGAGTAAACAATATCAATAACTAGTTTCTCAGCTTTTCAAAACATCTAATAAATTGCGTCAAAATAAATAATTCAATGAAGATTATATATTTGGGAAACACCGTACGTAAAGACAACTCCAACCAATGCAAATATCGCTCACATAAACTTAAATAGATGTGTGTTGACTTGTCTACAAAACAAGTTTGAATTTCTCCATTTCTTTTGAGAGAAGAAAACGGACAGTATTTAAAAATGTGTATTGCTCCAATTTTATAGGATATCGAAGGGATACAGAGTATTTAAAAAAGGGTTATGTTAACGGCACTTGTTAAAGAAACTAAAAGTAGTATATTTATATTGGTCGAACAATGTTTTGACTTTTAAAAAATTAAATTTATCACTCTTCGTCATTTTTCAATACAACATTTTTATATTTATCATCTTAATCAATGTCTCAATGACACTCTTTAATATTTCCCTTAAAAAAATTATAAATAATGAAAAAATTGAAAAACTTTTTGTATTTGTGTTTTTTTCTTTCTAAATAGATTTATTTATTTTAAGGAAAGAAGAAGATCACATCTTCTCAAAGTAGGGTGGAAATAGATTAAGTATAGTTTGATTTTGTAAAGTTTAAATTTGATCTAATAAAATAATTAAGATTCAAATCTCAACTATGACTTTTTTTCAGCGAACAACTGAACTAAGACTTCCTAAATTTGTTCATTATACCAATTGTGCAATGTCTTTAAATAAGTAATTTGACTTTCTAAATTTGTTCAGGTCGGCTAAGACTTATAGAAAAGTTCATTAGGCTTATTAGGTCGGCATAAATTGCATTTTTCTTTCAATTTAAGATTTTCAATGAGTTACAAACTATTGTTATTACTCTCTTATTTTAATTTCAACGAGTACACATACTTTTGAGTATTATCCTCTTGGTCTCTTATTATTGTTATTCTTATCTTATTCTAAATTACAAAATAAAGAACCCTACTAGCAACAAAATAAAAGGTAATATATCAAATATATGCAATACATGTTTATTAGCCTCTACAAAATGGATGAACATGCTCTACAAGTTTTTATCTATACTATTTATAAAGAAAAAAAAATCCATTTAAGCTTTTTTGAGCTGACTTTTCTCTTTCCAAAAATACCTTCAATTTTCAATACAAATAACACATTAACAAATAGATAAGAATAAATTTAAATATTAAAAAAATGTAACAAACACGATATATATACATATCTGTGTGTGTGTGTGTGGTGTGTGTGTGTGAGATAAAGATTGTTGTTGGTGTCATTAAAAAAAAAATAGATTATATTTTTTGTTATATTGTGTGTGTCATTGAAATAGATAATCATGGTTAATTTAGTTTGTAATAACTTGAAAGCAACATACATTTATATTTTTAGTTTTAATCAAAATCAAAATGTCGTAAAAAAAACACCGTTCATAATTTTCAAACGTTAGCGAAATAAAAAGAGCGGAAATGGATATAAATGTAATATATGCTTATAACGTCGGGGAAATGGATGAATATCCTTTACAAAAATGTATTGATCTATTAGCCTTTTTAAATATGTCAGATGTTCTATTTAAAAAATTTAGTATAAATTAGGCTTTAAAGATGTTAATAGGTCAGACCAAGCATTTAAAAAGGTCATGTCATGCTTAAAATAAAACTTTTGACATGCTCATAGATTTGTCTTATGTTTTACAGCTAGATTTTAACTATTTAAGCAAGTCAGACTACCCGACCTATTCCCAAATCCCACCCCCTTGAGTGCTTGACCTATTTTCATTCATAACTCAAAGCACTCCACCGTCTACCGCCACCATAATCGTACATATGTGTGGTTTGCTTCTTCCCTGTCATTATTCATTATCATGCTTTTGTGGGCTACTACGAATTTGAACCCACTATATTCTATGCCCTTGTGTTTCGTATTTTTTTTTTTTTCTCGGTTTAGGGCCAGTCAGTCGATTCTAATTTTCTTTTCTCTTATGGGATAGGATGATGTCCCTTTTATCCTTCAATTTTATAGTCCTGGTCCTACCCTCACATTGTCAAAAATCTCATTTTGGAAAAGTCAAATTTTTTATTTTCTGAAATATTTTTATTCAAAAATTGAAACAATTTTTTTTTCCCATTATTTTCAAAACGTTTTGAAAAACTCAGTTTTTTTAACTTTTTTTACTCTAAAAAATCTCAAACTTTTAAGTTTGCCGGAATCCCTCGCCCTGGGTGTGGGATGGGAGACTTACGTTTTTTAAAGTGTCACGAACGAATTTGGAAGTTTGGTAAATCCGTGAGGTAGAGGTTCAAGTTGGACTATTGGAGATAGGAAGTAAAAATTTCTTCCATACAATGTGTTATGATAATTGCTCTTTAAGCACCTCAATTTCGTGTTTGATGGAGTTGTAACTTGTGATTATCTATTTTTATGTGTACAATTTGATTAAATTATAATTTCCGACTAGCTTTTTCAATAAAGTGTGCAAATATCATTTTTTAGGAGCCAAAAGAACGATGATAATTGTTGTTCTTACCTCTGAGTTTGCTAAAAAACTCACATGGCTGCAATTAACTGTCGAAATTCCGTGTTTCGCGGCAGTTACTGCCGAAGTCAGTTAACTACCGATTGGGGTAAATGTATAATTTCTTAGTGTTTCATAGCAAAGAATGAAGTGGAAACAACATCAATCAAGAACGATTATCTTTATCTAAGAAAGGTGTTTTTGTCACGTTCACGACCCATATTGTAATAGTTTTTCATGAAAGAGGCCCGACTTAATATGCATCTCTCCAAGTATTTAGCTTTTTTTTTTTGGGTGAGCATTTAGTATTATTTTGACCTCAAGAAAAAGTATTTTTGTATTAATATTTTTATTTAAAAAGTCACTAAATTTATGTTAGACCAAGTGCAATGAAAGTGTTGAAAGCATGATTCAACACTTGAGACCTTTTCAATGGAGTGTTGAAGGTGGGGGAAAAATGATGTGGAGGAGAGAGGTGTTGAATGGATTCAACATTGTTTAAACCTGCAACAGAGGGACACGTGGCAGAATGTGGTTTGCCAAAACTGGCGCGTGTAGCACACGCGTCGACAGAAGCGTGTGAGCTGTAGGACGGATGAGAGAGAAGCTGTTTTGTGGATAAGTGATGACACTTGGCTGATTCTGATTGGCTGTCTGGTTTTTTCTCATCTTAATAATTTGAACTCAATTATTTCATTGCAAATTTAAAAAAAAAAAAAAAAATTTACCAAAATTCATGATTTTTTTCTGTATAAATAGAGACTTGGTTCATTTGATTTGGACAAGAAAAAAAAACCAAGTTTTTCACTATCTTAATCTTATTATTATCCTTCTAAATTGGTTCATTCTTATTGCATTTTAAGTTAAGAAAATAAAAATAAATTATTTAAATAAATTTTGTTTTTACAAAAAACTAAAAAATAAATTGTTAAGTGTTTATTATTTTAATTTAATTATAATTGATAATTGTAATTTTATGTAATTATAAAAACAAAAATATAAAATCAAATAAGAATAAAAGAAATAAAAAGTGGTGGGGTAGAGTGTTGAATGAAAAACCATTGGAGAGGGTAAAAGTTGAATGAGTGTTGAATAAGAGAGAAAAAATGATGTGGAGTGTTAGGAATTGAAAAAGTAGGTGTTGAATGGTGTTGAAAGAAAAAATCATTGTAGATGGTCTTAGGAGGCACGGACAACAATGGCTTGGTCACAGATCTAAATAAATACTCGTAGTCATGTATCACAATTCAGCAAGTTTTTTATTCAATGATCAACTTTACTAGAAATTCCGCTTTAATTTGAGAGTAAGCTTCAGATAATGGATATCTCTAAATGCTCCAATCCTCTTCCAATGATTCCTTGCCTTTCGTAACATTCTAAAGATCCACCCTTGATGACTTGTAATACATGGCAATGGGTGCTTGTGTTCAACATGAGTTCCATGCTTGACATTCTCTGTTGGAATGTCCATTCAGCGCCATCAACATATTGAATATCTCCTTGCCAAGGTCACCCATAATCATGGTGAACGATAGCTCTCTAAGTAGTTTTGAAATTTGGTTTTCAAAATATACGCTACATTTTTTGGATTCGACGTTATGATTTGGTTGAGGGCATGTATTTTTATTGTTCCCGTTTGTGCTTTGTTGAGAAGGAAAGCATACCAATGGCAATCACCGAGATTGAGATTGGTGAATCTCTGAGGAAAGTTCATCATTATATAGTTGAAACAAATGTTGCACTTGCAACATGGTTTTAATATGAACATGAAAATGAAGAATAAGAAAACGAAAAAGAGGAATATGAAGGTTAAGAGATTCACTTGAAGTTATAAATTTGGGTGTCAGCTTAGCATTAAAGGAAGTCAGTGTTCATATGCTAATTAACCCCAATGAATTGCTACTCATTTGTCGAGTTAAGATCCTCTAATTTCTCTCCATTTATGATCTTCTATATTTCTTCTATTTAAAAAGATAAAGATACAAAAAAGTTTTTTAAAAAATATAAAATAATTAATGATGGTGGAACTCACTTAAATGTATGACTCATTGTTTATGTGTCTATCTCTTCCCAAATTACATACCCCATTCATTTTGTCAAATAGAGAATATCATTACCCTCATTTGTTGAGTCCGGGTATGCTCTATTTATCATTTGCTCCATTTAGTCCATTTAGCATTTGGATGCATGACATGTGTCAAAAAAACAATGAAGGGTTCAGATTTAAAGTTAAAAAATAAGTATTTGCTTGATTAAAAAATGAAATCTCTCTTCTGTCATTTACCTTCCCTCTCCTCTGTTACAGTGTTTTACTGATCTCCACCTTCTTCTCCCCTCAGTCTCTCATCGCCGCCCACCGTCACCCCCACCGCCGGCCGCCGCTAACCTCTCAATCAATCACAATGTAATTGAAAGTGTGAAGCTACAAGAGTGCCTAATTTCTTCCAATACCTGATTTTTTTCTAAGCCCTTTTATATATGAAGCACCTTGAACATGAAAGTTGTTTGTTAATTTTAGAATTGATCTTGCAATTTCTCTGTTACCGATGCATGATACCTCTTCAAGCCTTTTTGTTTCTTGTTTTCGGTACCCATAACGGTAACATCAATGGTAGATTTGTTTATGACGGCGGCAGCAAGACGGTGATGAAAGGGATAGGAAAATGGACGATGTTGTGATTGAATGAGAGGGCAGCGACAGGCAGAGGTGGGGGTGGGGGTGGCGTCGTGGCGGTGGGCCGCAATGAGAGGAGAGTGAAGACAGGGAGATGCAAAGACGCAAGCTGAATGAGAGAAGAAAATTACAATTTTTTATTAAATAAATGATTGTTTTCTTTTTTTCAGTTTTAAATCACAACCCTTAATTATTATTTTGCCACATGTCTTTCATCTAATACCCTAAATGGACTAAATGGAGCATACCCGGACTCTCATTTGTCACCCTTGTTTTCAAAATGATTTGCATTAACTTCTTTTCCATTTTTCCCCGTACTTTCCATTTTTTCCTTTCATCATAACTAGAACTTTTACCAGTGCTACCGTCCGGGTCATAAACAATGGATAAACTAACATGTTGCAATATGATGCTCGTTTGTTTTGAATTTTTTTGAAAAATAATCTATTTTTTTAACTAAAAAATCACCTTTTTTTATTTTTGTAGTGTTTGTTTTTTATTTTTAAAAAATCCTTCTTGCTAAAAAAGTAATTTTTAGCCGCAAAATGAAAAGCTAATTAAAGTAGTTTTTTTCTAAATCTATTTATTTATAAATGCAATGAAATCAAGTGTAAAAGTTTCAAAACAAACTAAAAATGATTTTTATGATAGTAAGCAAACAGAAATATTTGTAGATTATTTTAACTCAAAATATATATTTTTTAAAGCTGAAACAAATGCATCCATGATCATTACATAGATAAAAAAACACAACTCAACATAAACAATAGTTTAAGACATCGAAGTTATGGAAAGGAACAACTTGTTTCTCAAGCTGAAAAATCATTGGTGGGGAAACCTAGGAATTGATATCTTCCTTCGAAACCTATCCTTCAAATGGATAACAAACTTGCCCATACCAACAAACACCATAGTCACCCAGGATCCGAAACAAACACCGTATAAGTCTTTTAGGGTATGCCTACCCTTAGTCAAGTAAATGCTGCCATTGTTCCTCTCGACCAACACCTCAAACTCATTGTAGTTAGAATTTGCCAGACTTGTGTAGCGCCCAATTTGGTCTCCAAAGTCATGACCAAACATTCTTGGCAAAACAACATGCCCTAATAGTAAAAAAAAATACAAAACAACATGTTAGGTGATGACAATAGTCATTACGTTATTTTTATTGTAAATTCATGATCTTTTGAGTTCACAAGCAAGCTTAAACAACAAGGAAAGCATGAAAAGTTGAAGATTTTGAAGAAAGTAAAATCGTGACATGATGTTGAAAACGTGTCACGATTTGGAGCACATGATGAGGTTCATTCGACATTGGTAAAACGTGTCGCGATGGCTATTTCGTGACACGATTTTAGGAACCCTAATTTGAAAAGTTTGTTACTCCAGACAGAATCGGGTCACGATTTCATCAAATCGTGCCACGATTTTTGGAGCAGCTATTGCCCATTTAAGCTGAATTGTTTTCAGGATCAAGGGTTACGGATTGAGAAGAGCAAAGTGTGATTTTGAGACCTAAAGATGGCTAGGAGGGCGATTTCTTCAACCCTCTATCATTTCATGTATGTTTTAACTCCTATAATGATTATGCTATTTGTAAACTCGATTATTAGTAGCTAAATCTCTTAGAGATTAGGTCTGACATGATTCTGTGTAACCCTAATTGAAACATGTTGTTGTGAAACTCTATTTATTGTGAATGACAATCTAGTTTTTATTAAATTCAATTGCTCTTAATGCTTTTTATATCCTGATCAAATATAAACATGATTTCGTGAGAATGAATGACTATTAACCATAGCTTTCTACTTAGACCTAATTGAATTGTTCAAATAAATATGGTTAGTCTAGGAATGGATAATCGTTTATTTGTGATATTAAGTTAACGTTCTTAAAACCTTCAGAGATTATTAGATCACATAAGGAATTAGGGGTTGTAATCTGAGAAGAGGGTCTTAAGTCAAGGGATTGATTAGGACTATTTTGTTAACCATCGTGAAACTAGAAAATCATTCATGAGAATAGGTGTAGTTTACCAATTAGGGGATATAGAGGATTCGAAAGACCTGATCTCATCTCTCTCATATTTTCCAATCAAATCTTTACTTTCTGTTATTTAAAATTTTATGCAATCAAACTAAATCTAATGTCTAGGGCAACCAAAATAACTTTTACATATCCTATTTAATAACGCCATAGTTTTATTGAGATTAACACAGTCCCTGTGGAAACGAACTTTATTTATTACTTCGATAGTTTTTTGTACACTTGTCAAACGTCTATCACTAGGGTAAGAGAGGATCTAGAAGGTATGGGATGATGAGGGAATCAGAGAGATTTTTTTAGAAAATATGAGAAAATTATACCATGTTTCATTGTTTTTGTAAAGGAATGGAAATCTTCGGACAAGAGTGGGAGAAGAAGAAAAAATTAGCAAGAAAGAAAATGGAGAAGAAAAACATGGAGAGAAATAAGAAAAAAAGAACAGATAATGAATTAGAAGAGAGAGACCGAAATTATTGTAAAAGAGAATGTGAAAGATGAAAGAGAGAGAGAGAGAGAGACTGAATTAAATGTCACGTTTATTGGACAGGAATTTATTGATACCATAAGAAACTGAAAGAAGACAATTTTATTGAAAATCAATGACATTAACCAACAACGTTATTGGAAATCAATGACATTAACAAACAACATTTATTGCCAAGTAATGGCATCAATTATGATCTGTGTTGAAAACAAAGTTATGGTTGGGAAAATTCGAATTCAAATTTGAAAGGGGGATTGGTTTAGGGGTAAATAAGTAATTATAGATTGTAAAAGAGTTTAATGGGGGGAATTTTAGGTTTGATATCAAGGGTTGAGATTAAGTTTTGATATCCTGTACTACGGTATATCTCTTGAAAAGAAATTGGATCCGTTCGAGTTGCAATATTGTACACCATATCTGGTATGAGAAGCAGTTTATTTTCTGCTTTATTCATACCAACAAATGTCTCTGTTGGTGCAAGTGGTGCTATAATGGGCTTGGTAGGAGGCACATTGTCAGATTTGACATTGCATTTGCATCCGAATAAGTCGATATGGACTCTTATTGGATCTATCATAATCCGCTTAGGTCTCGGGTTAATCATTCCACAAGCCAATAACTTTGGCATCATTGGAGGATTAATCACGGGGATCCTTCTCAGATATGTATTGCTGATTTGTCAGACACATTCTCCTTCTTCTCCCTATTAGCAGGCCCTCTGAATCAGCTCTTCTATGAAACTTAGTGTTGGATTGATAGGCAGGATGGTCTTGTTCCTGAAAGGGGTGGCCATGAGTGATCACTACTCATGATGTCACTACTTAAGTTGTGTCCCAATAAAGAGGAGTTGTAAACCAAACCACGTTGGAATTTGAAGATGATTGTTTGCAGAAAAGGATCATTCCAAGGGCATTGGTTCTGCAATATCTTATGTTGAAAGTTTGAAGAAAACGACTGCAAGATTATCTAAACCATTTACTTCTTTAATTTGAAGTATTTATTTTGTCTAGGACAGGATAGTGGTTACTGGTTAGTGTAGTTGTATTGTTATCAATTTCAGTTACAATTTTGATGCATAGGTCTTGCATTTAGTACATTTTAATTTTAGTTGCAATTTCTTCGTATCTAGTAAAAACCAAATATGTTGGGCTGCTAGTCTCTTTATTATTATTATCAAAAAAGAAAATGACGGACATAATTGTACCTCATTGTACATGTTTTTACTATATAATATCTCTATTATATGATCGTATCTAAATTTTAAATCTAAATAAACTTGCCCACATCTTTCATTTGAGGGTTTATTAAAAAAATAAGAAATGACTAATGTTTTGCACATAATGTGTGCATGCGTGCATGAGTCACGGTGCGTGCGTGTCTATGACTTATAGGACAAAAGGTTCATATTTTGTTCAAAGCACTCAAACTCTCAAGGATGACCCTTAAAATGTGTATGTGCGCACGTGTGTATACGTGTGTGTGACTTATAAGAAAAGTGGGACAAGAAGCTCGTACTATGTTAGTTGTTTTCCTTACATTTGTGGGAGCAGTATATGCGCAATCTTAGTATTCTTTTGTCTTTGCTAGTTTTTTTTATATTTTTGCTTTTCATTCCTGCAAAATCAAATATGTTGGGCTGCTCCTCTTTGTTATCAAAAAGAAAATGATGGACACAATTGTGCCTCATTGTATATGTTTTTACTACATAATATCTATGTTATATGATTGTATCTAAATTTGAATCTAAAATTGCCACATCTTTCATTTGAGGGTTTATTAAAAAAAAGTAATGACTAATGTTTTGCACGATGTGTGTGTACAAGTATGCGTGTGTGCGTGTCAATGACTTATACGACAAAAAGTTCATGTATCGCTCAAATCACTCAAACTCTCAAGAACGATGCTAAAAATCATGTATGTGTGCATGTGTGTGACTTATAAAAAAAATGGGACAAGATTCTCATACTTTTCTAGTTGTTTTCTTTACATTTGTGGGAGGAGTATGTGCGCAATCTTAGTATTCTTTTGTCTTATTTTGCTAGTTTTTTTTTTTTTTGCTTTTCATTCCTGCAAAATCAAATGTCTTTGTATTTATACCCCGTGTCGAAAAATATGGCATGGCAAACAAAGTACACATCATAATTTTCATGTATGGTGAAAATGTCAAGTATCAACGTCGCTTAGTGACACGTCGACACCAACACATGCCATCGACAAGCCAAGTCAACATCCAAGGAATGGCTACCATCTGGAAGAGACGAGAAGAAAAATAAAAATGATTTACATGAATAGAAAGCATGAAATAATATATTTATAAGGATTGAAATTGAAAAAACAACTTTATTTTCAATTTACAACATCAGCTATCCCATTGACAAACATATCATCACTCTAAAATAACGAAATTTGTGTCCATCACCTTGGGTTTGCTTTTGAAGCGAGTAATTACTAAAGTAGAGTTGTTTTTAATACTAAAAAAAGGAGAGTTGTTTTTAATATTAAACAAATTACAGTTGTTTTTAAGACTCAACATGTATCTCCATGAATTCAAACAAAAAAACGTAGCGTGCTTTTATTTTATTTTCTTTTTTATACAACTAGTAATATACCCGTGCTAACGCACGGGTTCAGTAAGAGTTTCATATTTATAATATGTCATGAAAAATTTAGATAGATAGTGCATTAATAGGAAAAACAATATATATAATAAATGTGATGTTTAAATAGGCATTTTAAAAAATGTGAAAATAATAAAATGTGGTGAATGTCGAAAAAAAAAAAAAACCAAGACTAATATATAAGAAATGCAGAAATTAATGTCCAAAAAAAAAAAAAAACCAAGACTAATATATAAGAAATGCAGAAATTAACATCCAAAAATATAATGTAGCTAAAATATATTTTTATTAATATTGGTAATTTAATGTGGGTGTGTCAAAAAGGTTTAAATTATTGTTAAAATATTAAGTATGAATAATCTGTTTGGGTGTGTGTAAGTAAAATAACATGTGGGCTTGTAACTGAATGTGGTAAGTATGATCTTATGGTTTAATAATTTTTTTTGGAAATAAGTTAATAGTGTAAATAATATGTCAACATATGAAAAAATGCAATTAATTTAGTATTGGTGAAATAAACATAATATGAAAAGTTTATATTAGTAACATATTAAGGGTAAAAGGTCTCAATTAGACGGGACCATGTCTTTAGTGAAATTATTGAGCATACATATTGACAATAGACTAAGTGCGATGAACCTATAATAAAAGGGTTTTGCTAGAAGCCACCTATGAAGGTGTCTTTTAGAAACTCACACCTCAAGGTGAGATTTTCACTTTTTAGTTATAACTTTGCTAAAAGACACCTTCATAAAAATTAGTTGGTGTTTTTTAACAAATGCTCATAGAATAACTTGCTAAAAGACACCTTCATAAAAGGTGTCTTCTAGCAAAACCCATAATAAAATGATTTTTTCCGTATATGTCAACAATGAAATAATAGGAAGTAAATTAGTGAACATCTGGATATCATTTTGTTATATCAAACAAAGGTTATTATCAAGGTACTGTTATAATAAATCCGAAATGTAATAATGTTGATATTTAGTACTATCAATTAGAAAAGAAAAAAAAATATATTATAGGTTTTTTAATTTTTTGAGGAATAAAATATTATAGGTTATCAACTCACAATGACTAACTATAGTGGTTTTATTCTCTACCAAAATGCACGCTGTCCAAAACCTGATTTTGTTTTATTCCTAAAGAAAGATTTTTTAAGTGATATAATGTAACCATTATTTTGATAAAATTCTACATTCAATAATTGACATGCAAGACTATTTCATATATTATACATATATAATATACATTCCATCGTTTGCCGTGCATAATGTAACCATTAATTGCAGTTAATTCATCATTCAGGCTTATAGGTGGGAAGTGGTTTAAGAAGTTAATATTGACAGTCCAAATGAACAGACATAGTTTCTTAGTTTGATATCATTCGAAATCAATTCTGCTAACACAAGTATCCTCCAACTTCTGAAGTGGCTTCCAGGTATGAATTGCAAAGTAACCATGGTTAATATTATAGTTAGATGGATTCCTGGTGTAGATCTAGTTCTTAGTAATTAAGTGATACAAAAGATTTGAATTACTGAGTGTAGTTTACAAAAATTACTAAAATCTAGGTTCAATTTTTTTTAGAAATGTCCATGAAAACCTTTTAGTTTCTTATTTGGTTATGTTAATTTGACATGAGAATATGTAGATCTACATGATTATTGTCAGCTATTAAAAATGAAAAAGATGAATATAGTAGAAATCTGGTAAAACTGCATTATGAGCACAATTTCAGATGAGTCATTTCATAATGATTGTAATTTTAAAAATCTGGTAAAATCACTGAAGCAAGTGATATAGACTGTGATAATTATATAAATAAAATAAATGATATTAACAGGTTATAGTAAAATAAATTAAGTAAAATATCAGATTTAGAAATAAGCAGGTTGTTGCAGCTTAAATTTTGATATACTGAAGGCAGTGTAGAACATGGCAGTTACTCATTTCTGAATTAGCTAATGAAGGCAGTTAAGAACATGTTTGATATCTGGACATTACAACCAATTACATGAATAAATTGACTAAATATATCTATTAGATAGTGTTAATGGAACATGTAGACCTGAACATTTTACAACTGGTTTGTAGTAATCTTTCAGGTAGCTCTGTGAATATGGAAGACTTAGTAACATACGATGACACAGGAAAAAGATGAGATATGAGCAGATGCTGCACCTGTATGGTAAGCTATTGATTAGTATACTAATAGTCATATAAATAGTTATTGTTAAACATATATATAAATATAATGAAGGTATAGCTATAGACTACATTTGTTTGGACAATACTTACTTGTTAAACATTTTGAAAGACTTCTTTATAGACTACATTTGTTGTGATGTCTTTCGGTTGAAGATTTTCATCATGTATGAGTATCTTGATTCCCTTTTTGCTTGTTACTCTTGAGATTGCAACATATATTTGCCCATGACTAAAAACATCCTTAGGTAAATAAAGTCCAACCCAATCAAGAGATTGACCTTGTGATTTGTTGATAGTCATTGAATAAGAACAAACAACAGGGAATTGTCTTCTAGATAATTTGAATGGCCATGGAGATTGAGATGGAGACATATCCATACGTGGAATATAGATAATATTACCATGATGCTTGCCACCCATAATCTTAGCTTCCAATACATGATTTGCTAGCTTTGTAACAATCAATCTTGTCCCGTTACACAAACCTTCAGCCTGATCAATATTTCTCAAAAGCATAATAGGACACCCTACTTTTAATTTGATCTTATGGTTTGGTAATCCAGAAGTGCGTAGTGTGCTTAGAAATTCAGGTGTCAACACATCAGTAATGGTGTTATCATGAATTTCAGATCGATCAATTGAGTTGGCACTTAAATACACTCTCTCTTCACCTGTAGATTGGGGGAAGAACACATGTATAAAATATACCATATTGTAAACATATATAAAAATTTGATAAATATGTATTAAAATATTAATACCTGGCATTAGGCCTAAAACATATTCATTTATTTGATCAACAACTTCAATAGTTGATGCCAAAATTGCTCTGCTCTTCAAGTAGTCATAAGAGGTGTAATTATCCAAGAAATTAGGATAAGTACTTTGTACAATTGCTGCAATTGGATCTTGATAATCGGTTATCAGCATATCTTTAGGAATTGGTATATCAGCAATACCATCGTTAGGCTCGCTGATTTTCCCCTCTCCAACACTTAAAAGCCAATCTGAAAACAGAGAAATCTCTTCGTTTTCTTGTGCATTAGAACCATGCTTCAATCTCATATTTTTTGTCAATTCAAGAACTTGACAGTAATCCCAAATATATGAAGCATTGATTGAGGCATGTACAATATCAGAACGATTACCTCTTGGTATAACCGGTAAAATTTGTCTAAAATCCCCACCAAATACTACAACCTTCCCCCCAAAAATGGTTTCACACTTGTTATCAGCATCACCCATTATATCCTTAAGTGTTCTATCCAAACACTCAAAAGTATATCTATGGGACATTGGTGCTTTGTCCCATATGATTAGCTTTGTTTGTCGAAGAAGATCTGCCATATCACTATCATGTTCTATGTTGCAAGAAGAGTTATCCAATGTAGGAACAGGCATCTTAAATTTTGAATGTGTAGTCCTTCCTCCTGGTAGAAGTAGAGATGCAATACCGCTTGAAGCGACAGTCAAAACAATTTCATGTTTTGACCGTAATGCACTTGCAAGTGTACGCCACATAAAGGTTTTCCCTGTTCCACCATAACCATGCAAGAAGAAAACACCTCCATTCTGATCATTAACCGCTCCCATGATCTTATCATAAATACTTCTCTGCTCATCTGTTAAAGAAGGTTAATTAACACGTGCACATAATCATGAAAATAGAGTAAAATACTGTTTTTGATATTTCATTGGTAAATATGGCAGTATGATACCTGTGAGGGACGAAAACAACTCTTGAAATTCAATCTGTAGGGAGCCTGTATCATAACTACGTTCATCATAAATTAATCTATTCCCCAATTGCTCAAGTACATATCCGTCTGGATAAGGTAATGAAGCAAATTCTTTCAAACTCCTTCTACTTGTTTGTAGTAATTTTTCAATTTCAATCAAGGTCAAATTTTCGATTTGTTCGTCACTGAGAAGCAAATCTGTGGAACATTAAATTTAAATACATTAACAAATGATATAGGATAATAATAAGAATAAGGAAATGTATATGCTAAAATAAGATAATAGAAAACGTCATCTAATATACTTTGATTGTTTGCCAAGATACGTTGTTCTCGTAAGATTCCATCAGACAACCACTGAATTGTTTTATGCCATACATGACGTGGTCTATTCATTGCTCCAGAGAGTAGCATAATGACAAACAACCTTCTTAAAAAATAACCTGACCCCCATTGATAAGCTTCTCTAATAGCACCAATGAATTCCATATCATCATTGAGGAACCCCATTGCAAAGCAAGCCTCTCTAAAGGATAGATATTGTATATCACCAACCTTGCGAATCTCTTCATATGTTGTTGGCCCTTTTGCCACAGTTAACATCAACCTCAAATAGAACAATTCCCCTGTGGTTGGTGGAACCCATATCAATCTACCAATTGTAAAACCCTTCTTTCTAGGTGTCCAGATCCTTTTTTTTTTGTTATACACAAACTTGGAAACAAACTGGCCATATGTCAACTCTCTTGCAACTTCATAATCTTGATTAGCTTGGAGCCAAGCTGTGAACATAGATTCGGTGACACTTGCCTTTTCAAGCACATTTTCCATAGTTGAATGATCAGTGAAATAAATGCATTTCTCCCCTACCAAATGGAAAAACATACGCTCGACTGCCGGTTTTCGGCCATGAATTGAGAATGATAGAATTCTCCAACATGCCTCACTTGGTGAAATATACCTACAATCCAAGTATTGTTTTATTTCATCAACAGGTTGTTGAATAGTTCTAGCATTCTGTTCAGCTGGCACAACCCTTGCTGCGATGCGATCATAGCCTTTATGGATATATTTGAAAAGATACTTAATTGATGAACTTTGATTACACCATTCCATGTTGATATGAGCTTGATATTTTAACAACAAAGTTGTGTTATATGGAACCACATGTCTATTGTCTAAGGTAATGCCATTTTTTACTATGGCATGAGTTTTAGAACTTCTCTTGTAAACTGGATAGCCATCTTTATCAACAATAGTACGTTCAATAAACTTCTTGGGAAAGAATTTTGAACATTTATCCTTTGTCATGCATGGTGATGACAATCTAGCAAGTCCACATGGACCATGAATCATGTGACTTTTGACCAAGTTGTACAACTCACTATGCCTGTTTGGATCAGGTATTTCAGCTGAAATAATTTTGTCAATATCTGCAGGTGTTGGATACTTGCTGGTTGGATGTAAAAATATCAGAATGTGGGCATGTGGTAATCCTCTCTTCTGGAATTCAATTGTGTACATATCTGTAAAAAAGTATTGTCATGATGAGTACAAATTAAATGAAAGTTAGTAATAATATGATAGAGAACTAAGAAATATTATCTTACATGCCAGAACTTTTCCAAGTGTATGTTTCTTTGTTAGGTCCTTCATAAGTTCATCAAACTTCATCTTAAAAACCCTTGATATGATATCTGGACGATCCTGAGGCTTTAAATTGTGTTTCCCAAGTTCTCTTGTAATTTCTGGCCAGTTTGGGTTACATGTGAATGTAATAAAAATATCTGGAAAACCAACAACACTTGATATAGCCATTCCATCAAAGTAAAGCTGATCCATGTACCTTTTGCTTCCAACAAATGTTGATGGGAGGATCACTCTCTTGCCTTGCATCCTTTCTTGACCTTGGTTATTACCACCATTACCTTCACTGAGTTGTCTGTATTTCCCTACCCTAAGCTTTGACTGATTTTTCCTTAGCCAATTAAGTCTTTCTGATTCCATCATTGCATATCCATCTACACAAAATTGTTGGAGAAGTTTCCTGGAACATAGCAAAGTGATTGCCTCATATTTTCTTGATTGTAATCTAAATGAGAGCCACCATTTGATAGTTAACCGATTTTTGCTATTCACAACAGTATCATCTTTGAACCGTAGTAAAATTCCAGGTCGGTAACCATCTTCTCCGTATGGGAATATAAGTGGATATTGATACCCAGGATAACTTGCATGAAACTCATCTATCCGTTGTAGATTGCCAGTTTGTCCTTGCAGAATAATATCTCGATGTGAGGCTGAATCAATATCACCTACAATAAGTGCGGCAACTTCTGAAACAGTTGGCTTGTTGTACACTCTGCCATCAGTTTTTCTCTCCGAGATAAGTTTCAATTTAACATCTTGTACTGGACCATCAACAAACATATCTCTGGCCATCCGGAAGGCTTTTGCATGAACATTATTGTGATCTAACATTGTTTTTAACTCTTTGACTATTTGTTGATCAATGTCCTTATTGTCGCTGAGTCCAGAAAATAAATAGTTGATTATTAGGGGAAAAAAAGAAAAAGATTGCATACTCTTATAAAAACTTGCATCCATATAGATATATTTACCTGAAACAACCAATCCTGTTTGATATCTCATTTTCTGTATCATAGATGTATAACTGAGCAAATTTTGGGCGTTGTCCTCTTAGTGGTAACATGCTTCCGATTCGGTGACAAGTTTGGCCTTGCATTCGCAGTGTAGGTGGTCCCTTACCTTTGTTTGTTGTGGTATCCATTTTCATACCAGGCGAAGTAAAGGAGAACATGGCATTGTATGTTCTCGCATTACTCTGATAATTTTTGCTAGCTTTTGTTTGGCCAAGTAAAAGGTTTTGAAGCAATTCTGGAGGCTGGTCTAGTAAAGGTAGTTGGACCTTTCCAGAACCGCAACATAAATGAAATTTGGGATTTTGTGTATGTTTGTTTTTCTGCTTCCTCTCATTATACCACATCATTGCAGAACAATCTGGACACTCCCAAACCGGATCTCCTATATCACCATATATTGTATCTATTTATAAGACAATTAGTTAAAATTAGTTAGATTATGTAAAAAGATAAGACAACATACTTAATTGGATATTTTATTCGAAATATATATACCTAGGCCATGTATCTCAGCAGTTATATCAATATCATCATCACTGCTACTATCTGACAAATGTTGATCACTGTTATCAGATTCTGAACCAGAACCAAAATTAGCACTAACCCTTACATGATCTGTATTTCCAGGTGGCACTCTATCAGACATTGTATGAAAATAATCAGCATCAGTTGCAATTGACTTTCGTGTGGTTGAACTTGATTGGGCTGTCTTGGAAGATGTTGGAGTTTGAGCATAAAATGGGGAGTTAACATTTACTTGAGATGGTTGAGGGTTAATTGAATGAGCAGGAAGTGGTACTCTAACAGACTTGTGTGGTACTGAAGGTATATTTAGACTGGAGGAATGATGAGTGGTTCTCATATTGACATTTATATTGGCTGCATTTTCATACTGTACAGCAGAATGTGTATGAGTTGGAAGTGTCCCTTCAAACTTGTTCAGAAGACTTTGGGCAGGTATGGATTCTCTAACATCAGCCTTGGAATGATGTAAATGTGAATGGTGATTCTGAAGGTGGGTTTGATTTGAATGTGTGGTATAACTTTGAGACCTCAAAAGCTCATTTGGACTAAAGTAAAATTGATTTTTAAGTGTGGCTGGTGTAATATCAAAAAGAGGTTCTTCAAGTGGAGAAGTCACAGTTTGTTTGTGGGAAGCATTAACAGTTGGTTTTATTTTAGCAGAAGGTGTAGTATTTGGACTCATTAATGATGTTTGTGTGTGACTTGTATGACTTGGCTGATCAGCATTCATAATACTTGGTTGGGGGGTAACATGATTTGCAGTTTTTCTCTTATTGGGATTGATGTTGGCTGCAATGTTACACTCTTCAGAAGAACTTTTTGAGCCAACTTTAGGGGATGGAGTTGGTTTATGAGGAGGAAGTGTTGCTAAAAACTTGTTCAGCAGATTTAGACCAGGTACGTATTTCCTAACATTAACATTAGATCGTTGCAAATTAGAATTCAAGTTCTGAAGCTGGCTTTCAGTTGGATTAGTGCAATGATATTGAGACCTGCTATTTACATCACCAATATTTGAGATATGCTTTGATAGTGTGAATCGTGTAGTTTGAGATAGAGGTTCTGGTATTGGTTCAATGTTGCATTTGGCAACCCTTGACTTATTTTTGGTAGCAGTTGTTGTAGTTCCAACGTAGTCAATAGTTCGCTTGGTTCCAATCGGAGTATAATTCGTGCAAGGACTTTTGTTTTCATTTCCAGACAACACTTTAGTAACTTTAGCCTTAGCCTGTTTTGCTTGACCAGTCTCATTTGGGATGTTTGAATTTTTTGTAGGATTTGACTTTCCAGTTTGAATGGTTTTGAAAAGTGAGCCGCCAATCCCTTGTAGTGAAGATGAGGTGATATCTGAGAGTGGTGTTGATAGATTACCCCTCTTAGTCTGAGTTTTTCTATCATTAAGCAAGGAAATCCTTCTTTTTCTTCTATCTGTTGATTTAGACTCAATAGTTGGTCTATTGTTTTCCATGATCTATAATGATAATAATGACATTAAGTGTTAAGTAAGTGGCAGAAGAAAAAAAATAGATGTTATATGTGTATTACTCATGAGGTTGTATGGTTTTTTAATCCTTGTGTTACCATCAACATTTATCAGATATCAATAAGTGAAAACTTTAGTGTTTAAAGAAACTAAAATCAAAGTACCTTATCAGATGGAAATAAATAACCAATGTAGTGAAGGGGTGTTTATAAAATTCCTACAAAATGGATATAAGCATAACATATATAGTGTTGTTTTACAACAAAAAGAAAGTTACCTTAGCAGATATGAGAACAACTTGTTATGTTGAAGCTTTAACTATATGTTGTAGGAAAGATATAAAATCATTGCAGGAGATGAACACAAAGTTATGGTGAGAATAATGGGTGGTACTGTGCTGTCCTAGGTTCATATGGATGGAAGATCCAAAAATTTGATGTTTTGTAAAATTAAGGATACTATATCAAATTTTGAAAAATGAGCGCCTAATAAAAAGTTTGTTTATTAGTTTGTATATTAGTTTGTATCTAGTTAATTATCTTTTTTTGTTTGAAGCAATCTAGTTAGTTTTTTTTTTTTTTTGAAAGAAAGCAATCTAGTTAGTTATCTTGTTGATTTAAGTAATATCCATAAACTATGTGGTTGGATAGTACATATAATATATATATAATTGAGTTTTAGTCAGGCAATGGCTGTAAAAAACTTCCCTTGAAAAGATTGAGTAAGAGTCGATGTACTTTAGTGCAACATTTGTGGTAGTCATAGCCTTTATTGTCTATTGGGTGTGGTTACTTATGCAAAAAGGACTGTTCATCATTTAATGAATGGCAGGTAGATAGGTTGTATAATCTTGCATAAGTCTTGTCTAATGGGCACCAAGCCATTAAAATAATGTATTTCAAATTGAATGGTTTCATGAAAATAAGTTATTATTAACCAAGAGCTCTATGTTAATCACTTAGTCAAAGGATAAAAACCAAAAAAGTTATTATTAACCAAGAGCTCTATGTTGATCACTTAGTCAAAGGATAAAAACAAAAGAACAATTTAATAGTTTGGCAATATAATCTAATTCATCAAACACTATAAAAGCATGTAAGTTGGTGATTCTGCTCCCAAAGTGCACAGTAATTCGCTAGTATAAGACATCATTATATTCGTGAGACATGAATTAAAATTGGACACACAAACACTTATGATGGTTAATTCAAACATATAATATTTAGATTTAATGGTCCATCAATCTATAGTAATTTAATAGTCTATAAATAAAAGTAAACTATTTATCATCATAGTTCTTTATGAATAGTTTCTATGCTAATATTTTACTTATAATTATAACTGTTCATATTTCTCAACATGATTTATAAGTGGACTTGTCCCTGTATAGTTGAGCCCATGTCCCTTATATAACTTTAACATATGATCAAAATAACATCTCATACGAAAATAGCTCATGTCCCTTATTTAGTATATGTTTAATTTAAAGGTTAAATATGTTTTTGGTCCCTATAAATATACCAACTTTTCGTTTTAGTCCCTCTAAAATTTTCCTTCAACTTTTAGTCTATATAAAATTTTCAATCACTACTTTTGGTCCCTATTTTTAAGTTAATTTTAGTATTAATTTAATGAAATTGTGCAGAAATGTGTAGAATATTGTAAAAATATGTCCAAAAAAAAATTAGAATTTTTTAACAAAACATAAATTTAATATGAATTTTTAACCATAAAAAATATAAAAATTCATATTAAATTCATGTTTTGTTAAAAAATTCTAAATTTTTATGGGAGAGATTCTTATAATATTATGAATTTTTCTGCAAAATTTTATTCAAAAATATGAATTCTACATATGAGTTTACTTTAAAAGAGGGACCAAAAGTGAAGATAGCCAATTTTTGAAGGACTAAAAGTTGAAGGAAAATTTTAGAGGGACTAAAACAAAAAGTTGGTATATTTATAGGGATCAAAAACATATTTAACCCTTAATTTAATGTAGTAGGAGTTGGATGTTAATAGCTCAGACTTATAGTTAGAATATCATAACCACAATTGATGTGTATAGTTATCTTTATTGTAGTGTTTATAAAAAAAGATCTTTAATGAATTGGTTAACTATTGGTACATACAATGTAGACAAATGTACATATAATAGATAATTCTAACTTCTATAGAATGACATGCTATTAAAAGAGAAAATTGGCTCTTCCAAAGGGTGCTTGGTTATAAGTTGGAAATTTTTTTCTGTTTTAGTCAGAACTGGAACCTAAGAAAGTGATTTGCATATGCATTGAAGTCAACATAAACATGGATAATAATAGCATATGTAAATAAAAAGTTTAAGATAGCAGTACATAGATGTCTAGTATCAGTTAGCATACATTGTATAACCTATTTGAATACTTAAAAGTCATAGGAGATTACAGCAAATATTAGAGACTCTTAGTCAAGCATAGAGCAATAGTTGGAACAAAGTCGATTAGAAAGCTCCAAAAAACAGTCATAAAACATATCACCAAAAAAATCAGTTCAAAGCAAAGCATTTCATTTCTTCTCCTGCTTTATCAGCTTCGCCCTCTTTGATGTAGAGCCTTTTGCAGGAGTTATTTCATCTTGGCCAGCAGAAATGACAGCAACATGAGCTGCAGGAAACTTGCTAGGAGTAGTTTCAGCAACAGGAGCTTCACTTCTCTGTCCACAGTGAACAATGGAGCTAGTTGGTGTGACCTGGTTTAGAACCTCTAAGTTGTTTGAATGTCCTGCATTCTTCAAGGTACTCATAGGGGTCAGCTGGCTCAGACTATCAGGATCAAATTCAGATGTTGCAGAGAGGTCCTGGTGTTTTGCATCAAAAAATATAGGCATAAAAGGTTAGTATGCAGTTTACACTAAAATAACCGATATATATATATATATATATATATATAGTAAATTAAACATGATATCAAATATGAAATGCTCACAACTGAAATTGTCACATCCTGTGAGTTAGTGTTGTTATCAGCAAGTGTATCCTCATTCATAGGTGTTGGGCCGAGAATATCATGTTCTGGTTCAGCAAGCTGAAAGATAATTGAAATGTGCATAAGATTTATGTGCATAACAATATGACATAATATTAAAATATAATAGACAACATAATCAAAACATAAAGTCCTATTACCACAACATTGGGGAATTTGGCGACAACTTGGTCAACAAATGCTTCTCCTGATTTATAGCAAACAACAGAACATGACTTCCACCTTGGTTGCCATTTGACCTTAAAAACAAAAGTCTTTCCAGCAAGACCATCCATCAGCATTGGATACTCTAAGCGGTTGGTAATACCAGCCTGGAATTAATACCACAAACAGTTTCGGGATCAATAATTAGCAGGAAATAAATTCATGTAATTAGATGCCTAGTCAATATCTGTAAAAATTTGACCTGAATCATGTTCAATCGTAGCTGAGCAGCAGATATCCCTAACATCTGTGTGACCTCACGGTCCCAAACAACAAAACTGGATCTGTCGTACTCATAAGAAACATCCATCTCAAGTTTGTACCTTCAATAGGAATATGAGAATATTAGTAATACTTATAATTAATATGCATCATGAGTTGTATGTTTAAAAAAAAAGGCAGTAAATTAATATTTATACCTGACGATCTCAGTTTCAGTGTTATGTCCATCATCACATGTGTAAGGAGGTTTGTCTCCTTTGGCAATCTTAGGACACTTATGGCAAGCATAATAATACCACCCATTCTTTGTGGAGTTGACCTTTTCAATTGTTGCAACCGTGACGCAGTAAGTAATCTGCAAATCAAAGTTGTATTTATAGTTGTTAACCCTAATTAGAACTCATACTAAGATATGAGGGCAGTATGTCCTTCTTAAAACATACCTGATCAAGTTGGATAACCTGAGTTAGGGGGAGGATTTGGTTTTTTGACAGAAGATCATCTTGAGTAGCAACTTGTGAGCCAGAATAGGATTGTGTACATACGATCTGACTGGATGACACCAACTGCTCATCTTTAGGTATGCTGTAACAATATTCAGAAAATTAGTGAGTGTTTTAGAAGTTTTACAATACAACAACAACAACAATTAGATACATGATAGAGAACAACCTTTCTCTGAATGTATTGATCTCAGGGATGTTGTCATTGAGAAACAACTTTGTGAATGAGTAAGTGTTCGAAACACTGAGTGGGAATCGGCCTACATGTACATTGAAAACTGTAAGCGTATAAAATATACAAAGAATAGAAGTCAGAAGTTAAGATAAGCAGATATAATTGTAAAATATCAACATAAAAATGTCACTAACGAATATCAACATAAAATATCAAGATAAGTCAGAAGTTAGGTATTAGCAACCTTCTTCTTTGATCTTGCAATAGTTAAGCAGAACAATCAATGGTCCACCTTCTTTCTTGTCCTTGTTGTATTGTATGAACTTGGCAGCATACTCCTCCCATAGGGTGCAATTGATAGAAATGTCACTAAAAAGAATTTGAGTTTATGAACTTGGTGTCAAATACGATTTACACAAAGGTGTTCATGTCATGCATATAAAGATACTAAAGATGCAGTATATAACATTCAATAAGGACTTAAATTCAATGCATAACCTCAAGTCTTTCAAAGTAAAGTTAACTTGTAACTTTTTCCCAGTTCCTTCAGTCAATTGACAGTAGCCCAAGTCCTGAACCATTCCAATCACATCTGGAGAAAAAAGGTGGAAACATATAAGTCACTAATTCAAAGTGGAAACAATGGAAGATAAAAAGCACACAATGTTTTAGATGCATGAAAAAGTAATAAACTCACGATATAACATATCACCCCTCCATTTTTCAGAAATAATCTCAGCAAAAGGCTTGAACTTTGTGTTCGGATTAGGGATATCATGTAGATTGACATCAGCGGCATTGGTTCCACCAGTCCATTTGAGTTTGTACTTGTGGTCAGATGCTTTGAAGGCTAAATCATTGGTCTGAACCTGGAAGTTGCTTAATGTGTAAGTAGTATTTTCCATAAGGATCTTGTCATAAAGAGCTTTATAAGCAGTAGGGATCAAAACTTGGATGTCATTTCCCTATAAACAAATTAAAGGAAGTTAGTAAACTCTTATTATCTGCTTGAAAAAACAAACATGTCTACAAAACTGATATAACAAACATTTCATATTATAACTAAAAGTCCAACTTCATTATTATAACTAATATAACTCATTTAAAACTGATATACATGAAAATAACAGTTCAATCTAAACAAAATATGATAAGCAAAACATTTGAGCAAGAAAAACTTATGTAATCAAAACGTGTATCACCTTAGCATCAACTATTATCATCTCCAAGTGCTCCTTCCCATCCTTGACCACAGTCCATTTGTCTTTAACCCTAACAGCTAGCTTCCAAAAATCTTTCTTGTCTGTGACTGCAGCAATGGTTTCAAAAGGCCTTTCCATTTTGGCTTCTGTTCTGAAGAATAACGGTACATAAGTACATTTTGAAGCACATGAGTATATTAATAATGCAAACAAAACACAAGATCTATAAGAAAAATGAACAAAACAGTTACATTCTTAAAAAATAAATGAAGAAGTTTGAAAAAAAAATAGATCTGTCATGCTAAAAAAGGTGAAATATAGAAACAACTTATAAAAGGCAAATCCAAATGCAATAGTTGAACAAAACTGACTTCAAATCGATTGAATAAGGCCTATAATGGAAATGAAGATTTTATAGAAAACATTCAAAGCAAAACAAAAAAACATTGAATGAAAGAAACGTAAATCATGAAGAACAATGAAGAAAAACAGAAAAACTTACCAGCTCAAATCTGAAAGAGGTCGAGTGAGTTTAGGAAAGAAGGTGAGGTAATGAAAGTATTGTATTGTAGATGTATTATATTTTGTGATGTTTGTGCTACAGTGTTAAGGTTGAGAAGAGTGTAGATTGTGATGGATTAGGTACTGACATATAGAAACTTGATTAAATGTACATCTTTAGTTTTCCCTCCCAAACCAAGTTAGTTTGGTATAGTTTGTTTGGATAAGATTGTCTCCTTTTCATGTGCAAAGAAACCAAACTATTGTATACCTTCCATTAGATGACGTCATACTTGTTAACAATGGTAATTTAGTCACATAAAGTAATATTAGGACAACATTTACCCCTAAAAAAGTGATTTGTCATTCAAAGAGGAGATGCCATTAAGGGGTTTTCCATAGGTTAGCATTTTCTTATATTAAGAGAGATAAAAATGAATTTGAAAGAAAAGAAATAAAAATAAATCAACATTGGTTATTGTTTCTCTTTTTTTTACTTATAAATATTTGTCTTGTGGAGTTTGTGGGTTTACGTTTCTCACATTCATTGATATCAAATTGGTAGGATATGAGTAGGTACTGTAATGGAGTAAAGTATTGGGGAGAACTCAAGCATGCTATAGTTGGGTGATATGGATTCACATCATCATTAGATAGGTTAAAATGAAAATGATATAAGAATTTTAAAAAAAAATATGAAAGTTGACCAAAGACACTATTGTTGGTGGTTGAAATTTTGATTGACAATTGAATGCTTAAAAACATGACACATCTTGCTAATATGTAGAGAAAAGTAATTTATTAATTTGGTAAGAATAATATTTAAATTTCACAATAGAAGAGTAAGACAGACACAAAGATATATTATTGAGACATTAGTGGAGGTGGAAGGAGTATTCTTTTGTCTTTGCTCAAAATATGATGAGTAGCCGACAAATGAGGGGATTGTCGTTGTTTAATTGCATACTGTAACTACAACGATAACATTGTTTACAATGGAATCATTACCAAGTAACTTGTTCTTGATGTGGTGATTAACAAGTTCTTTATATGTTGGACATAATCTAAATCCAACAGGGACAAAATAAGGAGATTGTGGATCATATAAGGATATTATTGTAGGGCAAGTAGAAACGAAAACTTTCTCAAATTGATGGATTAGAGGGAGTTAGAGGAATGTCATGTAATGTATTGTTGTTGTAGGCGTTAGGGGAAATGTTAATCTCAGCTTAGTTATAGCAATTTTATTTAATTAGTTAGCCCTAAATTATGATTGTGTTTTGTAGGAAATCCACCATTGATCATAACCAAATGTGGATTTTCTAGGATGTTTCCACATTCCAGCGGCTATGCATATAGTTTTGCTGTGAAAACGAGCAGACCCGATATTAGTCTTTGATGCAAATTATAATTAACCAAAGACAATGTCGGTATTTGTTTTCCACGTCTTAACTTGGAGAACACTACCGACATCTCTACGATTTAACCAAACAAGAGTAAGATTTGTGTGGTTAATGGTGTATCCACCCCTGGATATTTTACTATGGATTACACCTTGAAGGAATTATCCATACTCGCTTGTAAGTCCTTTCTCATTGGCATTTTTGTGTGTTTTGAAGTTATTTTTTTTCACGGTTTTCATATTTTTTTTGTTTGTTATTGATCAGTGAAATGGGTAGAACCATCTCGTTTACATAACTTTGATGGTATTTATCCAATTCTTACAGTGGATGTTATGGCCAAAATAGTGGCCCCGCATACACCAGGTTTGTGGCATACCACTCTTTTACAACCTCCACTTGACACATCTTGCTAATATGTAGAGAAAAGTAACTTATTAATTTGGTAAGAATAATATTTAAATTTGGTCAAAAAAAAAAGAATAATATTTAAATTTCACAATAAAAGAGTAAGACAATTAGACAAACACAAAGGGACATATTATTGAGACATTAGTGGAGGTGGGAGGAGTATTTTTTGTCTTTGCTCAAAATATGATGAGAAACCGACAAATGTGGGAATTGTCGTTGCTTAATTACATACCACTGCAACGATAACATTGTTTACAATGGAATCATTACCAAGTAACTTGTTCCTGATGTGGCGATTAACAAGCTCTTCATATGTTGGACATAATCTAAATTCAACAGGGACAAAATAAGGAAGTGGTGGATCATATAAGGATATTATTGTAGTCTTGTTTTGTTTGTAGGGCGGGTAGAAACAAAAACCTTCTCAAATTAATGGATTAGAGGGAGTTAGGGGAAATGTTATGTATTGTATTATTGTTGCAGGCGTTAGGGGAACTAATTCTATATGATATTAGTAGCTGCTTCATACTAAGTTATACTGCTTTATGCGTGGCTGAACAAAATGATTTAAAATCTTATTAAATAAAAATGGGGATGCAATTTGGTTTTCTCTTGTTCTGTATAAGTTTCGGGGTGTTTTGTGTGTGGATGCAACTTGGTTTTCTCTTCATGTAGTATATACCTTGGCTTGGTCCAGTTCTCTTTACATCTTATGATATTTGCTCATCTTCAATGAAAAATTTCTTTATAAAAAAACACACGAGTTTGGATTGGAATTAGGGTTTAGTGAGTTGTATTAAAATTATTAAAGACTAGTTTTTAGCATATCATGGCGAGGGTATGTGCGCGCGTGCGTGCGTGCGTGCATAACTAATCTAATGTATTTGAAAGCCTAAAGCGAACATTAAAATTAGGTTTATTGTGTAGGAAATAATAGGAATGAATTTGATTTTACAAAAATGTTCACTTTTTTTTGTGTGAAAATTGTAAATGTATTTATTAATTATAGGTTTTGTAGATTTTTTTTTGGTAGAATTTATTATTTATGGGTATTAAAATAAACTAAAAATCATCATTTTTATAAATACAAAATAACTTCTTCTTTTTTGGATAGAATAGAAGGAAAATGCTAAATCTCGCAAAAACTAGTTTCACTATAGCCTCGCGAATGACTTTTCAATGCAGCTTGCATGTTATTGTCGCTCTATCATGGGTTTATCTCTCCAATTTGGTCTTCCATTATTCATCTTTTGTTTTCTTCCAAAACCAATTCACAATCAATGGTAGCTAGCAGCTACTAGTGTGTGAAACCGTGAATGTTTTCATAACTCAATTTCCAATACCCAATAGTATAAACTAACAACCACCTCTCCCACAACATGCTTACACTACAAACACAAACACCAAACCCAAACCCCTCTTTCTCTCCCTCTTTCTCCATGGAATTGATTACATCCTTCCCTTCAACTTAGCTTCATACTCTCAATTTTTTATTTGTCCATTCCTGAAAATTCAACTGATGGTTGAGATTCCTCTTATGAATTCATTGTTGATTAACCACAGTAGGAAGAGGTTGTTCTAGAGAGAGTCTGTATTCAACATAAAAAAACTATGGAATTTGTTTCTGGGAGCAAAGGTGTTGAAGTGTTGACGGTAGAGTTTTGAGAAATTAGGGCAAATTCGAATTAGAAGAATCCAATGCAATGGAAGAAGACATGTTGGGGATGTGAGAGATAGTGATTTATTTGATATTGATTTTTAATATTTATTTTAAAATGATATAAAAAAATTAAAAGTATCATTTGCAGGATTTGTGATTGATATCCTTGGCTAGATATAACAATGCTCAAAATAGATTTTCCTATGTAAAAATGCTATTTGAACACGTCACATTGTTCCACTGATCATATACCAAGTCACCAAAAATTAAAATCAAAAAGCCATCCAAAACTTGTAATTCGAACAGAATCAAAACGATTTGGCTTGGATGAACGAGACTAAGACTTCAATTCAACCTTGGCAGGGAATGTTATTATGATGTTACAAACATGACTATAAAATTGGAAAACAAAATTTAACCCGTAAGTATATGCTTACTTAGAATAAAATTGCGATTTTGTTCGTTTTGGTTGAAAAATTAAAATAAATCGAGAATTCTTCGGAATGGTATGAAACTTTGTAGATTTTTTGTTTATATCGGTCTCTGCAAAAAAAAAATCAATTAAAAATTTGATTTTTAGGTCAAAATTTTTGTTGTTTTTGTTTTTAAGTTTTTTGTAATTTCAAAATTCATAATTAATCCATCCCTTGTTAAAAATTCATAATTTTATTGGAAAGGCCTCGTTTTAATGTCTTAAACTTAAGCTTGGATTGTCTCATGTCATACGAGAGTCCGGTCAAATCCAAGCCCTTGATTTGGTTGATGGAAAAAAAGAAGAGAGATTTTGAATTTTTAAATAAATAAATTTTAGATAAAATAATAAGGGTAAAAATGAAAATAATAATGATAAAATATTTAGTGAAATAAGTTGTAAAGTTCATGATGAAATAACGGTAATCATATATGACTTTTTTTAATCTTACGGGATTATAAGCTCCTATGTATTTTATTTTTGTGGGTAGTATCTCCTATGTATTTTAATATAAGTCCTTTCGTCATTTTCACACATCTATCTATATATATAAATCATATTAAGTCTTGCAATTTTAATGGCATTAATTAATCCAAATTTTTACTTGGGAAAAAGTTATAAAAAAAATACACCTAGAGATAATTGAACCAAGTACAACTTGGTGAAATTCCTATGTACTACCGCTGCACCATTATTGTTTATGAAGTCTATTTGTTTGCTTTCTATGTCAAATTGTTTGCTTTCCATATGCAGATATCCAATGAAAGCGAACATGTAAATAATTGTTCCTTTTACGGTTAATTTTTTCCATGTAAAGCTTATAACCACTTTAACACATAAATACCCCATTACCTTAAGCACTACTTTGTGAGTCTTTTACTATTTTTGGTGTTTATTTTATGTGTTTATTTGATATTTATTTTATGTGTTTTTCTCTCTTTGGGTTGAGAAATAAATCTATTATCTTTATATTACAATCATATTAAGTCCTCCCATATTCCTTCCTTAAAATCCTATTTTTTCCCACCTAAACCAAATTAGTGGGTTCTTAATTATGCAATTATCTCATAACAATTATCTCTTAACAATAAAAAGAATTTCTTTGGTTTCAACAATTAAAACTATATGAAAAAAAATTAAACAAAAGAGTTTATTTGAACAGCAAATACTAACCTTTATCACCAAAGAGAAAAGTTAAATCTTTTAGATGTTAGGATTCTAAATTTTAATTTTTCAAAATGTACTATAGAACTAGCAACGTAGATTTTTTTGAGGGAAGAATTAGCAACCTAGATATCGGCACGGTTTATAATCGCAAAATTTATTCCATTATCAATTAATAATTCAAGTTACATATAAGCAAATATGGTATACTCTAACGATCTCAATTTCCAGTTGCAGCCGAGAACAAAGTAATTAAGCATGGAATGGAAATAAGCATTATAGGCAAATTGCATGCAGAATTTCAAGTACAAAATAACACTTGAGTCTCATCTTTGTTCTCTAAATAAAACCTATTCTAAAAGTACATCATGGGCAATTGAACCAAAACCAAAACCAAATTTTATTATCTTCATGAACCCAAGCTAATATCATATCATATAGTCTCTCACAAATCATGAATTCGAGCAAGTAGCATCTGACCAAAAAAAAAACTTCAGAAGCAGATGAGTTAGTGAGTGAGTTTGCGTGTGTGAGAGAGAGTTGTCACTTTAGAAACAACATACATGAGTTTAAGATGAAATGATACAATGAAATTGAAAATAAAATTTAATAAAGAAGGTGAGGAATTGCATTACATCAGAATCTTAAGATCTCATGTCATCATCGCATATTTGCTCCGCATTTTTTCAAATTGCTTGCATGAAGAGACCGATACAGTGATACTATTAATATAGGCAAACAACATATGTGTTCAAAAATTAAAGTAATAGTTACCTGGAGGCTGGAAATACAGAAAGGCGTATAGGATTTGAGAAGTTAATTGTGTTAGGTGAATTGAGAGAACCAGTTGCATTGATGAGATCATTGAGGATTGTGAGAAGATTGAATGGTTGGCTGGCTAGATTCACGGTTTAGCCTTTTCTCTTTGCCGTTCCAATGTCTTTGACATCGAGAACACACAAAACTACCTAGCAAACCAATAACACGCGTGCATATTCTCTTAGTCTCGTTAAAAATACTTCATGCTTTACATATAAATAGCAACTTAAAAAAATAGTAAAGACTCTCGTTAGTTGACAAATGGCAAACTTGACAAAATACTAAGCTTGCTATATTATTATCTATAGATAGATAATGGATAGTTACCAGATTTTTTTTACCGAATATTAAATAGACGTAAAATAGTTCGTAAAAAGATATATTTTCATTCCTTTTTAATTTGACATGTTCGGCTCAATTTTTAGAAAAATAGGGGAGCAAAATCTCTTCAAAACCCACTTTTTGCATCCCCCAAATCTGAATTTTTCGGAGGGGAGGGGAGAGGAGAGGATCTCTTTAAAATTGTATTGCATTGCCAAAATTATCCTTAGATTAATTTAAAATTTTATTATTATCATTGTAATAACTTTTATTATTATTAGGTTATATTATCCCTGTAACAAATTTTATTATTATTAGGTTATATTATCCTTGTAACAAATTTTATTATTATGCTATCTATCACTCTCTCTTTTTGGAATAAATCTATCACTCTTATTTGTTTATGCAAAGAAAATTTATATATTTTCAAATATTATATATTAAATTTAAATATTAAATATGTGTAAATTGTAATCTCTATAAAGCTAGGCTTCGAGAAGTCAAATATATTCATAATTGAATATATGCGAAACAGACTCGCAATTTCTTTTTCAATGTATCTTTAAAAAGAAAAAATCTTTTTCAACTTAGACAGATAAGCTATTTGCATTGAACCATCGTCTATTATTTTGACTATTGATAATTTTTATTGTTAAAAATACATTTCTATTGTTGTTGTAGAGACCGAAATATCAAAATAAGACAAATAAGTTTATTAATCAAATGATAATTTTTTAACCTTTTAATTTATGCCAATTTTTTGCAAATGAATTTGTTTGAGGTAGCTAAAAAAAATTATTGGGGTAGCTAGCCATATTAATATGCCTAATGATTCAAGTCTCAGCGAACTTTACTCAATGGATAAGGACAATGTATAATATATACAAGGTTCTGAATTCGAACCACAGACACCACATAAAAAATTAGATATTTTTAGGAAATAAAAATTTTGGGGTAGTTAAAGCTACCCTATCCTTTTAAAGAGATTTATCCCGAACTATAAACTATAAGCTAACTTCTTGACCTTGCTAGACCGAACTTAGTCTTGCTAAAAGACCCTTAATCCAGTCATGAACGATATGGGGGCTTCCAACTTTTGACCCTTTGTTCCCAATGAATAAAGTAAAGGTACTACAATCCCTTTCGCTCGCCACCATATACTGGAAACAAAAGGCGGTGCATTAAATATACGGACCCCCCAACTTTGTCTGCTCACTACAAAGCCAACTTTGCATCGGTAGGGAGAGAGACTCACACTCCATTCTTTTTACTTCATTATTGTTCCACCTGTGTGCCTTACCTCACATGTAATCAAAGATAAATAAATTGCAACATAAAAACAAATTAAGATGATGAATAGACCGACCCACATTGTTGGTATGTTTGTTGCACACTATAATGATTAGTTAAACATGTAAGTTGTAACCGTAATGATTTGAATCATTAATATATACACGAATTCAAGTACTCAACTAACTATTCGTAGCTTTTGAAGAGGTTGATCATTAGATACTATATAGTAGTATAATGCTGGTCTTTAAATTTTTGGAAAAAGAAGAAGAATCAAATCTATACAAGGACGATGATATAATAAATTGCTGATACGCACGTATACTTGTTTATTCGGATACAACCCAAAATACAAAGCATCGAAACGGAAGAAGAATGGGAGCAAAAGTTTGAGGAAGCTTCTATATTATTAAACTAAGTTTTACATAGCATTGATACATAGTTAATATATAGTATATTGTTAAGGGTTGTTGAAGGTTTTTGGTAAAAAAAAAAAAGAAAAAGAAAAAGGTTGTTAAAGGCTTATGAGATTTTTTATTTTATTAAAATAGTGGTTTTTATATTAGTTAGGGCAAAACTAAACTTAAATAATTTATCGCATCAAATTCAAAACCTATGGATGAAAAAAATATGGTTGAGAGAGACTCAACTAATTAAAGGTGTGGTTATCAAACTGATCACCTAAACTTTCTTGCATATAAAATAAAAGGTGGTCAATCAAATTCTCCAATAAGATTAGTTATTTGTAAAGTTGATTGATATTTCACACAAATGGTATATTAGAAAAACATAGGCTTTTCACAACATTGATACATAATTTGATACGCAATTTCGAACAGAACAATACTAATAGATTTTTTTTATTAGGTTTAGTCACAAACTAAGTTGCTCTCTTTAAGATTTTGTCCTCTTGATCAAGTGGTCATATGTTCGTTCGTGACTCATACTTATAGAGAAATTAGGTTGGGAGTAAAAAATTCATCTTGTGCGTCATGCCATATAGATTTTTCAATGAAGACTCGTACATATAACTTTTTTTTTTTAGCAACTCGTACATATAACATGGTAGTAAATAAAAATGGACAATTGATATCATTTAATAATGTATTTACTATAAAATAATTGAATATCAAATTACATATAAGGTTGGATATTTTCACTAAAATCATCTTAGAACATCAAGAAAAAGTGAGAGATAAATTATTAGAACTTTGTTTACTTTGTGAAAATATTTTTTATTTTTATTTAAAATTTTTGTGTTTATCTTAACTTACTAATAAGATGCAGGAGATTTTAAGTGAATCATTGTAATGTAGAGAAAATGAAATGCTAGCTAAAGATGACGTGTTTGCCGACTATTATAGAGTTAGATAAGTAGACTCAACTTTCTATGTTATCATGAAGTTTAAAAAAACCATAACTTTGTGAACCTTAATTTTTGGCCTATAAGCTTCTAAATTTGAACCCTTAAACTTTTGACAATATAAAGTTTTTAGTAATATAAAATTTTAATTGTAAAAATAGTCATTGATAACCTAAAAAATGAGGCAATATGTGATCCCACACCATAAACATACTTGGTGCCTTTCACTATATGTGATATAAGACTTTCTAAATGATAGAGAAAACAGATAAGAGAACTACGCGTTTGCTCATAATGAAAAGCAAGTAATTACAAACAGGAAAAAGCTGATTATGACCTTTGTCCATTTCTATAACCAACTAAAACACAGATCACCTTTAATTTAGGAATTAAGAGCTTCATTAATTGAGTAAAAGATCCTCACAATCTCATCTTAATTTCCTTTTCCCCTTTCTTACGCAACCATTTGAAAATTTTAACTAAACCACCAGTTACTTCCTTCTTTAAAAAGGTATCAATGCTGGTGTTATAAATTCACATATAATAATTGAAATACCCATATTATATATTATACCATTTTTGACCAAACAATTTAAAAAAGAAATACAGCTGGATTGCAGTCTTGATGACTTGAATTATGGGAAAGTAACAATTGATTTTTTGTAGAATATACACAATACACACAATCTTCCATAAATTCCTTTTACCACGAGTATTAGATGAATAGTATTCCTTTTCTTGTGATTATAATTTATTAGAGGTCTATTTTATGGATTGGATATAGAAGAACCTTTTCATGTGAAGTGGACAATAACTCAATAAGAATCGACTTTTGGCCGTATCTGATACCCAGCCCATTTTACCATATTTTGCATAAATTAGATATTGTTCCCAAGGTTATAAAATTATTTGGATGAAGCCATCATACAAATAATTATATAGATAATGTTATCATTGATGTAGATGCAAAGTATGTACACATTATTATTTCAGTAAATTAAACTGGTTATACTATAGCACAAATATCTTCATCATTCTTAGAAAGAGAGTGTAGTATAAATGCATACTAGTATAGTAGTATATGCAACTTTGAGGATGGTCCAAATTTATTTATTATCAAACAAGAAAGGAAGTGGGGATTCTAATTTGTCATTTACACCACCACCAATACATTGTTAGCTATGCTCCAACACCCATTAATCGATTTTGATTCCTTTTTTTTTTTATTCTACCAAATCATAAAACCACTACTTCAAAGTTCAACTATTCAATTATATATGCCTTATTCCTCATGTATTTTATGTTTTGATTTGAAATTCAAACTCTCAATGTTGGACTTATGATACGTAAGCAGGGGCTGTGTATGGCTGTATCACATGTATAATTTGTTTAAAAAAATTGGAAAATGATGACGGTGGACAAAACTGAGTTATTACAGCTATATATGAAAACTTTGGATCGATATTGCAAAAAAATTATTAATGGAGACTGCCTTTAATTGAAATGTACTAAAATTCGTGTAATATATAGTTCGAATTCAGGTAAATACAAGATATCCTACGGTAGGTGTTGTTTATGCTATATTTAAAAATACGACCAACTTTTATTTCCCATTCATTTTGATTAATACTTAAAAAAATGCTCAACCATTTAAAACGACTATGGTTCTTTTTTCTTGAAAAGGAAAACTACTCCTTCATCTCATTGTAAAGTGTTTTTTTTTTATTAAATGAGAAAACGAAAAGAAAAAAGAGAATGAAAGCACAAGGAAAAAAAGATCACATTTACAAATGACACATCAAGAGTATCAAATAACAATAATGAGGATAAATTAGAGAAGATTCGTAGAGCATAATCAAAAGGATCTAAGTTAGTAATTCTCTCGTTTTAGTTAGAGCATGTCCATTTATGAAGGGTATGATAGAAAGATATGATCCAATTTTTCTGTAAAGATGTCAAAAGATTAAATACTATGTTTTTGCTCTCTTTAAATTTACAAAGTTTCATTTTATAAAAGTTCGTTTCACGTGTTTCAAGTGGTAGTCGTTAATGACACGTCATTAATAAGATTTTAAAATATCATTAGCTTAATAATTTAACTATTTAATC
>Ga0315913_1000296_pt1 | contig 40124 bp, 20 predicted proteins | sample MpolsnodulesMG_FD_207736 | JGI IMG/M metagenome (GOLD analysis project Ga0315913, IMG submission 207736) | Medicago polymorpha root nodule microbial communities from Los Angeles, California, United States - small nodules | ecosystem: Host-associated > Plants > Roots > Nodule | place: USA...
AAATTCAGAGGTCAACTTCCAACCTTCGCATGTATTTCGCACGATTGCTACTCTGTTGCTGTTTTCTCTAACTATACAACATACATTTTTTTAAAAATAAATAAATATGTATACATACTTTTCTTGAGGAAATTATATATGCATATTCTTAACGAGCTTGGTAACACAAACTTATAACCTACTAAATAAGAGCATTAAGTCCTTCAAAAAAAAAAGTAAGAGCATTAAGATATTGAAAATTCCTTTAATATAAAAAAAAAATATGTATTTTAAAATATGGAATATTCAATAAGTAGCACATGTGTTGACACCAAGGGTAAAGAGAGTTGACCTGAAAACCCTGGTTAGAAATGAGAAACACTTCACATGTTTTTTTTTAGGGAACTTCACACATGGTTTTTTATTAGATTGAAAAATAAAGCAATGGGGAGAGATAATTTTAAAATTATCTAACAATAATTTTTAAAAGGGGGAGAACGCAAAATCTTTCGAGATCACATAAAAATACCCACATTCTTCCATCATGAATCAAAAATTGAGATCACTTGACCTCCCATTCACTCTATTAAAATTAGGGGTAGCAATTGGATCTATCAAATTCATATCCATCCAGTCCATCCACTATAAAATTCATCTGATCCATCCGTCAAACAATTTATTTTTAATGGATTGGATTCAATCCATCCATTAAAAAATATGGATAGATCTAATCCATCCAACTTATTTTAAAGATCCAATGGATCATTTTTTATTGGTTATTTTAAATCCAATTTATTCGAAACTGCTTATTTATGCAAAATAGCTTATTATGATCTCTTTTTAAAAAAAGTTTATTCAAAACAATTTATTTATGTAAAACAACTTATTAGGATATCTTTTTAAAAAACAACTTATTCAAAACAACTTATTTATCCAGAACTGCTTATTAAGATCTCTTTTTAAAAACAACTTATTGAAAACATCTTATTTATGTAAAGCAGCTTATTAAGATATCTTTTTTCAAAACAACTTATTCAAATTATGCGAAACAGGTTATTCAAAACAACTTACTTGTGCAAAACAGCTTATTTATGCGAAACAGCTTATTGAAAACAGCTTACTTATGCGAAACACCTTATTTATACGAAACAACTTATTCAAAACAACTTATTTATGCGAAACAACTTATTCAAAACAGCTTACTTATGCAAAACAGCTTATTCAAAACAACTTATTTATGCAAAACAACTTATTATGATCTCTTTTTAAAAAATAGCTTATTCAAAACAACTTATTTATGCAAAACAACTTATTAAGATCTCTTTTTTTAAAACAACTTATTTATGCAAAACAGCTTATTAGGATCTCTTTTCTCAAAATAACTTATTCAAAACAACTTAATTATGCAAAACAACTTATTAGGATCTCTTTTTTCAAATAACTTATTCAAAACAGCTTATTTATGCAAAACAACTTATTTATGCAAAACAACTTATCAAGATCTCTTTTTTCAAAACAACTTATTCAAAACAGTTTTTTTTTGCAAAACAGCTTATTAGGATCTCTTTTTTCAAAATAACTTATTCGAAACAACTTATTTATGCAAAACAGCTTATTTAAATCTCTTTTTCCAAAATAACTTATTCAAAACAGCTTATTTATGCAAAACAGCTTATTAAAATCTCTTTTTTCAAAACAGCTTATTTATTCAAAACAGCTTATTAGGATGTCTTTTCAAAATAACTTATTCAAAACAGCTTGATGGGATCTCTTTTTTTAAAAAAAAAACATATTCGAAACAACTTATTTATGCAAAACAACTTATTTGTAATAAGCTATTTTGCATAAATAAGTTTTTTTGAATAAGCTGTTTTTTAAAAGAGATCCTAATAAGCTGTTTTGCGTAAATAAACTATTTTGCATAAATAAGATGTTTTGAATAAGCTGTTTTTTAAAAAGAGATCCTAATAAGCTGTTTTGCATAAATAAGTTGTTGTGAATAAGTTGTTTTCATTTTTAAGGGTTTGTTTAGAATTTTTAGAAAAATTATTTTATCAAAAAAATCTATTTTGACCCTAAAATGAAAAGATATTAGGACTAGTTTTTCTTAAAATCTATTTTTTTTCAAAAATATGGAGGTAACACATGTATATGTTAAAACATTTTTTTTTTAAATGTATTTTTATGGACAGTAGACAAAAAAAAAACTTCAAATTTTTTTAAAAATCTCTAAATATGAATCTCTAGATTCTTTTAACACAAAATCTATTTTTTTAAAAGTTAAAACAAACGCACCCTATATAATACAAGAAATTAGTTTTGTATATATCAATGTGTAGAAAAAAATATACATACATCTAATCTAACCGCGTTATGATATCACATTTTCAGGCTAGTTCCTAAATAAATCTCTTTAAATATCTATATAGTGTGATTTCATTGTATGTAAATGTAACAAAAATTACACGTCGGTGTATGAAAATTAATTTCATATTTAACAGTAAAAGTTTAAAAAATTAAATAGTATAGATTTATGATATAATTCCTTTTTACATATACATCCAATAAAATGACACCTTTAATAATTAACTTTGAAAAGGGATATGGAGATGTTGTTTGATTAGATGTATATATTAAAAAATTATATTACAAATAGATAGAAATTAACGTCATAATTTACTATGAAATTCTAATGAATGCTCCTGGAAGAAGAAGTGCACTCAGTATTTAGAAAGCTTAAAAATTAATATTTTAATATATAACTTTTATTTTTCTTTCTAAAAAATGTTCTCTAGATGTATTATTTAAACACACAAAATAGACATTGTATACCAATGGATTTGAATGTCGGATCATGGAGAAAGAGAAATATACATAAAAAAAAAAAATTGTATAAATATACCATTTAATGATAAATTTTGTGCCAAAAAATAACTTCTCTAACGCATCTACAGTGTAGCATTGTAGCTCACTCATTTAAGTGTATAAGACCATCTTTAATAGTGAAGTCTTCGCCATTTAAGACCTCGTACCTAATAGGTATCATTATTGAGGAATTTTTTTTAGAGTCTTCTAAGACTTAAGGCTTTGTTTGGATGCAAAAAGAAAGTGAAAGGAAAAAATTAGAAAGGAAAGATTGTCTGAGGAAAGAAAAAGAGTAGAAAGTGATATGATTGTTTGGTACAAGAGAAAGTGGAATAGAAAATTGGAGGAAAGAAAGACCTACATTTGATAATTGACATAAATACCCTTAAACAAAAATAATATGTTAGTATATATAAACAATTGTCTATAGTTCAGTGAAAAAATAAAATGACATAAAACATTTGTATCTACTAACAAACAGTTAAGTAGTGAATTATTTCCAAAAAAATAATTTAGGCATGAATTGAAAAAATAAATAAAAAAGACATAGTAAAATGAATAAAAAATAAATAAAAGTTGGGACATTTTGGACATTTTAAACACAACACCTGTGTTTCTCAAGTTTTCCCTCCACGTATGGGTTGAAAGGTTTCCCACGTGGGTCCCATGTATATTATTTATTTCCTTAACCTTTTTGGAGAGTTCCAAACTAGGGAAACTCTTTCTTTCCCACACCTTTCTCTTCTGATCACTTTCTTTCCTTTAAAACAAACATACCATTAGAGTCTCACTTAAGACATCTATTTTTAAGTGAACCACATAATATTTTTTATTAAAATAATCATTATACACTTGCTTTTGTTGAAATGTAAATGATAAATAGTTATTGGTGAAACTCATTTAGACCTTTTATTCTTAAGTGGACCACATAATATTTTTTATTAAAATAATCATTATACACTTGCTTTTGTTGAAATGTAAATGATAAATAGTTATTGATGAAACTCATTTAAACCTTTTGTGAGATTGATTGAGTGCTTATTAAATACTATTATAAAAAAATTATAAAAGACTAACGTGTAAACATGAGATTCATTTAAAACCTTAAAATTGAGGATCTCCATTGTAAATGCTCTAAGTGAATCTCATATATGCACGTTATTCATTAGCACCCAATAAGCATTGAATTCATTCATCCATCTAGCACGTCCAGTCTTTTTTACTAAATATAACCCCGTTAACATTTCAATAATATTAATTCATTTTAATAAAGCGACCCCAAAAAATAGGATGAAAATCTTTCACAATCACATTTTAAATAGACTACCATTTTTTATCCCGTTATTTAGAACATCTTTAGCCGAGGTATCGGTTTCTTTAAACAATGGAACCACAGCGTAACATTTTTTTATGTTACAGGAGAACTACGTGGTAGAGTGAGTTGTATAAATTTGTGCAAAATATCCTAAATAAGGTATTGCTCCATAGCAATTAAAAAAGTATATTGGACTAGGAAAAAATGAATTATTAAAATGTAGATTCCTTAATGGATCAAAAATATGTTTGGAGACTTGGAGTGTATAATGTTAACATGGTGAAAGCAACTCTAGGTTGTTTATTTGCTCTTGGTTGGAGATGTTTTTAAGCGCCTATTTAAGCTGTGCTAACTAGTGAATGATTAATGTGAATGGTCTCAAGACATATGTTAAATGATTCTAATTTACCTTGAAAAGTAAAATGAAAGAATCCATGAGTGTCAGAATTGATGAAAAGGACATACTAGTGTGGGGTCAAAAACGTAGCAGCATAAATATAATCTGACGGTGGAAGAGAAAATAGAACAGAACAAAGCATTGCCAGCTAATATGCAAGCGGAGCAAAGGACAAATTGACAGTGACGTACGGACAAAGAAAATTGAATCGAAAAGCATATAATAATAATACAACGAAAAATACAAGTGTATAAGCTCAAAAACGCTCCGTTCCGCCACTGCCACCAAACCTAGCATCTCTGCCAACACAATCCATAGCTTAGCTTCACTCGTTAGATTATTTGTTTTCATGTATAAATATGCATGCCGACTAAATTAGATACTTCATGTGAATCACGTCTTCAAAAACTCCAATTACTGCAGCCCCTCTTTCGATTCCTTTTCATATTTAACTTATTGCAGACGTGGACAGCTAAGCTATCCACCATGCATCATCAACAACATACGTGTCTTCCACTTCCACCTTATTATCAGAACTAATAAAATATCAAATGCACAAATATTTAGCTTTAGCATCTGTTTCTGTTCCTTGTCCTCTTTGGTAAGTAGCATTAACATGCCACTTCCCAACACACACAAATTCAACAGATAAAACACAAAAATCTCAGAACTTCTCTACCGCACCGATAGGGCATCAAATGCAGTGCTTATACTAGTCTCTGCTAAGTCAGAACACTAACTAAGAAATCACATTAAAGTAAACTTATTTATCAACATTTCAAGTGATTTATTTAATTTAATGGGTTAGTAATTAAAAGCGCTAACTTTTCCTCAAGTTATGGATAAGCTTAACCGAATTCAAGGTTTCAAACTTAAAACATAATTGCTACAGAATTCTATTAAATTATCACTACATCTAACTTGCGTACAAGTAGAATTCACATTCACAATCCAGAAGAACAATCTTTTTCCATCCAGTTTATTTTTCAAAGCAGGAAATAAATCAAATGAAATTAAATAGAATACACAAATGACAAGACTAAAGATTTATATGAACAAAAACTGAAAATCAATGACTAAAATATCACTATCTGGTTAATAATCTCATAAGTGGAACAAAAAAATTAACCAAAATAATCAAATCAAGAGTACAGAGTAGAGACATTGAAGAGAAAAATGAATCAATTAACTATGTCTATAATGATTCATATCTGCGTCTATGTCCATACAAATCAAAGGGTTCCCAAAGTGCATCAAGAGGACAAGGTTTTGATTCATCAAGTCTCCTCCATGGTTTTCCACTACCAGACCAATGCAACAAACTAACAGGACCAGGATGCAAATCTCTACAACTACCTTTCACATTGTCACCACCTAAACCATGTTGATTCCACCTATGCTCAATTGCCGCCACGTGTCCTGCAAAAACCAACAGAAACGGTGGTAGAGAACCAAGCTCGTAGATCCTTTCTACCTTCTGAATTTCCATCCACCGTTCAATCCTCTCCGTGTACCCTTTCTTCCTCCACTTCACTAGATCCATCACCATCACCCCAGTGTTGAAGTAACAAGCTTTTCTCTTCTCAAACGTAGTAGAAAACACCGGGTCCGACCAAAAAGCCGCCGTGAAATACTTTGTGAAATTAGCATGACAATATTGCGGTGCTCCGATTGTATTGAACCCTAAATCAGTATTCCAGAGCTTTGCAATATCGTCTTGTAAAACAAGATCTGAATCCAAGTAAATCACTCTTTTGACACAAGTTTCTAACAGATCCGCAAGATAATTTCTGGCGTAATTCAAAGGCTGTTCAAGCGCTTGTCTCACGGAAGTTGAAATCAAATTCTTAACAATATTCCTATCAAAATAATAAACCTTGAATCTCAACTGCGGAAACGTTGTTCGAACCAATGTTTCCAGATCCGTATCTGTAACAAGAAAGTGAAAAAAAACATTCTCTGGACAAGAAGCGTGATAAAGAATGGAATGCACCGCAGCGATTGAACCACGAAGATACTCGACATCAAGAGTAATTGTTACATGAACCAAACTTGGATGACATGCACCGATTTCCCTTGAAATCGGTTCGCATTGATCGGCATTACGAAAAAACGGTGATGTGTGAAAGTAGAATCGGTAATCATGGTGAGGGATATGATGAATGATGGAAGATCTTATGGCTAAAGCTGGGTAATGAGATGAATGGAGGGAGGGGGAGATGATGATTACGGTCATAACGGCGGAGAAAAACCGTGAAAATTTGATAATCGAAAACATTGTTTATTTCTAGGGTTTGATTGAAATTGAAATGTACAAAACCCCCCTCCTACTCCAAAAGTATATGTAATGGGTGAAGATTTGTATATATGGAAAGAAATTAATAGGAATGAGAAAATTTCTAGGGTTTCCTTTTGAGAATTGGGGAAGAAGAATATAAAAAAGGAATTGGTTCTTTTCTTTTTCTCTTGTTGGTTGGTATGAGTGTCAGTGAGAGTAAGGATGCCGTGAGAAGGGAGAAGAATCCATGAGTGTAAGCATGATTTGGTGCTAAAGTGCGCACCTTTGTTTATTGGTAGAGATTAGTAACAATAATCTTGTTGTTCTGAATCTTTTGTTACCATATTTTGGACATTCAAATTGAATTGAAATTTGTGGTGGAGAAATTAAATTGAATAGAGATGAGATGAGATGAGAGAGTGCAGTCTGTGGGACGGAGTGGTGCAGAAAGACAGCTTTTCTTTTCCAGCTTTGCAATTGCCTTTTCCACCACTGATCAAGTATCGAAAATCAAATATTATTTCCACTTATTAACACATTAATCAATTATTATTTGTAATTATCGTCATTTACAAACATCATATGTACAGGTGTTCTTTATAAACAAAACACCCTAAATTGTGGTGGCCAAATTAATATTTGTATGTGTTTGTATATATCTCCTTTTTCGATTTGGATGAATTATGAAGGAGTGGTAAACCTCTTTATTTCATAATTAATGTGTGTATAATAATTTTTATTTATTTTTAAACCAGATATCTCCACGCACAAAACAACAAGACAAATCTCTTGACTCTTGTGGGTTTAAATGGAGGCAAACTCTCTCTAGGGTTTAAGAGACGATATTTTTTCTCTTTTTTATTGGTCAAGAACAGTAGATAGAAGAAGAAATTGGATATTTCTATGATCATCAAAAAACGATTTATAATACTATGTGCAAGACTCATGTTGTTTGTGAAAAAAGTTTTTTTAAAGATGTAAAAAAGGATAATTATGTTAAACCTTTGAGAACATGGATTGTTCAAATGAAAAAGATAAAGGAGTGAATCGTTGTTTGAAATTAAGTTAAAAGACCGCAAATGTAATTTCGCCTAAATCATATGTGATAAATTAATATTATTTATTTTATTTGTGGTGGTGCAGATAACAATATGGCTAAGTGGGTTGGTGATTATTTTGGGCTTCGCTTGTCACTAGTATCGGATATACAGCTCCCCTCTTTGCTATTATTGATCACACCTAAGATTTTCTAAAAGATCGCAATGGGATTTCCCCTTGTACCTTTGCTTCTCACACACATTGCTTTGTTCTTAAAATTGTGAAGGAATAGGATTTGATTTGTTTCCTTTTTATAAATCTTTCTTTTTATTCTCCCATTTACACAATTTTAAGACCAAAACATTTGTATTTTATTCCATCCAAATATTTACACGTTTAATTCTCAATTTTCAAGCAATATATTTTCCTACTTTCTCGTAAATAAATTCATGAATAGTCACATGTGCATAAGCAATATATTCTTCCTTAAAAAAATTGTGTGACCCTAAGGCTTTGTTTGTGACTTTAACGGGAAGGGATGGAAGGGTTTCGGAAAAAAATGAAGGAACAAGTGGAAGAAATAGAATGCTTTTGAGGGGGTAAATTTTTCTTCATGATAAAAAAATCTGCTCATTTGGGAGAACTAGAATATTGTATTGGAGAAGAGCTTTTGAGGGTTTTAAAGGGATTATATGAATTCTTCAAATTTAATTAATGTTGTTGTAATATTCTTTCAATTATTTTTAATATTCTTAGTTAATGTTGCACATGTTAGACAAACCCTATTCTTAATATTGAAAATATATGAATCATGCATTAGTTTATCATTTTTCACCCCTAAAACCCCTTCTTCCCCTCCCCTCCCCTCCCCTCCAAACTCCGAATCAAAACCTAAAGGTAAGGTTTTCCACCAATTTTCTCATCTATTATTTTTGTCTCTGATCATCTCTAATTCTAGACTATTTTTCCAATCAATTTTTTTAATCATCCTCTTTAGTGAGTTTTTCAAGGGGCTCAAAGAACCTTGTTTTAATAAGTACTAAAGTGCTAGGGTATAGGTTTTTCCCCCATGCAATCGCACTAGACCTTAGAATTGTGTTATAAAATAGTGATAGTAACTCGTGTCTTTTAAAAAAGAAAACACGATGCATCGTGTGTGTGGATAAAGTTTAATTTTTGCCACGTTTGATTGCCAATACGTGATTTTAAGCAGTCACGAATAAGGTTTGAATTTATATTCTTTCTTTCAAAAAAATGAATAATGTTTTGATTTTTTTTTTGAGGGAATAATGTTTTGATTTTTAAATTGATATATGATTTTCTTGGTGTTTTTTTTTAAACCGATTTTCTTGGTGTTTGTAATGAACGGTTTGATCGTTAGTTATTGGCATATGAATATATGACTTTGGATGATCTTAGTATATTTTGTGTGAAAATGTCATGAATGAATGATGTAAAGCATTGAAAATAAAGTAAGATAGTATTTTAGTAAGTTGTGTGAGATGTGTTAAATATTATTTTTTTTTCTGTCATTTGAACGCATTTTGATTTACCTTTATAAAACAAATTAGATGTCATTTGCCATAAAAAAAAAAAAATAGATCCCCTCTGTCATACAAAAATTCTACAGGAGAATAATAAGATCTTTGTGATTTAATAAATTTCTGAATATTTATAAAGATAATTTATTTAATCAACCCTGATTAAAAACATGACACACATTCTTGAAATTTCATGTGTTGACTCATTCGTAGTATATTTAGCAATTTTCATTATCATATGCAAAACTTTCAATTTGGATCATCTTTATTTTTCCCCTCTCATTTCTCCCTCATCTATATTACAGGGAAGAGATAGACACCACAATTTTGATAAACTCTAAACACAAACGAAATTGAATAAACAATTGCCTGTGTATATCTCTATTTTAATTTGGAAAGAAAAAGACAGAAAAATGAGAGGTTCTTGGCTTGATGACCGAGTAACTACTGAAAATTGTAGTACAAAGTAACACATGAGATTTTCATTTCCAGTAAAAAAAATATAGATTTTTAGTAAAAGAACAAAACTAACATGAGATTTGGATCGATCCGTAACGTTGGGAAATTTGGGAAATACGTAGACTCTATCCACCCCAAACTTCGAGTAATTGACTCGTTATCATTTTCTTAACCCATATGCTCCCTCTGTCATGCAATAAATAACATATTTGACATTATGCATTATGGAATTAAATACTTTCACCATATTTTTCTACTAATATACAAACATAAATAATACCCCTCCGATCCTACTTATAAGAAAAATTTGAATTTTTAGATTCATTGAGTAATCGATGTATTTGTATAGAATATAGACCAAATACATCATTTGCAATGAATCAAAAAGGTCAAATATTTTTATAAATAGGACCAGAGGGAGTATCATATAAGATATTAGATTCGTCTCGATGAATATTTTTAAAATATTAAATTTTCATAATTTTGGGCATAGGCTAATTTTCCTTTCTTTTTATTCTCTTTTTCAATTTTGTTTCCCTTTGTAAATTTTGTAGAGACCTTGCCGTTTTTCCTCGTCACTCCTTGTGTGAGGATTAACGCTTTATGTGGTAATATATTTCATTTTAGCCTCTTTAAAAAAAAAATTCATAATTTTTTTAATAGATAATTAAATATACTAAAAATAAAAACTTTGCATCGATATGTGTGACATGGTCAACTATGCATCGATTTTTCCTTACATGCTTAATTCCCAGGATTTCTTTTTCGTTTTTGTAAAAAAAAAAAAGTTTTTCTTTTGGCAGACAATAAAATTGTGGTCCTCTATTTGCGTATCAGCCTCATAACATCTGAGAAAAAAAATGCATTTCCGCTTACAATCTTGATGATAATATTAGAAGAAATTGTGCCCATAAAAATATTAGAAGACTAATATTTCATAAAAAAAAAAGATTAGAAGAATAATCATCACAAATATAGTATTTTTAAATTATTATGTTGAGGCCTTCCGGAAGAGAAAAAAATAAATAAACAGGATGATACGATCTAACCATGAGGAAAAGAAGTAAAATTGCAATTATCAATCACAAAGAGACCATGCTATAAACAAAGCATATTTATATCTATAAATTATGATGGTACTAGTTAATTGTATTACAAGCAAAATTAAACAAGAACTCATTAAAATGATAAAGAAAATGAAAGGGAAAAAGGCTGTAAACAAACTTTTTTCAAGCTGTTTCTGAGCTCAATTTTGATGGTAAATTATCGAGGGGAACCAAATGTCCCTGAGCCACAACCAACGAGTTATACATATGAACAAGCATTTTATTATCGTACTCCTTAGGTTGTGGAGCCCTCCCAAATCCACCAGTGGGGTCATTGAAGCTAGTCAAATTCATTACCTTCGAGTTAGCCAAACCAAGCATCATCCTCACATAGGAGTCTCTCATCCACACCATCCATTTCTTAGGAGAAGAAATTGTTGGAAATTTGATCTTAGGTGAAATTTTGATCCTCCACTTCTTCTTTGTTCCGGTAGTTGCTCCTCCTCCAAGCTTCACCGTGTTCGTCTTTCGACCTGACTTGTTTATTCTTTGATATCCCTTTCTTCTCTTCCAGTACTTTTTCAAACTCCTTTGCATGCTGGTTGTGATGCATTCCATGATGGTGTCCTTTCTTTGCTGAAACACGGAAATTAAATGAATGGGAAGGTAACAATATGTAACAGAGGGAGGTAGAGTGGAGTTGGTACGAAAGTAATGAGGGAGGCAAGTTAGTTTGGTATGTGTGTATATGTGTCAATAGATGAGGGTCGTTCCTACGAATTCGGAGGCTCGGTTCTATAGGTGAAAATAGGTCCGTAATAAAATAAAAATATATATATATATCTTTTTTAAAAAACAATGTTTTATTTAAATTTTTTAAAAGATAAATACAAGGTACCGTATATAAGCGGAAACACCCAAATGTGAAAATTACTACCGTATACGTGAGGAACCTCAAATCACCCTTCCAAAAACACACCCACCTAACAATTAACAGGACTATTGGGCTATAATTTTTTTTTTGACAATTGCTGTTTTGACATTCATTGTGTCTTAGTAACACAAGTAAATGACCAAAAAATCCAGCGGTAGTTAACTGCCGCCGGTTTTTTTAGTTATAAGTCAGCGGTAGTTAACTACCGCTGGGGGTATTTTAGTCTTTTACTTGTGTTTTTAGGAAGTATTGAAAGTCAAAAAAGCAATTGCCTTTTTTTTTTAGTCTCATGCCTTGGGAAGACCCAATTCCATTGAGCGGTTTGCACAACCCAAGATCCGGTCCTGAATATATATATTTATACATTGAAATCGTAATTTTTCCCCTTAGATTGTCAACAAATCAAAGCCAATAATATTTCATGAGTTTAACCAATGACGTTAAGTATAGTGAAAGATGTTAGATTTTCACGCTTATTGTTCGATCAACACACCTTAAATAAGATTTACGTTCATTTAAATACGATTAAATTTTAACTATTTTTTTTTTCACACATCAAAGGACCTTTCAATATTTTAGTGTCTCTACTTAGATCACAAACTTGTGTTACGAAATTGGGCATGATCGGACATGTATGTTGATGAATGAGGGTGTAAAGAAGATTTATTTAATTTTTTTTGGTCAAGAGTGTAAAAAATATTTATATTGATGGATATGTAAATTATTATTCTAAGGGTTAAATATGTTTTTAGTGCTTAGAAAATTACAAGTTTTCAAGTTTAGTCCTTACAAAAATTTTATTCACTTTTAGTCCCAACTTGCATTTTATAGGGACTATTTTGAAGGACTAAAAGTATCAATTTTTTTGTAATTTTTTTTAAAATAGGGACTATTCTTACGAACTACAATATTTTGGAGGATTAAAATTATCATTTAAATTTTATAAAGAAAAACTCATAATTTTGAAGGGGCTAAAAATATATTTAACCCATAAACTAATTATATTTTATGGTCTTATCAATAATGTGTTATAAAAAAATGTCATTTGAAATACGAAACGCAAACCTTTATAAATAACAGTGATGAAAACAAATTTGTGTAAAATCAGAATATTAACAACAACAAAAAACAATTTCTTTTAGAGGAATTAAAACATTTTTTTTTAGGTGAACAAAAATTTGATATATTTTTATTTTTTTGGTTACAAAAAGTTTGATATATTTAGATAGATTAAAATCATATTTAACTCTATATTAATTAAATTTAATAATTTTTCTTTTTTGGTAGATAGACGAGATGACAAAACCATCACAAACTCACACACACAAAGTGGAGGTACCGGGGTTCGAACCCTAATCATGACGTCTGGCCTAACAATTTCGGCATTTTAACCGGTTGAGCTAAGACTTATAGGACATATAATAATATTATTTTACTAAAAACTAGTTGCATTTACGTATTGGACGGTATCGGCATTGCTTAATTCTGTATTATTTTGTTGGTAGATAAAGAGTCGTGTGATACTTTTAATTGATCTCACGAATGTCACTTTCGATAACGAACGATTTAGGATTGATTGCAGCAGTATCCCATTGGGTTAGTATATTTCCCTTTCCGGGTTACAAGTATCATAAATCCATCACCCAATTGATAACAATACATCTTTCATAGTATCAGTTTGTGGGAAAAGCCTCATATAGGAAAATGTTAGCATTTAACAAGAACAAGTTAGTTAGGCTAGGTATTGCCAGGGAAAAAAAAACTAGTTAGGCTAGGTGTTGTAATCCGAACTCATGGTATCAATAACTAAGATAGAGTATCTCAAAGTGATTGTAGAATGATGTAAAAAATATTGTTCCGTTGAAGGAGGTTTTTGACCATATAATTTATGGGAATTGCTTGATCTCGCAAGAGAATATCAAGCAAAAAATTCCCGATCGTGTTGTTGGCTATTACTTTGAAATGCAGTGGTTTCCTTATTTTTATCCAAGGGTTCATGTTTTCCACCAAAAGAAATCTAAGGATGGAAAACAATTCGCAATCCATTCACTATGTTGCAGCTCGCTGCACTCATAATTTATAGAGAAGATGATACCTAATGATGGGAGTTGAGTATACTTCTAACTAATCCGATATTCAAATTAGTATATGATTAAAGTGAATGAAATGTTTACATTAGTTCGTGCGTATGTGCCAAACATTGATTCAATAATTTACATCATTGTCTATTTGATTCTTCCTTCACATATAAAATTTTTCAATAGTTTTGGCTAGGTATAATATTCATTTTTAATGACAACAAAAATTATTCAATACATTGTAAGAAAATAATAACTCAATGGAGGCAATTATTCAATACATTGTAAGAAAATAATAAGTCAATGGAGGCATCAACCCCAAATACAATGAGCATAGATCTGTCTCTGTCCTGAGGGGCACAATTTGCATCCCACACGAGATATTGTAAAAATACCATCAGTGTCATCGTTAATTTGTCCATATAGTGTTAGCTCATAGATAAGAGTTTAGCATAGTATTCTTTTTTTTTTTTTTGAGGGAAGTTTAGCATAGTATTCTTGAGAGGCAAAGTTGGAATAATATAAATGACAGTCGTTAAATGTTCATTATTGTCATTTTGATTAATGAAAATAAAAATTCCATTCCTCAATTTTATTTAATTTTTAAAACTAAAGGACATAACAGTAGGGGTCACAAGTTGGATTGAGCGGTTTTGATCTAACCCATTACCCGACCCGATCAAACTTAATTGATTTGCTTTAAGTAAGAAACTTGTATTTTTTATATCAACAACCCTGACATAAGAATTTAACGGAGTTGGTTTGGGTAGAATCAAGGACCCTAATATAAAAAGATTTAACAAATAAAATATACCATTTTAATTTTACCCTTTAAAATTGTAACACTTTTTTTTAAAATCTAAATTATTAACATTTGAATTTACTTTAGTCGATGTTATGGGAGATCTTGTTTGACATAAGCAGGTACCTCTGAATGTCTCTAATTTTGCATGACGATTATTGTGGGACAGGCTGCCAACCAAGAATGACTTCTTGAGGCGCGACATTCTCCAGCCCGAGGTCGTTAGGTGTGTGGCGGGGTGCGGTCATAACGAATCAGCTTCTCATTTGTTCCTTCACTGCGATATATTTAGTTCCTTGTGGCAGCATATCAGGTCTTGGATTGGCGTTTCAGGTGTTTGCCCTCACAACATTAGTGAGCACTTCATTCAGTTTATTCATTATACATGTCATTCGAAGACTCACATATCTTTTCTTCAGCTTATTGGCTTTTGTGTGTCTAGTTGGTTTGGAATGAGCGTAATAGCAGGCTCTTTAATAACATCCAGACCCCCATTATTCAGCTCTTAGATAGAGCTAATAATTTCACGTTTGTGTATAGTTCTCAGATCTGGTGGTCGTGTTGGGTGGTGAGGGGAGCTCGAGGGACCTCCCACATCGAGGCTAGAACAACCGCACAAGTGAGAGAGATGCCACACTCTTACCCAAAACCTTAAGGCTTAGGTTTATGGGTCCTCGTGCTTATAAGGTGTTCAACCTTTACTCTTTTATCTGATGTGGGACATATAACTCACACTTGCACACAACACTCCCCCTTAAGTGTGAGTCCATCAATTCATCGTGTTCCCCCTCAAGCGAAAGCTCTTTACTTATTTGTATCGCTGTTGCTGGTTTCTTCGCAAACGGACCGACACGTTTGTACTGTCATTGTTGCTTTCTGCGCAAACGGACTGGCTGCCTCGGTTGTACCCTTCGTCGAACCAGGGCTCTGACACCACTGTTGGGTGGTGAGGGGAGCTCGGGGGACCTCCCACATCGAGGCTAGAACAACCGCACAAGTGAGAGAGACGTCACACTCTTACCCAAAACTTTAAAGCTGAGGTTTATGGGTCCTCGTACTTATAAGATGTTCAATCTTTACTCTTTTATCTGATGTGGGAATATAACTCACACTTGCACATAATAGGTCGGACCCTATGTTTTGTCTGAGTATTGACTGACCTTTGTATCTATAATTATTGTGTATGACTCTTGGTTTTTTTAGGGTGGTCTCTTTAGTACACCTTGTGTTAAGGAGGTTCTACTACCGTCGTTAATATAATCCATTTTTATTTCTTAAAAAAAACATTTGAATTTACCTAAAACACTTGAAAATTAATATAGAATAAGATCTTAAACTATACTGTTAAAAAGAAAATGTAACAATTTTTTGAACGGATTGAATTGATAGCCTGAACTTGAAAACCCTACGAAAAGGGAACAGAACATTGACTCAGGAAGGGCACTAAAAAAATGAGATAAATAGTGCGATTTTTTGAACAAGTCAAAAGAGATAATAGTGTGTTGTTTGACTTGTTTCCATTATTTTTTCCCACCTCCTCAACAACCAACCGAAAGACGGAGGACACAAACTCCCTTGCAGACTTCATTAATGACGAGAGAGACCACAACTGTTTTTTTTTATATAAGAAGGTTATCGACACTCTTTTTTGAGCACTCTTTCTAACACTTACTTTTTTATTGGATGAAAATCAATATTGGACGTACACTTTGGAAATAGAACACACATAAAGTGGAGGAATATACATTGATTTCATCCAATAAAAGAGTGAGTGCTAGAGAGATTGCTCAAAAGAAAGTGTTGCTAGCATTTCCTCTTATAGTATCCAAAATCAATTTGAAGCCACCTAAACTCATAAATTTTTTGTTCAAAAATAATAATAAAAATGAACGTATACATACGTTAAAAGAGTTGTCCGAACATATGTTAAGTGTTCTAGTTTATTTAGAACTCAAAAATAGATGTTTGGACTTTCAGATGCCGATGTTTTGTCAATTCACGTATCTAACCTCAACGGTGAGATATTTTTTTTTTTAAACAATCCAAAATGAGATATATTAATAACAATTGTGGAACAAATGGTTTGATCCTCAAGTCCGTATGTGTCCATTGACTTTGAGCCTACTTCAAGTTCAATTTGGGACATTAAGGAATTGGAAAAAGAAAAAAGAAAAAACAAAATGACAATAATGTTTTGAACTTCCTTCAAAAATAATGTTTTGAATTCATGCACACAAGACAACGTGTCAACAATTTCAACAATTTTGTCGGTTGATCTTTAAATTTTTTTTTTTTTGTTAGTTGTGTTTGAAAAAATGGAGTTTAAGATAATTATAATAATACGCAATTAAACAAAAATAACAATTAAATATAATTGTTTTGAAGATTCATAAAAGAAAAATTGTTTTGAAGATCATAAATTTAGACATCATTCTTTTAATAAGTTAAAGGGAAGTGCTATATAGCACGACACCTAAACCACACGAAATTTGACGACATGTATACCAAGCTGAAGACAAAAAAAAGCCGAAGTTTTACAATAAGTAAAAAATGGAAAAAAGGCTGATATGAGTGATCCAATGGCTTCAAATGGTCATGTGGTTGTCATGTTTGTTGGGCATCGTGTCAACAAGCATTTTCCTAAGTTAAATATCACATCTTTTAATGCATTAACTATACAAATTTTCATAAATTTTTTACATCAAAAATCCTTAAAAAATGTTCCGTAATACTCGTTAACATTTCTCTTCTGTTTAAGTTCAGAATGAACCGTAAACAAATGTTTACCCTATTAACTTACGTGTTAGGCTCTATTGACTATCCTCCAGCATAAGCTACACAGTGTTAGTAAATTAAAGATTTCTTTATCAAAAAGTTTGCTATATATTCACATTTTTTTTTAGATGATACACACGATTTGAATATGACAATTTCCATTTGACGGAAAAATAATAAGAAATCTAACGATTAACAGAGACCATGTGACTGTTTGATCCTTTTAAAAAAATAGTGATTGATTATTGTAAAAAAAATAAAATTGTTTGATTAACGGTGAAAACTCTCAAACTTTGATTTCTATTTCAAGAATCAATTTTGACTTTTAGAGGTATGAATTAGGTACCCTATGAATTACAGGGTTAAATATGCTTTTAATTTTTACATTTTACACCTCTTTAAAAAAATAGTCCCTACATTTTATTAAATGTTTTTAAAATCTTCACGTTTTATCACTGTTATCAAAATTAGTCTCTGCTAACGGAATGTTGATGTGGTAGTTAGTGGGTCCCAATTATTTTAAAGTTAAATATGTTTTTGGTCCCTACATTTTGTGTGACTTTGAAAAATAGTCATTATATTTCAATAAATGTTTTTAAAATCTCTAAAATAATAAGGATTATTCTTCAAAGTAATGCAAAATGTAAAGACCAAAAACATATTTAACCCTAAAATAATTGAGATCCACTCACTGCCACATCAACGTTCCGTTAGAGAATTAACAACATAGACTAATTTTGATAACGGAGATAAAACATGAGAATTTTTAAAACATTTAATAAGATGTAGATACTACTTTTCAAAAAGGCGCAAAATATAAGGATTAAAAACATATTTAACCTTAAATTATAAGCTGAAGCAACTATAAGCAGCTCAGTGGCTTTGACGTTGTGCTCTAAGCCTCTAACCATTTTTTCAATTTATTATATATACGTTGAAATTATTTTCGGTAATCATACATTCAAAAGTAATTTTTTTTTTTAAAATTCAGAAGTAATTTTAATCTACAATATCCAAATGATTATTTGAATATTTATTCAAACATAATTTTTTTTAATCCAACATTATATTTACATCACAATGTTTTTGACATATTGTCTCTTTTATACCTTGTGTTGTTAACTCTCACAATTGTGTCATTTTTAAATGACGTCATTGAGTGAATGAGTGTAAATGATGTTTATGGATTACCTTCACTCTCATTTCTAGATAATGTAAGATTTTCTTGATATACAGAAATAGTAGCTCTCCGATTGAGCTAGAGGGTAAAAGGTATGTCAGCTATTGTGTGTGGTTTAGACCATCGATTTCTGTTGACGTCACTAATGTGTTGAACAAAATCCATACTCAAATTGGCCGGAGTTTATGGCGGAGAGTAATCTTAGATGTTATACAAGGTACCCTAGTGTCAAATAAGGGTAAACTTCCGAGCCTTTTAATTGTGGCTTCTTGTTGAAAGGGTTTAGAAATCCATAATGTCTTGTGATAACTTTGTATAAATTCATTAAAACAAATTTAAATTTTTGGAATTTTTTTATGCAATTTCTTTTTTGCTATAGGACTTTGGGAGACTTATTTGCTACCATAACATAATTTCCGATAGGCGTTTTCTTGTTTACACGTCCTATGGAAATATTACTTTTTTCTTTCAAAAAAAATTCCTATATCTAAATATAGTTTCTGATGATATCCTATAGGTGTTTTCTTGTGTTGTTCACCTGGCTATGATATCCGAAATATAGTTTCTTTAGTATTCATTTTTGTCATGCGAATATATATCTGAGTCAAGTAGAGAGCTACTCGGTCTCGAAAGCACAAACTAAGGACCATGAATGAATTACCAAAGTTAACTTAAAAGTATACAATATGGAAGCACAAATTAAGGACGTGAATTACCAAAATTAATAATTCACCTAAAGTATACAATATGGAAGGCAAAGAAAAAGCAAATTAATCAAACATTGAATTATGGAGTACACAAAGTGAGAATTCGGGTTCGAGAAGAGTATTGCTTGAAATGGAACCAACGTTTCACCGCTATTCTTGTTATAATAATCTGGAGGTACATAGTATGGAAATGGTGTTCCTGGTGGAAAATATGAATTTTGTGGTGGGTATGGAGTCATTGGTGGAGATTCACAGTTATTTGGACATGGTGACTTTGGAGTTGGCGGGGGAGGAGGGCATTCGACGATTGCTGGTGGCAGAGGAGGTGATGGCGGTGGCATTGGTGGAGGTGGTGACGGCGACGGCGGTGGTGGACACTCTAACACTTTTGGAGGTGGAGGGGGTAGAGGTTGGCATGGATTCTCACACTCGGCACACATTGTGCATGGAACTTGGTCTTTTGCTACTGATGAAGTAGCTTTGGTGTTGGCTGAAAATGCAAGCATGAAAATAATAAGCGAGAAAGGCAATGAATTAGCCATATGATTTTGAGTTGGGAAATGTTTGTTGAGACCAAAGGAGTAAGCTAGCTAGCTAGGTGGAGCTAGAGCAAAAATAAATACAAGTTATTATTATGTCACAAAATGAAGGTTTTGAATTGGGATTTTTATAGCGATATGCACGTTTATAAGTGTAGCAATATATATTGGTGACCGCACCAATTGTCGGTGTATTACCTTCTACGGCATTGTCTCATCATCAAATCTATCAAACATCAAACATAGCTTATAAAACACACAATTTTATTAATTTCATTTCACTCCCGCACACACCGGACAGTAGTGGTGTGATGATAAAAGTGAGTGCAATAATACTCTTTAAAATGTTTATATGCATTCACTCTTTTATTAAATAAATTTATGTGGATTCCCACTCTATTAAATATGGTTGCTTTTGTCATTTAAAATTTGAACCTAAATTCGTAAATTGGATGAGTCTGACTTTGTAAATCATTTTGTCCAAAGACGTATACTTTTGATTAAATGAGATAAATGTGGCAACCCAATTTTTTTTTTTGTTAAATGATTAAGTATAATTTTATATTTATCTATTCTAAAATATATTTTTAGCTAATTCAAACATGTCTCTTAGTAAAAAAAATTATCATTAAAAAATATTACTATTTGATTAATGAATTTATTTATGTTTTTGACACTCTTGGTCTCTACAATTATGGAGAAAACATTTTCAACAATAATGATGAGTTTATTTTGCGAATAGTTTATTTTGTTACATTGAAAAAGATGCATGGTTAGTTTATTTAGTGCACAAAGCCTGAGAAATTTGAAGACCCAAATTCTCCCAAAATTATTAAATAGATATGTGTAAGGGTCTAAATTTTAATTAAATTTAAAATTTTGAACTTGATTATACCAATGAACTCCAAATTTTGAAGTCTCTAAAATGTTTTTTTTTTTTTTACGCAAGGTCTCTAAAATGTTGAAGGGTCCAGATTCTTTCACCAATTTATACAAGGGCTCAAGTTTTTGCATATATCAATCTCAATGTCCAATGTTTTAAGGGTTCAAAATTAGAACATTGTCTCTGAAATAGTCAAGAGGACTTTTTTAGTTCATAGCCAATTATGAATATATTTGAAGTAATTTTGTTGAAATTATATTTAACCTTTAAATATAATATATAAGTTATTAAAGCAGCTTAAATTTTGAATGGCATTGTGCATGATATAATTTGACATTTTTATTGTTATTTCTCTTCTTTTTGTAATCTTCTACTGTCGGCAACGTATGCAAATTGATTATGATACAACGTATGCAAATTGATTATGATATTATGATACAGGTTTCATAAATGAAGCGGCGGATTCTATGGACTCGCATGATATATGCCGAGTACAATGGATGCATTCTTACACCAACATTGTTTTTTTCGTTTGAAGAAATTTAGAGTGAGGTACCTTAGTCTAAGGTACGCTCTCGGTCTTCGATGTAAAATATTTATTCTTAAATTTATTCCATAAATGATGTATCAGATACATAATTTATTGAATGGATCAAATAAGTAAAGTTTAGATTGTAATAGAGATCAGAGTAGTAAGGAATTAGTATTTAGTAGTATGTTTGAATGTAAATTGCACTTACAAAAATATATGGTTTTTTCTCAAAAAGGAAAAAATATGTATATTTATCTCTTTTTAAGAATGCTAATAGAGCTCGAAAGTAGGATCTAAGAATTTAAAATTTATCTTTTTAACACTAGACCAAACTTTTAATCTGGTGAACCTCCGAATCTAAAATCCATATCACATTTTATTTTTGTCTTTTTCACCTTGTGATTTTTTTATAAATTTACTTTGCTTAAGATAATTTTATTTGAGACATTGTCGATCATTAAATATTGATACACTATCTAGTTTATGACTCGATTTTAGTTCATGACTCGATTTTAGTTCACCAGGTTAAATTGTTTGGGATCAATCATTTTCACAAGATGTAACTAATCTCTTCTTATATAAAAATACGAGATTGCTTTGTACTCCTAGAGTTTGTCCTAGTAATAAAAATATATGTTTTGAAATCGAAATTATAATTAATTGTATGTATGAATGAGTTAATGTTTCTGGCTATGTGTGCAAAACTTGGGATAGATCCTAGAAAATTGAGTATATATTATACTTCATCCGTTCACATTTATAAGTAACCTTTTCTTTTTCTCCAAATTTATTAAGTAATTGATGCATCTGAACTATTATATAGATCAAATACATAAGTTATTTGATGATTCTAAAAAATGATTAGTTGCTTATAAATGTGAACAAATATAGCTCAGTTAGTAGTAATATACATTGTTATATGTAGGGGCTGGGATTCGAACCCGGGACACCCCACTTATTCACCTTGAAAAAAGTGAATTTTAACTACTAAACTACTAGACAAAAAAAAATACATACAAAATGTTAAACAACGCACTCTTTTCTTCGAAACAACTTGAAATTTGAAAAGAAACAAAGTTAGCCTCCAAACGATTTGCATATATCACTAGGCTAGTATAGTGTGTCATATGCTCATGTAAGTATCCATTGAATGATGCCTAATCCTGGAAACTACAAATGGTCATGGTCATTAGTCGATGATGCAACAATGCCCTCTCATCAATCTACTATATAGTGGAGGATTTAAAGTTCCCTGGTGGTGATTGCTGCTCTTGTTGGTTGACATGCTGCCATTGGTCATCAACCCATGCTGCAGTGACCAACCCATTCGGCTGCTTAAAATCAATGTCTGCATACTCCAGCATCTCTTCGTCGTTGATGATGATGCCCACAAGCCTTAAGTCTTTCTTCACAATGACACCAGACATGTTGGAGGAGCAGAACTCCATAATCATACATGTTGGCTTTATTCAGGAAATTCCCTTGTTAATGTTTCCAATCACCTCTTGAATGGTAAGGTGTCACATAATTGACCTTATATTCAACAACGTCATTTTGTATCATAAAGTTGGGTCATGCATGCATGCTTTCATAGTCAGTCTTGGTTTTAAATATTTGTAACATAAAGTCACCCAAGTATATAAAATATTGTGTATTAATTAATTTTTAAAAATTAATATCACATGACATAAAAAGGTTATAAGAATTGCAGGACATTGTTTGCGAGCACAACTAAATTTGCAGCTGCAAGGACGTTAATATGCAAAGGCATGAATTCAAACTCGAGATTTATCACTTCTTCACGTTTAAGGTTTGTGACTCTAATCACTAAACTATTTAACTAAAAAAAAATTGCGCGACACAAGGATACAATATATTATGCATCAATTTTAAAATTTATTACAAAAAACTGGATTTAAAATTTTTCATAAAAAGTGTATTAAGAAAAACTATATATTTAAAAAAGTGTTTTTATTTCAAACAAACACATTGGCTTGAAAATTATTTGTATGCCCTTTATAATAATTTTATAACTTAAAAAATCATATATAAAAATACTGTGATATGAGAGTTAAAATTGTATTTTGGATGAAATAATTAAAATTGGACAACATACAAGTGAGATAATCCATAAATTCAATGTTTAAAGTTTTGAGTGAAGATTTGAGCTGAAAACTCGACTCAATATGATCAAGCTTATTTTGTTCATTAATCAAGTTCAAAAATTAATTATCAAATTAAGTTTCAAAATATTTTTTAGTTTGTTCATTGCATTGTCAACCAAAATAAAGATGTGACTTCAAACTCATTTGTACGGCTGCTCTTATTCTAATATGATGATCCAACCCGATTATGTTGCCTAATGGTCGAACACATAATTGTATAGATAAAGTAATTTTTATTTGAAAAAAGAAAATTATCCTTGTTGTAAAAGAAATAATAGAAATTATCTTTATTCTTCTTCTTCTTTTAAATCTCTAAAGACAATATTTTTTTAGTTACATCTAATTAAATTCTAGTTACACTCAAAATAACAAAATTACCCTTTTCAAATTCAATCAAAACCCCTTCGCAACTTTCTTCCTCTTCCAAAACCCAGAAAACACCTCTTCTTCTTTCCTCTTCCAAAAGCATTCTTCTCCAAGCGAGATTGCTCCCTTCTATTCCAGATTTCAAAGAAAATTCGAAGCAAGTAAGGTTAGCAAGTTGTATTCTTCAATCGCTTATGTTTTTCTTGTTCTGGATTCCCTAATTCGTTTTTTGATTTCGATTTTAACTGTACTGTGTTTGTTGTGTTTTCTGGTTTTGATTAGTTATTTCGATTTTGAATACCATGTTTCTGCATTTGATTTTGTTACTGCTTTATAGGGCGATGATTTCCGGGTTTTGATTAGTTATTTCGATTTTGTGTTTTAGTTATTTTGATTTTGTTTCGATTAGGCCAATTGGATTTCTGGGTCTGTTGCGTGTTCTTCTCCATAGGATAATTATCAATTTTAGATTTTGTCACTGCTTGTTCTTTTTTGTGTTTGGGGATGCTTACTTATTTAAGGTTTCTAGGTTCTCATGTCTTTAGATTCACCATGTTATCATAATAGTAGTAGACTTATTTGATGGTTCCAAGTAATAGCAATCCTATTTGGACATCTCTGTGAACTAATTTCTCATTCATATATGGTGAATTACCTCTTATCTACTTTCAAAAATCAACATCTAAACAAAGGCTTCTTAAATACCATGGAAGTGGTAATAACAAGATGCTTTGAAAGTAACTTTTCCACTATGAATTGAGCAGGATTTAATACATATTATAGGATAGCTTATCCTGGATAAGGCAGCATAAGTTGTTAATTCTACTAGAAATTGAAGCATGCAGAACATGTTCATTCTAGCATCTGATTCAAATATACAACTTCTTTTTATAAAGATATGAGCATAATTCTTAAGACACGGTTGTTTTAGCTTTGGTTATCTATGATGATTATGGTTTAACAATTATAGGACATGTTGGTCTGCTTTTGGTTACGAATAGATCTTTAAGCATACCTTACATTAATTTTGGTTGAGGGAACCATTTTAGGTGATATAAGATAGCTAGCAATGGTTATACTTATACCTTTATTAGTCTAGATTGAGCCTTGAGTTCCACTGCTCTAACATTGCAGGGTAAGTAACATATAAAAATACATGTAAATGAAATCTGATTAGAGTTTATTATCCTATTTTTTATCATATCTGTGTCCATATTAATGATACATTTGATCATCTGGCCCCATTTTGATAGTATGACAGTAATTGGAAGATTATGTGCATGCTGCACTTCTTATCAATTGTCTGCTCTCCTACTCTGTTCTAGATCCTACACGGATCGGTCATTGTATCACAAAAATCGAACCGGCATATAATTCTTCCATATTGGTTTCGCTGACTTTGGTTCTATGCAACTTTGCTTGTGTTTCTACCATTATTTTGTGGTCTTACGCCTTTTGCTGCTCTTAGTCAATGGAAAGACCATTTTTTGTTTAAGGTCTCGGTATTCGACAAATTCAGATGAAAATTCTTTTTATATGAATTTTTGAAATATAGCTTTGTTTGTATCAAATCATCTTTTGTGTTGTCTTGCTACAGTTGGGATTTGTCTTTAGATTTGCATTCATTTTTGCATTTGCTAAAATAGAAAAAGATCATTGTAATAGAATAACTTTATGATAATCTTACCTGAACTTGTACTCAATGTTTAACGCCCATTATAAATCTGTTTGATTATTGTTAAGCTCTCTTCATTATGACCCCTAAATGTCATCAATATATTTCTCAGTTTAGCCATATTCTTTGTTATGTCACTGAGTAAATTTTTCTCTTCATGAGATAATCGACCAAAATAATTCAATTTGAGTCTGAATTTCGGGTTTAGTTATTGGACTAAATTGACAGAGCTCTACATTATTATTTATACTATAGTGTTATTTCTCATATTGGTAATTGATCTGGGTAATTTAATCGTGACAGCTTTTTATTATGGAAGATTCTGAGGCCAAACCTGCTGAAAACCAGCAGACTGAACAAGGTATGTATATTTGCATTATTAGACTCACAATCTTGTTATCTTATCCACCTCTGCATTTTTTTGTGCTATCATTAACTTTTATTTTTTCTACTCGTTTGTTTATCGTTAGTGTGTAGTTTCTTTAGAAAACCAGTTAATAGGAAGAATATGAGGAAGCGAACTATTGAGAATGAAGATAATGAAGATGACTCGAACAATGAAGAGTCTTTGATGCATGTTCAGAAAAAGAACGTGAAGGCTGACAATAAGTTGTTCTTTTCCACCGGCTCTTCGAAGAGCTCTGCATCTGCTAAACCGAATGAAGAATCTGAGAAACCCAGCTTTCATTTCGAGTCTTCTAAAGAGATTCAAGTTCAACATGATAGCAAAGCAACAGCAACTTTGGAGACTGAGACTGATTTTTCAAGAGATGCCCGTGCCATCCGTGAAAGAGCTCTTAAGCAAGCGACAGAGAGTCTCAAAGGAAAGAGTACCGGTTCCGAGGATGTAAAATTATACAAGGGAATCAATAATTATACAGATCATAAGGCTGGATTTCGTAGAGAGCAAACAATTGCCAGTGAAAAGGCTGGTGGGTCACACGGTCCTCTCAGGGCTTCCGCTCACATAAGAGTTTCAGCAAGATTTGATTATCAGCCGGATATATGCAAGGATTATAAGGAAACTGGTTACTGTGGGTATGGTGATTCGTGTAAGTTTATGCATGATCGAGGTGATTACAAATCTGGGTGGCAGATGGAGAAGGAATGGGATGAAGCTGAGAAAGCAAGGAAGATGAGATTGGCTGCAGGTGAGGATGCGGAAGAGGCAGGCGCTAGTTTGAATGATGAAGATGATGATGAAGATGCATTACCATTTGCGTGTTTCATTTGTAGAAACCCATTTGTGGATCCTGTCTCAACCAAGTGTAAGCACTACTTCTGTGAGCATTGTGCATTGAAGGTACACCCTTAACTTCAAAGCAATTAAGTTTCAAGTTATTTAGTAATGCTTAATTTCTTTTTCCCTAATTATGCCTAACTTCTGTTCATTTTACTTGCAGCATCATGCAAAGAATAAGAAGTGTTTTGTCTGCAATCAGCCTACGCTTGGCATTTTTAATGTGGCTCATGAGATACGAAAGAAGATGGCCGAGGATAAATAGACTCATCCAATACGATCAATGTCTATTTTTTGCTTCTTGGAGGTCATTTCCCCCTCTCTTTTGTTCTCCCATTTTTAACTGTGTCAAACGGAGATGCATTGTATTGAGTTGAAAACATATGTTAGGTTTGCGCACAAGTCTTGTCAATTTTGTATCTATTTGACTAATACATCCCAAAATATATCTTGTAGTGGAAGATCTGTATCTGTTTGAAATAGCATGTTTGTGGTACATGTTGTAGTTCTTATTGCAGTGCATTTTAATACGAAATTAAGTTTCTAACTTTTTTAATCCTCATGTAGAGAATGTCAAAAGATTCTCAAAAATATTTGCTGTTCATCATACCCCATGTTGTTTAGCAGCATAGGGACGAAAATGATGGAAATAACATAAAAGCTTGAACTAAAATGGGAAAAATTCTTGCATAAGAATACCACTGATGCTTACGGTTTCTCTCATGTAGTGTATGGGTCATTCTAAAGAAATGCATATATTCTTTTCCCTTGATTTATTTTGTCAAAAAGGATTCCTTTCCCTTGTTACTTTGGCAATCCCTTGATACTTTGGTGACCTGCTTCACCTCTATATATATTCCTCTAGTTAGTCATCTTTTCATTCAAAATGTTAACCTTTTCCGACCCTTTTAAATACAAAAGCTTACTGCACCATCCACCACTTGATAATAAATTCAACGCATTCTCTCCATTATCTGACATTTTTGTAAAATGATGTGTGAGGAAGGGAAGAGTTTCTATATATGGCTGTTGCAAGTTATATGCCTCCTAGGCCTTCTTGTTCTGTGCCTATGGCTGGCCTTACGACCAAATAGCCCCTCCTTCTCCATCGTGGTAATCTCTATAGACCGACCTTCAGATCAAAATGGCACCATCTTTTATAGCCTTGAAATCGATAACCCAAACAAGGACTCAAGCATTTACTATGATGACATAATACTTAGTTTCCTATATGGGCAGCAAGAGGATAAGGTGGGAGAGGCTACAGTAGGTTCATTTCATCAAGGAACTGGCAAGAATCGCATTGTATCTGACATTGTTAATGCCAAACCTGGACCGTTTAAACCTCTCTTTAAGGCTATATCAAATGCAACCGCCGAGTTGAAAGCTTCCCTCACGACAAGATATCGATACAAGACATGGGGAGTTAGGAGCAAGTTTCATAGATTACTCTTGAAAGGGATTCTACCAATTGATTCTAATGGTAAGCTTTCACGTAAGAAGAAGAAATACCCACTTACCCGTAATTCCAAAAAACTCGGAAGATCCAAAGTAAAGAAGCACTGATCTTGTCTCTTTGGTTGTTTTTTGGTTGGGTTTTTCTTCCCCTCTTCTGTGATCTTCATTTTTCTCTCATTATAACACGTAGAAAGCAACAGTAGCTGTGTGGATGTTCTTCTATACTAAGAAGAGGAACACATTTAGTATTTGTGAGATTTTTTTATTTTGCTTCGACGTTGATTCGGCTCATGGCAGTTTCTTCTGTCTAGTAAAAGAATTTCTCTTGCACGTAGTATGTGTAAACTAGATAGGTAAACATTAAATAGTTCAGTATTTATGCTTTTCTTTGCCCCCTTGTAATCTGTGTTCATGTAATGATGTGTTCAATAAAACCTACATTTAGCAATAAACAACACCATATATTGAATTCAGTTTTCGAGATTATGTCGATCCTTAATCCTTTACATGGTGACGCAAAATCTGTTGGAGATTCTAGCACTAACTGCCTGCAACTTCTCAAACCATTTGCGAATTGAAACCTGTTAAAGTAAAAAACTAGGCATTTATGAATCCATGCAATAGTAAATAATATGTGTGCCAAATTGTTAACTTAGATGCTAAGTGCATCTATACCATTATATTATAAAGATAATTCTAAACTTGACTGCCAAGATAACAGCTACTTTTGGTTGGTTTTTTATCTGGGCAACTTTACTCTTAACATTTTCTTTTAAATTTAAATATACATCATAATTATACGGAACTCCAAAACTAACTACTAGTTTTTTTTTTTTGAGCAAAAAACTAACTACTAGTTGAATATTTTCCGTTACAAACTTACTCTCAACGACACAATTCTTCAAATTCTAAAATTATTGATGGTTAATTTGGTACTGAAATTTAGATAAATTGTAGATGATATAGATATTATAAAACTGAATCAAACAAATTAATTAAATTAAAACTGATATTGTACAGATACAACAAATTACAAAAGAAAAAACAAATAGATGTCAGTGTTTCCGTTAATGTGAAATAAAGCATAAAACATCTCAACTTCCTAAATTCCGAACCTAAAAACTTGTTGCAGAAACCAAACCTAAAAACTGCAATGACATCTCAATCTCTTAAATTCCAAATTTCAGAGCGTGAAAACATTACACACAGGTTCTTGCATTGCAACTAAGACAATCCCGATTTATCCAGAAAGACTTCAACTTCTTAAATTAGTATTGGGCTATTGGCTAATAATTTACTTAGCTTACTTCATTCATTCCTTTATACTACTAGCAACTTCATGAGTAAAAAAAAACTATAATCAACTTGGCACAACTAATTTTCATATGTAAAATAAAAATTATTATACTACTAGCAATTTTCTAAAAAGAAATTGTCCACATTAATTCAAAGTCCTGAATCACCAGTAATTTGTAAAGGAAGCAATGCACCACATTTACATGTTGAGCAACCATTAGAGCCTCAACTGTTAATGGCCTCCAATCTCCCATAAACATACTATCTTCCATATTTCCACACTAACGGAATAAAATATGAACATATGTCATTCAACCACTAATGATTTAAAACTCTAATCTTGGCAAACAAACATTTAAAGGGACCGTTTGATGGTCAGGATATGACAAAGACAGGATATAATATAAAGCTGGATAGAGATAGGATATGATAAGAACATGATAAATATTAATCATATCATATGTTTGATATGCACATGATAACAAACAGGATATCATTATAATTAAATGAAAAATTTGCGGCATAATGCATCATTTGGTCCCTTAACTTAATTCTTTTTTTTAAATTGGTCTCTTAACTATTAAAAGTTTCAATTCAGTCATTTATCTTGTTTCCCATCATTCAATTTGGTCTTATTTCATCAATTTTAACGCGCTAGAAGACCATTGGATAAATGATTTATATCATATCTAACCGCACCGACATTTAATTTATTTTACTTTTATTCATCTTCTTCCTTCATCTTCATCTTCATACAACCTTCATCATCTTCAACTTTTTTTTTCTTTCAAAAATTAAACATTTCAACTTCAACAAAAATAACATAATCAAACTCTTAAATCTATAATTAACACCACCACCACCATGGCTAAGTTCAGGCTGCCACCTTGATTGTAGGGTGTGGTTGAGGTTCAAGAAAAAACGTAAATGGTGAACAAAGAAGAATAACATATTCATCCCCAAATCAAAACTTTAATTTGCCTAAATTCATCTCCAAACCCATAAAGTCAGCTACAAACTTAAAACCCATCTCCAACCTACAATCAGATCGTGGTGATAGAGTTATGCATCTAGAAATCAAGTGACCCATTTATCGATCTGATTTTTTTTTTGTTATGGTTATCTTGTTTTAAATTCAGGAATGATTTTGTTTTTAAACATGTCAGAATATCAAGATGATAAATAAGGTATGATCTTCTAATCTCAACGGCATAATTTTAACTCAATCTATACTCATGGTATAAATTACAAAGGAAAGTCAGAATAGAACAAAAAAATGGTTTATTTTATCCTATTTTAATGTGAGATTTAAGCACAATATTTTATCATATCATGTCTCCCTGACCATCAAATGGACCCATAATTATAAAAATAATTGCAATATCAAACATTTATGTTGGAATATGCAGCATTCCGTTGTTGGCTGATGGTGTCTTCATTCCACATGATTTATTGTGATTTTGAGCTTGGATTTCTGTCGTTTGAGAGGCTATAAATATGGGTGCTGCCATGCTACTCTCACATCATCATCACGAATGAATTTGATTAGTATTGTTTTTCATCAATCAATCAAAGTATCTTTATTTTTTTAGCGCTTTTCTTTTGAGGGCAAAGACCGATTAGAACCCAGGGGCTTACCATCATGGAAGAGGGTGTTGGTGTTGCTGTCCGTATGCCAATCGATCAAAATTCTCTATGGGAAGAACACAAATTCATGTTTCAATTTTACCATCTTTGATCAATCTCTAACATCTAGTTGGTGGTAAAATTGGAACGTGAACCTGCCTTCTTTTACTATGAAGAAAGACTAAGACTAATGAAATTCATCGTGCTATTAGAACCCTTGAAATACAGATCCCAATATATCAAAATATTGTCATAGCATTTTCCAGATTCCAATATACATTTTACAATCTAAACTTCTTTTACGAAACTATTTAAAATTAGATTAGATGTAATGTTAATTTATTTTCACAATACACTACTTTTATTATTGATTGAAAGTTGAAACCACGCTTATACATAACATTCATTTATATCATAAAATTCAAAAGTCTTCACCACGAAGAGTTCTAAGAACCCTTGAATGAGGTGCATCAGGGTCACCACGCATAGCCCTCTGCCGCCACATCTCAGCCGCCCTCAACAAAGTCTCCTCTGCCGTTTCAAGCTGTTCCGGCAACCAACCAATCACATCTCCATCTTGTTTGGCATCCACAGTCCCGTGCATGACACGTTCCGCAGGCTTTCTTGTATCTGCAAACTCAAACTCCGATATTGGAGACGCTTTGTGATGCTTATAGTATTCTTTGTTATCCTGATTCTGTACCTCTTTGGTCCTCTCTTTTTCTTCTTCTGGCCATGGAGTTCCATCTAAACCAGCACAACTCACATCTTCTAAAACAGCTTTTGTCCCTTGTTTCCTCTTTTGTTGAATATTTGGATCCAATCGCTCATTCACCCCTGTACTCCTTAGTTTTGGGGAAGATTCATATGGAGATTTTGGTGACTCGAAAATTCCTTCTTCTTTTTCTGTTTCAGCAAACCTTGTATTTGTGTCACTGTCACCTCTACTTGTACCCTACAACAACACAGTCATTAATATGTACATATATAATATAAAAAATATAATAATACAACTTAGAAAATGAATATGAATTTGTATGAATTCTATGTTAGTAGTTATTACTTGGGGTGAGTTTCTGTAGTTAGTGTAACCGGGTTTTTGTTGTCCTGAATGAATATCAGGGTCTGCGGTGTGGCTACGAGAGGCGAATTCTCGTTTAATAAATGCTGAAGAAAAAGCTTGGTATGATTTTCTTGTTACATCTGCTCTTAGTTTTAGATGCATCATAACGTTGTTGCTTAACTTGTTTGTCTTGGTTCTGTGTCTTTCTCTTATCTATGTGGATTCGTTGGAATTTTGAAGACACGCAGCATAAGCATAGAGCATACTAGTAGTAGTATGAAGAATTAGGAAGAGTTGAGAAGGAAAAAACAATGGGGAGGGACTTTCTAGATTTTGCTGACACGTGTTTAAATGTGGCATTCTTACCTCTTGCCACGTGTAATTTTATCATTTACGAACACATTTAACTAAATTTAATTAATTAGTGTGATAACTCGGGGAATGCACGGGTGATAGACTATTAATTTTCAATAAAAAAAATATTATTTTTTATTTATCAATGAAATTTATCTATGTTCGTGTTTTCTTTTTGCTGCAATGACAAATATTTTTCCTGTATTTTTTATGTTTATTAGTGATAGATATATGTGTTGCTTTTATGCATAGTGAAAATATATTTCTATTATTTTTTATATATATTAACGAAAAATATTTGTATTTTTTTATGTGTCAATCAGAAATATTTGTCACTTGTTTTTTCTTTAGATTTACCAATGACAAAAATTTCTCCAATATTTTTTTTATTTATTAATGACTAATATTTTAACAATGTTTTTTATTTTATTTTTATCAACGAAAAATATTTGAGCCATAATTTTTTATGTATTGATAATAAGTCTTTGTCCTATGTTTTTTTATATTTATGATGACAAATAATTGTCCCATTTTTTTATATGTTTATCAATGATAAAAACTTCACATAAATTCCCTCAAAAAAGAAAACTTCACATAAATAAATTGTGCTATGTAATTGTCTCGTACTTTTTTTCAATTACAAATATTTGTCTCCTTTTTCTTAAATGTATCATTGATAAATATTTGTCTAGTGTTTTCTTGATATTTATCAATGACTAATATTTGTCCCGTGATTGTTTTTGTAAAAAAAAAAATTTGTCCCATGATTTTTTTTTTGCATGAGTGATTAATAGTTGTCTATTTTTTTAATATTTGTCTCGCATTTTTTTTGTATCAATGACAGATATGTTTCTTTTTTTATGCATCATTGATAAATATGTGTCCTATGGTTTTTCTTAATTTATTAGTGACAAATATTTGTCATGTTTTTTTTTATTTTTTATAAATCAATGACAAATACTTGTATTGTGTTTTTAATACTCTTCCTTGATAAATATTTGTTACGAATTTTATTTAAGTATCCTTGATCTCTGCGTATTTTTTATATTTATTGACAACAAATATTTGTCGATTGTTTATAATTGATTATTAAGCGGATTAACTTATCTTATAGTTAATTGTGGATTCACCGTATTCTAATTTTTTTTTTTGTCAAGTAGCCTAGTGGGTAGAATTCACCTTTTTTTATATTCTAACTTATTTTTACTTTGAATAAATGAAGTAAGAAATCGATGTTCAACATTTTCTATTATTTATTTTTGAATGAAATGATTATAATTATTTTATGGGAAATGCTAACCGGTGCCCCCGAGGCACTGGTTAAGGATATGAAAAAGGAAATTAAATAGTATTTAATGCATTAAAATTGTGTAATTAATTTATAATAAAGTCAAACAGTTTCCTTTTATGGTAATAATTCCCTTTTATGGTATGCTTAACGAGTGCCTCAGGTGCACCGGTTAGCCGGACCCTTATTTTATTAACGGATACTGAAGTTAATGTGAATTGATGAAATAGAAATATTGTAATGCAACATTTACTTATTTGTTAATTTGTGTTATTTTTCTTTTTTCACTCAACTCTTTTGAATAACATGACACTTTTTCTTTAAAAAAAATAACATGTCATTTTTGTTTTATAATACGACCATTTCATTGTTTCTATTTTTTTAATATTTTGTTTGTAAGACCATTTCAATTTTAGTTTTTAATTTTCACAAAAAAAAAATGAGGGTCAAAAAAATGGTTTATATGCAAGAAGCAATGTAATCAATTGAGATTATGATTCTTCGACCAATGAAAAATATATCCTATAAACAAATAGATATTATATAAATTGAAAGAAAAAAAATTGGAAATTGAATAAATTCTAATTCTAAGTTTTTATTTTGAAATTATGCCATTTTATATAATTTCACTGCCAATAAAAACTATTGAGTTAAACTTTTCATTTTATCATAAATTGTATATCATTAAAAAAAGTTTGTCATAACTGCTAATTTGATTATGATTGTTAGTCAACTTTGCATTGCCATTTGCCACATGTAATTTTTCCTTTGTATTTGATCTTGATATGCCATGTGGATTGTTTCATTTTGTTTATTCTCAAATGTATGTATAGAGGATGAGAAGTATGATAACGTGATATGCTCAGATAAAGTCCTTATAGAACAAAGAAGACCTTTGTCGAATGCTCTAGGAAATGAAAAGGGACCAATCATTCTCTCTTATCTCATACCGATTTTTTTTTTTGTCTTCGATTTAACAAAATTTGGGTGAGAGTTAAGCATAGATTAGCCAAAGAGTCAACCTAAGATTCTTCCTAAACAGTTTGTGTTAGTAAAACTCTTAAAAACTTGACGTTTAGGTTTTCTTTTACGTTATCAACATTGATGTTCCTCTGATGCTGATTTGGTAAAAAGAAAGAAATAACATTGATGCTGATATATAAGGTTAAATATGTTTTTTGTTCCTGTGAATATACCAATTTTTTTTAGTCCCTCTAGAATTTTCCTTCAACTTTTACTCCTTATAAAAAAATTTATCACTACTTTTGCTCCCTATTTTTAAGTTAGCTTTTGTATTTTTTTAATGAAATTGTGCAGAAATGTTTAGAATATTGTAAAAAAAATCCCAAAAAAAATTATAATTTTTTAACCCGACATAAATTAAATATGAATTTTTAACCGTAAAAAATATAAAAATTCATATTAAATTCGTGTTTGGTTAAAAAAATTCTAAATTTTTTTTGGGAGAAATTCTTATAATATTACGGATTTTTCTTCAAAACTTTATTCAAAAATATTAATTTTACATATGAGTTTGCTTTAAAGGAGGGACCAAAAGTGAAGATGGAAAATTTTATAGGGACTAAAAGTCAAAGAAATTTTTTAGAGGGATTAAAACGAAAAGTTGGCATATTTATAGGAACCAAAAACATAATTAACCCTGATAGATATATATATATACCAACCGTTTTTATTTTTAAAATAAGGTGTTTTAATAAATTTTATAACTTTATATTATATTACTGTCAAAAAAAAAACTTTTTATTATATTTCAAAGATAGATTAGACAAATATTTTATTAGAATAAAATAAAAACTTATGTTTTTTAATGCCCATTAAAATTGTCACTGAGATAATTTGAAGATGAGACCAGACCAAATACATTTTAAGATCTAAACCAACATCATTAGACCAATTCTAAAGTCTAAGCCAATATGATCAAACTAACTCAAGTTGGTTAATAATAAACAAAACAAAAAATTAGACAAACATTTCGTTTTTCTTTTTTTACAAAAACATATTTGTTTTATTCTATTAATTTTTAACATAACTCTTATCCAAGGACAAAATTCATACCAGAAAGTAAAAACACATAATACAGTAGTTATAAAACAAAATAGGAGGAGTGTTAGCAACATTCTTTTTTGAACTCTCTCTAACGTTCACTCTTTTATTAGGTATAATTAATTTAGGACCTACACTTTGAAAATGAAACCCACATAAAATGGTGGGACATACATTGATTTCACCTAATAAAGAAGTGAGTACTACTTAAAAAAGAGCGTTCCTCACAAAATAGAATTCTAAAAGGAACTCACTTCTTGAATTCCTTGGTGTTGAAGATAATTTGGCCTGATCTTTAAACTTGAAGTGTCAAACTCCCCCAACACCACTGGGATTCGAGACGTGAGAAGCGTGTCAATTTTGGTGCATGTCCTATGTTAAACGAAACGAATCATAGCACATGGGTTTCCAAATACTATCAACACAGATACTTTCTTTATTTTTACGCAGTCTGAAAATATGTTAGTTCTTAATTTTTAAATTGATTTGAATAAATCCAACAAATTGGTTTTAGCAAAAGATGCTTACTACCATTATTTGTTTAATAACAAAACAGAAAGTACCATTCCAGATTTCAAGCAGAAGCAGAGCCCACTTTTCCAATATCAAAACATTGCATATTCCTCATTCCTCACCACACCACATGTTTCCATCCTAGAAAGTTCCAAGCCATAAACCCAAATTCACCGCTCCTCTCATTCCTCATTGGCCATTGCAGCAGGTGCGGTCCGACATGGAGGGGTGCAGGTCGGGCCACCGTTCATACGGTGGCGATAGGAGGGTGGATTTAGTGATGAGCGGGAAAGGCTACGGTTCTAGTGGGACTGGGTCAGCAAATTCAACTCAGGGGAATGAAAAGCCATGGAGATTCAATGATCCAGAAACAAAGAGGAAGAAAAGGATAGCCAAGTATAAAGTTCACAGCGTGGAAGGGAAAGTTAAAGCTACTCTCAAGAAAGGACTTCGATGGATCAAGAAAAAATGCTCTCAAATCACTCATGGCTACTAATAGCTACTAGCTAGTACTTTTATGCAATGTTACGGTCAATATCTGATAATGCATTGTATATGCTTTTGCTGTACTCTTATCTCATGTATGCATTCTTGAAAAAATTTGTGTCAATTTGCGATTAGCACAAACAAATTGAATCTAATTACTCAAACACGACCTCATTTGTTACGCAGATAATACTTTCTTCACGATTGTTTTGTTTGAAATCTTCTGCTAAGATCATGAATCCAAATCCCAAGAATGACCAGACAGAGTTATCAAGAAGAAAGTAGGGGGGAGGAAATGCAAGGTACATAATAAAACCACGACGTTTCCTTCCCCATAGCAGTTTATTTCAACCTAAAAGAGATATATGATATCAAATATGGATATTACTTATTAACATTTCTTCATCTTCTCTGTTTCTTTTTGCCTTCAACCTTCCCCATCAATAATAATAGTCAATAAAAAGAAAGAAATTAGAAAATTTTGAACATATACATACGTGATTAGATGTTGGAAACATTATTATAGTACTCCTGCAAGACGTATGTGAACAATTAACAAAAGCATGCATGAGGTTATATATAAGTTTGAGATTAATGCTCTTGTTTCTGTTTTTGTTTTTTGTTTTGATATTATGATTCAAAACACATTTTTACACAATAATGATCACAATCCTAATGACCTTTGGCTTCGCTCTTGATAACGACGATCTGCATTATTCAATCGTTGCAACCTCATTTGCTGATAAAATTGAGCAATAAACTCGTCAGCTTTAGCATCAATCTTGTCATCCCCATTTTCATTACACTCCTCTTTAATCAAGTCATTTTTGTCATTCTCCTCATCACTTTGCACGAGTTTGTTCAACCCTATGGCCGAAGCATAACGGCTATCCTCATCACTTTGCACGAGTTCATTCAACCCTATGGCCGAAGCATAACGGCCATCCTCATCACTTTGCACGAGTTCATTCAACCCTATGGCCGAAGCATAACGGCTATCCCCATCAGTTTGCACGGGTTCATTCAACCCTATGGTTGAAGCATAACGGCTATTCTCATCACTTTGCACGAGTTCATTCAGCGCTATGGCCGAAGCATAACGACTATTCTCATTAGTTTGCACGAGTTCATTCAACCCTATGGCCGAAGCATAACAGCTATTCGCTGGTGACTCTGGTGAAGGTGAAAAAAGCTCCTCAGCTGGAAAATCGGTTAACACGCTGCCACCACCGATAGATTGAGAAGGAGAAGACGGTAGCACAATGACCGCTTGATCGAATTTCTGGCTGTTGGATTGAGAAAATGAAGGCGGTGATTGGTTGCTTTGAAGATGTAATGGTCTAATTGACCCAACAAGTTTTCTCCAAATGCTTGTAGATTTATCATCTACCGGAATCACGCTTTGCTTTTTAGAACGTCCTCCCAACATGAAAAGTGCAAGCCTAATAACATGCATTGCACCATTGTTCCTCTTTCGGGTGAGAACTGGTTTTGGCTTGGGCTCAACATCATCTTGAGGAGGATTTGGAATGATGGTGTTAGAAATTTCAAGATTTGGTTCCATAATTGTAGAGAGAATGAATGATGGAGAGAGATGAATAAAAGGTTATAATCACCCCCTGCTTTGGCAGGGGATATTGAACTGTGGGGATTTGTGATACAGAATACATGAAGAAAACAAGTTTATATACTATAATTGTACATAAAGTTTGAGAGAACCAGCTCAGCAGTATATTGATTTAAGGTGTTTGTTTCTGTGGTTGTTGAATCTTATATTTAGAGAATTTGTTGTTCTTATTTTAACCAATGGTATGCCAGAGGCAAATGGCACGGAAACATGTTTGAATTACCAAAATAGGTCGTCATTGTTATAGGCAGTCAAGTGAATAATTCCATAAAATGAAATTCAATTTAACGTAGGAGGTACAAGATTCATTGTAACACAAGGAACAATGAAAAAACAAGTGAAACTGAAATAGTAAAGTAAAGGTGTAAAAAACAAATAGAATGTGTGGGGCGATATTTGAGGCGAAGTACCTGGGTAGAACTAGCAAGAACGTAAGATTATGCTATTTTAGGACACATTCATATTTGTTTTTTACACCGTTAATACTGAATGGCTCCGGCAGCTGATTTGAACCTCCTTCCCTTGCATTTTATATCCTTCAACCATTTTATATCTATTCCTTTTTTTTTTTACAAGGTCTTATATCAATACCTAAAAACCACAATCCCTTCTTTTATTTTTTATTTTGTAAAATTTCTTAAAAATAAAATTAAATGACTTTAAAAAATGTAGGGCTAAATATGTTTTTGGTCCCTATAAAATTAGAACCTTTTACGTTTAGTCCTTACTTAATTTTAATAGTTTTTTTAGTCTCTAGAAAAAAATTATGCATTCAGTATTAGTCTCTACTCAATTCAAATCTGTTTAATTTATGTTTAAACTCTTGAGTTTTTAAACAATTTTTTGCAGACGTGTTAAGAACATTACTAAAAGTTCATCCATAAAAAATTGTCGCAAAATTTTATTTCTAATTCCAGATTTTATTAATTTTATCTTTAACTTTTATTGTTTTAAAAAATTCAAATTCAATTTGTTTCATGTTAAAAAATTCTAAATTTTAGTAAAAAAAAAAATTTATGAGGCAAGAGTCCAAAGACATAAAAAAGGAATAAAAACAGTCCAAAAGATGGAATGTCTTACAGATTCCAGTCTATGTTAGAGGTACTCATATATATTATTAAAAAAAGGAAAAAATAAATACAAAAAAGAACTGGGGGGACATAAGCCTAACCCAGTCAATCCACACGAAGTGTATGTCAACCCAAACGGGTAATACAAAGAAATAAAAACAACACCGGTGGATGTCTAACAGGCGGTGTATGGACAAACCGTCAACACGGAATGAATCCAAGAACCAACAACTCCTTGCGACAACAACAAGCCTAACGTCTCTTTCGAGCCAAACAATCCAACATCAGGTAGACCGATGAGCATTTTGAAACCACATTCAAGTTGTATAGAGCCAAACATCGTGAAGGTGAGAGATTCTGTTGAGGCAAAATCCCAAATTAATTTTAAAGATAATAAACTTTAATGATTAAGGATTAAATGGACTTTGATTAATTCTTTGGTATTTAACTTGTGCTCTTGAGTGTTTTACTAAGACAGGAACAGG
>Ga0315913_1000297_pt1 | contig 40119 bp, 22 predicted proteins | sample MpolsnodulesMG_FD_207736 | JGI IMG/M metagenome (GOLD analysis project Ga0315913, IMG submission 207736) | Medicago polymorpha root nodule microbial communities from Los Angeles, California, United States - small nodules | ecosystem: Host-associated > Plants > Roots > Nodule | place: USA...
TTTGCTCTTGAACTTGTTCAATCAGAATCTTTAAGAATAGTACTCTGAATATGGATCCTGCACACTTGAACAAATTGTTTAGCATATCCAATTGATTATTTTTAATACCTTGTTATTGTCAAAACTTAATAGGTGACTTGCGAAACACCCTTGTTCCAACACGTTAATATTATGTTAAATAAATGTAAGTTAAAACTAAAATCACTACTTTTTTTATTGATGAAGACAATCATTCTCCGCTAAAAAATCTAATATTTCAAATCTTTACTTATTTATTTATTTTTGTGATAGATGTCACACTCCACCCCTCACCTAAACATAAGTTTGTTAACATAATTAAATCTATCTCTTTTAATCCGCCATTGTAGCAACGTACAAAGAAAAATTGTTTTGTCTACCAATAGCAGCAAACTCACAAATCAAATTCAAAAGCAACATTCAATTATCCGTCCTTTATTTTTATTGTAATGGTTGATTAACATAGTTGGTGATAGGAGAGGTTGGTGTCTATTACAAAATTAGAGTGGGTGCGTGTAACATTTAAAAAAAACTCAGGACTGGGAGTTAGATCAATTTAATTTTTCCATCCAATTCAATCCCACTTCATTTTATTAAAAAATTTAAAACTTGTTTATTGTAGAAAAGAAAAACAAATCCTCCTTCCAAACAAACTCAAGATATTGTTAAACCACATGTCGGTAATAATAGACAACTATGCCAACTTGTTAAAACTTGGTGATGACTGGTTGCTTTCCTTTTGCACAAATCTAATTCACAATTGGTTTCTTTTATTCAAATAATTATCTTTAGAACTCACCACTTTAAGTAACACAGATATTTCTACTCAATATACTTTAGTTTAATAAATTGGTTCTTTAATAGACCAAAAGGGAAGGAAAAAAAAAACCATTCTTCGCAGCCAAGAATGAAATTTCTAAGACATAGGAGTAAAATTAGCAACCATGATATCAAGTATCAACATTACTCTTCATGCTTGAATTATGTGGGAACAAAACTGTGAACCCACAACACACACTCAGGTATGGGCTCTAGTAGTGAATTAGAAAACCAACTGGGGCAAAGTCAACGCTCTAAAAAAAAATTCTGCTAACAAATGTTGTAGGATTTTTTAAGGATTTTAAATCATTTTTTTTAAAACGTTAAATACTACAATTTTTATTATATAATTTTTTATATATATAAAAATATATTATTTAAGGTCTTAAAGAGTGTTTTGGAGGTATTCGTTAGCATTGTAAAACCCCTTATTTTTAAGAAAAACATAAAAATTCAACAATAAAGACATCGATTAAAAAATATACACATGAGAGCTGGCCATAAAATCAAGATATCTTATATACTATCCCATCATGCCATGATAATAATGTAGATAGATCTTCTGAGAAAATTGGGGTACAGTGTGAGAGAGTTATAAAACTAATAAGCAAATTATATCGGTGGATGCAACTATATGCTTCATTGTTTCAACTTTCAACATCACACATCATGTAAATGTGCTTCGTTGTTTTCTTTTCTAAATACGAGTTTGTTGCAACATAGTATGAGTTCTACTTCTCATGCTGTCCTAATCTCATTTGTGCTTACTTTCAGTTTTCAATTAATTAAGCTGTTGCTTGATAAATTTTCTTTTGAAATATATATGTCAGTATTGGTTTGGAACTTGATAGTGTGCTCCTTGTCAATGTCTCGGGTTTGATTCTTCCGAATATTAATTTAGGTGAACTAATTTATCTTATTGAAAAAAACATGTAAGTAAAAGAAGTTAACGTGCTAAAAATTGTTAGAAGAACATAACACTAACGTGAGTAACATACAGGATTTAAAAACAAGTAATTGCAACGTCTAATACAAACTTTTAAGAAACAATATTTCGAATGATGAAGGTGAGTGTAAATAGTCAGTAAGGTGTCCGATAGACGTAAATAATTTAATAAAATTTATAAAAGTGAGTGTAAATAATCAAGTGGATGTAAGTTTTCAACTTATTTCTTAATCATTTTAGATAGGTATAGGTTGGTAATATGTTTAGCAGCCATACATCTATAGAAAGTGGTGTTTAAAGAGATTTCTACGTTAAGAAATGAAGCTTATTTTATATTATTGTTGAACCAGAAAATTAGCCCAATGATTCAACTATAGCTTTTAATGGTGTTTCAATTTTTTTTCCAAACAATTACGCCAAGAAAGAAATTGTGCCCATCAACCGCTAATTTCTTAATTACTCTAGAGAGCGCTAAGATGGTGAATGTAGATGACTAATTAATTAATTAAAAAAACCATGAATAAAGAGATGAAAACATATTTTCTTTTGACCAAAAAAAAAAAAGAAAAGAAAAAAGAGATGAAAACATAGAAGTACAAGTAAAATAGGATTCTGTATAGATTTTTTTGACAAAGGGATTCTGTATAGATTGATGTGTGTCTAATTTGATATATGAATATTTGGTATTTATTATAGGAAAAAAAAAATGAAATCCTAACTCCTATCAAGTATCAACCATGACTTTAGCTGACTACAATTATGTTCTAACAACCTCGATTAGCTCGTGCGTGTTCTCTCTTCTTGATGGTGTCTCCCTTAGTACTTAAGGTCATGCTTCCTTAGGGCACAAATTAAATAGTTTAAAACAAAATTAAAAAATGAATTTTATATTAAAAATATAATTTTTGAAACTTTTAAAATATTAAATACACAATTTTTTAAAAATGTTTTATATTTGTTTTCTTAATCTATCTCCCAAGGACATAAGTTTTATTGATGCCAACTTACTTCTTTTTAAATCCTTTAATTAATTTAAAGATAGAGACTACTTAATAGGGTTCCCTCAAAAAAGAAACCAGTAGTACTTAATAGGGTTGAATTATCTGCTTGCCTTGAGTAGAAGTTCACTTTGACATTAAAATGACTAATTAAATAGCCTCAGTTGCTAAAATTCGAGTATACTGAACTCAATTGTCTTTTATTTGACTCATTTTTATTTTGGCTGTAGTCCGTTTCTAAATAATCATTTAAATCATTTTTGGGTATAAAGAGGTACACTATCATTATAGGATACTTTCTAGTAGGCATTACTCCCTTCATTCCCCAAATGATTAAGTCTTTTGTTTATTTCACATATATATTAAGAAAAAAAATGTATAAATAAAATAGAGAGAAAAATTATTGAGTGCCTTGTGTTATTAGACATGACATCTATGAAAAGAATGAGAGAAAAGATATGAAACTATTGTAGTGATGAGAATGAATATTACTACAAATGAAAAATTTAGTTACAATGTGACACCTTAAGCCTATGTAATATATATATTTAGTATTTATAGGCAGTAACTAACTAGTAACTAGATGACTAACATATATCTCCAATAATCTCCTGCAGGTTAGAAGGTGTTCAAAACACTTTCAATTTAGGATGAACTATACAAAACTACACCAAACAGATGAAAAAACAAGGAGAGACATCGAAAATGATGAAAACATAGTCATCAAACAAAGTGCTTACTTTCTAGTAAGCACCAGTATATACTCTATCTTTGCAATTTTGTAAGGATACTAGGTTGATGATAGGTTGAAAGTGCTGGGTTAAAGTATTGTACTAAATCATGTGATGCTAATTAAGTTTAAAAAGGTAAAACTATGCATTACCCAAAATTTACTTAAAACTCCAATAAAAAATGCTTGGTTAGAGATGCTACAAGTATGTAAAGGGCAGAGGAATGGCTATCGACAAAGTGGTTATGTGCTAGCATGTTTGAACAACTACTCTCAATCTGAGACAGTGGAAAACCATTTTTGCATGTTGCATGTTGGTCTAATGGCTGGACGGCACAATTATATTTTGGTGCTGTCTGTTGGCTTGCACGTGCAGTACAATGCACATGGATCTGGTGTGGGTACGTATTTGGGTATAACAAAAATTATTATTAAATTTATAATGCTAGGACATTATTAATTTCAGTTGATAATAGTATATATATGGGTGCTAATTAAAGATCATTCTGTGTCAACTTTGTGGACCAACTCGGTATCAATCATTTTAGTCAACACATAGTATTTAATTTGGTAGTAGTTTTCTAATCATGTGTTTGATGAATATCGCCACGTACTAAACCTTGCAATATGATTGAGTGAAAGAAAATCAGATACGATTAAGGAAGAATAGTGATTAACCTTTGTATGTTTTTTGCAGCAAGTAAAGAACTAAAGGGAAGTTACGACAATCTACCACGTAGGTTAAGAAAAGGGCAAACAACCATTTTCATACTTCCTTCTAAACAAAAGTGTAACACTCACATTGATTCTTGACTTTAGTGAAAACACAAATTAATTTTCTAATATTTAGTGGCTATTTGATACTACGTTTGCGAAATGGAGTTTGATGAGAATCACGGTAGAAAATCACATTAATGTAGAAGTTAATATTTAGAGCTTCTGGAAATCACAGCAAAAACACATCGAGAAGAGTGCAAACGTGTTTTTGTGTGTTACAAACGGGAAGCCAAACACACGCTTAATCAGTTGGTCCCTTTAGCATGGGTTTGAACTAGGTTGTTGAACGATATCACACGTTTAGTGAGAAGCTTGAATATTTAGCTTCAACAAATCACGAAAGAAAGATATTGGGACGTGAGAAATTAAGTTTAGACGTGGAAATGAAACAACAATTAGTAGTTTAGACGTGGAATAGGTGTATTTATCCAATAACATCACGATTTTGTGAGTTGTTGGCCCACAAAACATGGAGTAGATGGGTGTGTGAGTTATGAGAGAAATGTTATTCACTACTGGGCAATTGATTCGTGGAATTATCGTGAGGATATTACTCCCGACAAGTAGCAATTTCCTTTGTCTACTCAAGATATTTAAGCTCATTTAAAGTCAATGTGAGATTAACCACTCACATTTGAATCCAACAATCTACACTTTAAGTGTGAGTTTCCATATATCTTACTTCGTGAGGAAGACTTTCGATAGAAGGATTCAATACCAATGTCCAGTTTTGCTCCCCTGTCAAGCCAAACTAGAGATTTTATACCACTTGTGAGGAACCAAGGAGAACACCGGGAACAATAACGGGCTAAAGGTTCCAGGACCCAAAAAAGACTTTGACTCCGCAACTCCATCCAAAATATAAAACAGTGAGTATATAAATCACATCTCTTATATATCCAACATGTTACTTATTCATCATCAATGCAGAAGTATCAACTCACACTTTTTTACCAAACAAGATATTGTATTATTAGTCATTGTCTTTGAATAAACATACCTTCTATGGTTGGTCCATTTTTTAAAAAGTTAACATTCTTAATTTTCTTTAAAGTGGTTAATTATAAAAAATACCACCTGATCATATATGCTTTTTTGGTTTGTATAGTAATGGAATATGAAGAAATCAGCCAACCTTAACATTTTAAACCAAACTAAAAGGAGATGAGAGGTACGCCAAAAACAAAACAAAAAAGACTTGCTCCAAAAGTGAAAATGTACATGCATCAATATAAACTAAAGTAACTATATAGGTGTTCTGTATGCAACAATCAATTATTGTAGTTTATTCCTCACATTAGCAATGTGAGTGCAGGTAACCCCATTTATGACATGAAAAAAATTGACATTTCCGTAAGATGTGGCCCTTTATAGTTAAAGCCACATAATAATGTTAATCACACTCGCAGTTATAACTTTATAAGGTTTTGAATTGAATACATTAACCATTGGCAAAGGCACAATTGAGTCCTTACATTTCTAACTACAATGACAATTGACAACAAAAAAAATAAAGGTAAAGATTAAGGATCCTTTTCAAATGTGGGGTATCAAAAGCACTTTGAAGGAGTCGTCCAATGATGTAGTGGCTCACAATCACAGACTTCATAACACAAAAGAAGAGATCACAGATTGATATTGCAATGTTGTTGTTATTATTGTTGCATGTCCCATATTCCACTAATTTCTCTTGATCACTCTTCATCAATCAATCCACATAACCTTTTATTTTATTTTTTACTCATTTCAGAAAATAAATGGTTTAAATCTATCCTAGAACCTTCCACTGTATATTTTGTGTCAAACCTAATCCCTAACTTTATTTGAAAGAGTGATCTGTCTCAAATGAATATAGTGGACATGTCACTTTCATATTCTTATTGGTATTTGTTGAGTCCACTTTTTGCCTATAAATAGGAAAGCTCTCACAACAAACCTAAGCAAGTGAGTTGAAGTGTATATACAAGAATCTCAAGAGTATACCTTCTTTCTACATTAGCACCTAGAGTTCTTTTCTTTCTGAAATTTCATAACATGGTTAGTTTTCGGTCAATGGAAGCTTTAACAAACTTAAGTAATTTTTTTTATATAAATATTTTTATATATGTCCTTAATTAATATTTCAGGAGAAGAAAATGAGTTGGACAGTAGGAGATGCTGTGGACTATAAAGGCTTCCCTGCTGATAAGTCCAAAACTGGTGGTTGGGTTCCAGCTGCTCTCATTTTAGGTTTGTTAAACTTCTAGCATAACCACTCGATCAAACTCTTTATACCTCATGAGGGGGTGTAGAATTAGAAACACATATATAGTGTGTATTTGGTGATGGTTTTGAAGAATATGATCCATTTTTGGAGAACTTTTCCTTCTCTAAAAATCCTCCTTCATTGCAACAGTAGCCTGAGACATAGACAAAGCTTTGACTTTAATACACATGATTATCATGAACTTTCCTAAAAAGTTTGAGGAGGTAGTTGGATCTCATAAATGATTTTAATTGCTTACTAACTGTAACAAGGTTTTAGTACATGTGTTACATTTTATATAACTTTACAACATCAGAAAATTACAATTATTTTTTGATCCAATAATAATGCTTTTGTTTATTGGCATCTCAACTTACAATTGCAAAAACCATATTTCAGGAAGTATAACTGAGAAAACAAATGGACAGTAATTTTGTAATCATATGTAAATTATTTTACTAATAATATATAAAATGAGTGCAATGATTTTGGGGGTTATGATTGCATATGAGGAAGAAGACAAACCAAACGAATATTGAAGGACAAACCATGTGAAATATCAACTACAGTCTATAGCACATGAAACAATTTCTGTCACTTTCTGTTTGGATTGGGGGGAAAGAGCATAATATTATATTTAAGCTTTTTGATGTGAATTAAGATACCAATATTCCTTAATCATCACTATTTTTTTTTATCTTATTTAATTGTTCCACTTTCTAAAAATTTAGTTTTACTTTAGGTGGCTTTTAGGATGGACTACTTTGTTCCTACATTTTGTCCTTTTTCAATATATTAAGATTCACTTTTCACTTACAATATATGTTTACCAACACAAATATCTTCTTATTCCATTTTATATTGCACTGAGCTAATCACCCTGATTCTCAAGAAAGAGCAATAAAACTGAAAAGTTTAAGAAAATATCCCCTGTTAATAATATAATGGCATATTTGCACTTTTGGTTGCTGAAAAGTATAGTCCTTTTTTATAATTGAACTTGTTGGTCCCTCTATTTTCACTTGTTAGTCCTTTTATTTTTTCTTTCTAAAAATGTGTTTTTTGCTACAAAGAAGGTGATTTGTTTCCCAAATATTGATTCTAAGGATAAAAAATATCACTTTTAAGACCGAAATTCACATTTTTTGGCATCTAAAGTCATAATTTATAGGGCAAGCAACATGGGTTGGGACTTGGGACTAAAATTACAATAAATGTGAAAATAGAGACACCAAAAAGTTAGATTGAGGACTATTTTTGTGAATTAATAAAATAGGAGAACCAATTAAGCCTAATATAAGAGATCAACTTTATCTTCTTAAGAAGAGGTTGTTAGAATAAATAAAAAGTTACTGTGAATGATGCATTTGTTACAGGGATTGAAATTGTTGAGAGGCTCTCCACCATGGGAATTGCAGTCAACTTGGTGACATATCTGATGGGAGTCATGCATCTGCCAAGCTCAACTGCAGCTAATACTGTGACTGACTTCATGGGCACATCATTTCTCCTTTGTTTGCTTGGAGGTTTTCTAGCAGATTCCTTCCTTGGAAGATATAAAACAATTGGAATCTTTTCTGCAATACAAACACTGGTTAGTTACATTACTAATAGTTTTAAGTTTCATTTATATTCCGCTGAACATCTCTCCTACTTAGGGGACCAAAATTGTGAAATTAAAAATGAGACCGAAATACTATATGACAAAAAAAGCCAGGGGACCAAAACTGAAATTCAGTCAAAATAATAAATAGTTTCTAATGTTTGTTCCAAACATTTCGAAGCGATTATTGTCAATATGTAACATCAAAGACTAACAGGACACATGTGACAAAACGTATGAGACCATTTATTATTTTAAGTATAGGTACTAAATTGATGGTTAATCGAACCAAACATTAGTATCAACGTATGTGTTCTTAGTTTCTCACTATATATATATATATATTAAATTTAACTTGGAGGGTATGGTGATTTCAGGGTACTGCAGCATTAGCAATCTCAACAAAACTGCCACAACTAAGGCCACCACCTTGCCATGCCGGTGAAAGTTGCAAGCCAGCGAATGGAATCCAAATGGGAGTCTTATACTTGTCGCTATACCTTATTGCACTAGGAACTGGTGGCCTTAAATCTAGTATTTCAGGATTTGGTTCTGATCAATTTGACGAGAAAGATGAGAAGGAGAAATCACAAATGACTTTTTTCTTCAATAGATTCTTCTTCTTCATTAGTTTGGGAACTCTTGCAGCTGTCACAATACTTGTTTACATACAAGATGAAGTTAGTAGAAGTTGGGCTTATGGAATATGTTCTATTTCTATGGTCATAGCCATTTTGATATTCCTATCAGGAACTACAAGATACAGATACAAGAAGAGTTTGGGAAGCCCTATTGTCCACATTTTCCAAGTTATTGTTGCATCGATAAAGAAAAGGAAGATGGAACTTCCATACAACGTTGGATCTTTGTATGAGGACACTCCTGACGATTTAAGAATAGAACACACCGAACAGTTCCGGTAAGCTCATAACTGTTTTACACTATCACTGCATATCCATTACACTCTTCGGTTATATATAGTTGGAATTTGTTATAGGTAGTTGCAAGTCGGTTAGGATTAATTCAGGTAAGTTAAGATTAGTTAGCTTAGTTAGGATCACTCTTCTTTTCTGTTTCTAATATTTTGAATTTTTTAGTTTTTTGGAGAAAGCAGCAATTGTGGTAGAAGGTGATTTTGACAAGGATTTGTATGGTTCTGGTCCAAACCCTTGGAAGCTATGCTCCCTAACAAGGGTAGAAGAGGTGAAAATGATGGTGAGACTTCTACCAATATGGGCCACAACCATTATATTTTGGACGACATATGCACAAATGATCACCTTTTCAGTTGAACAAGCCGCCACCATGGAAAGGAATGTTGGGAATTTTCAAATCCCTGCAGGAGCTCTTACAGTCTTCTTCGTCATCGCAATCCTACTCACTCTTGCTGTCAATGACCGAATCATCATGCCCCTTTGGAAGAAAATCAATGGAAAACCAGGTTTAAAACAACTCGATCTGTTATGCATATAACATCAACTATTAATTTAATTATCAACGGCCGATGTTACTCACTTTTTTCCTCAATATTTATAGTTAACTGATAATGCCAAATTTGAATACAAATAATTTACCAAAGTTGTAGCCAATGAGATCAAATACTTAATCCTTGATATAAAAATAACCAACATATTGCATTTTGGCTTTTTCAAAAAATAAAAACTAACATGTTACATATATATGTATATATATGACAAATGTTAGTGGATTATGTTAATTTTGAGGTTTAAATCTTGGACCTGCTAATTAGTACTACTTTGATGTCCCTCAGTTTATACCAACTGACCTGCCTGTTTTATATGTGTATCACAGGTTTCTCCAACCTACAAAGGATCGCCATTGGACTTTTTTTGTCGGCATTAGGAATGGCGGCTGCTTCTCTGACTGAAGTGAAACGGTTGTCAGTGGCAAAAGGTGTAAAAGGCAACCAAACAACACTACCAATTAGTGTTTTCCTTCTAGTCCCACAATTCTTCTTGGTTGGTTCTGGTGAAGCATTCATATACACAGGACAACTTGATTTCTTCATAACACAATCACCAAAAGGAATGAAAACAATGAGCACTGGTCTCTTCCTAACAACCTTATCCCTCGGTTTCTTCGTCAGCAGTTTCCTTGTGTCAGTTGTGAAGAAAGTAACTGGGACTAGAGATGGACAAGGATGGTTAGCTGACCATATAAACAAGGGCAGGCTTGACTTGTTCTATGCACTTCTTACCATACTTAGTTTCATCAACTTTGTAGCATTTTTGGTATGTGCATTTTGGTATAAGCCTAAGAAACCTAAGCCATCTATGCAAATGGGGGCAATCAATGGATCCTCAGTTGAAGAGAAGTGCTAAAAGTGTCTTAGGATTGGGAATTAGTCCCATCATCATATTATTGTTATTGGTACTTTTCTTGATTTCTAGATAGGAAGTTATGTGTATGCATCCAAAGAATGGGTTGAGTTTGATTTAGTACTCTTGGTGATGATACTAAAGAAATAATGTTTAGGTTGGCTTCAATGTGTAAAATTGTAACATATTATATGGTCTTTTCAAGGCCCTTTGTTACTCTTTTTTTTCTCAATCAGGCTTGCTTTGCAATATTTTTCCCTTATGTATATTATTAAGGGATACAGTTTCAATTTATAAAGAGAACACCCTTCTCACAGCAAATTTTGCAGCTACTCCTATTTTCATGGATAACAAATCTATTTAATTAGGGAAGAAACATGTGCTCTACTTCTATGACCGAAGTAAACACATACAAGGTTCCAATTTAATAAAAGTGATAGTCAAGTACTTCCTTCTTTTCATGCTAAGTGTTGAAGTGTATTTTAAGATTATACATATTTCGTAAAAAGAATTATTGAATACATTAATTTCTATGATAAAATGAATTTCATTAACTAAAATACTCTTATTATTTGAAATATAATAGAGGTATATATTAGTGGTAACGTAATTAATATTTCATTAGTGCTATAAAATGAAAAATAATAGGAGTCAAACAAATATTTCAAATCTAAAACTTAATATGAAACTAGAGAGAAGCTTGTATTTTCACGAAAGGATTGAAATTTGATAGCTTTACAAATTTACATGCAAGGACTAAGGGGGATATGTTGTAAAATGGAAATATTTATGAAAGCAAAACAGTTAGAACTTGTGTTAGGTTAGTGATCAGTCCATGCACGCCCTAATCTCAAAGTACATGGTTTAAATCTTGAGGCAACACAATTTTTTGTTTTGTTACAAAGTATCACTGAATTGCATAATTGCATGTACTAATTAAGAGGTTGTACTGCAGTGCATTTGCATATGAGCTATTATAAAATCAAGCTAGAAAGTCAAAATTTGAGTATCTATCTTTCAAAATATGCACTGGTATATGAGGGGTTTAGGAGGGGGGGGACACAATTGAGGACGAGGTTTGGATCAAATTATAAGGTGCTGGAATACTCATCAATCAATCAAACTACAGTTGCAGGTGATTCCACTTTAGTTCCATGGTTCAAGTTCAATTACTATTGAGTCAGAAGATAGTTACAGTGGCATGGTACTATATTCTTTATGTTTTGGTGTCTTTTCTTTCATCACATCATAATAATTGAATACAGATTTTATTTTCCTTGTCATCATATAAAGCATTCCAAAACAGTTATATGCCGTTGGAAGACTCTGCAGCAGCTTATGTTTGATTCGTTTGTAAAATTAATTTTGATAGGTTTGATTGTTTTAGGGTAGAATTATTTTATCTTTAAATTTAATTTTAACTTGATGTTATGATTGGTAGCTTTTAAGTTTAGAAACTTGATTTTTACATTAAAAATTGTTTAATTCATTTTTATCCGAGTGTATCCAACATAAATAATTTTATATTAAACTTATTTTTAATTAAAAATTATTTGCCATTACAACAATATTTCTTTTCTTATGATTGTTAACAATGGAAAATAGTTGAATCGACACAAGTTTTTGGACATACAAATCATTGAATTATTTGAAAAATACATATTGTATAATTCTTTTTTCTTTTATCTTTTTTCATAGAGTGCCTAAATCTTATGTTCAATGGTGTATCCACACAAGAGTTTCTCGTCAACTATATATTTAGAACATAGATTGCATGTAGTCAAATATTAGATACATATGCACTTTTTGCATATTTGTGGTCTTTAGATCGAGTCAAACTCTCTATTAAAATTTGGATCATTGGCTCTCAACACGGATGTAACGATTGAATGAATGTCCAATTTTTATCGGCTAGCAATCTAATTTCATATTCTCATATAATCATCTAAGTATTTGTTTGCTCCAGCGGTGGAAAAGTAAAAAAACGTACGTTTGAGGATAAGCTATATATTTGAGCTTTAGAAAGTGATGGCAAACATTAGTCAGAGACGTGAAAAATGGATCACAAATGCCAAACCAAACACACTATAAGAGAATCAATAAAGTCATCTGTTTGAAGGAACCAAGCAAATCCACAAAAAACAGTGTACATAAAAAAAATGATTGAATGAGGAAAGCAACTATGAATCAAGCAGTCCTATCCTCTTGCTTTAGGGGTGCGGTCGTGGACATAAACGGTAATAGGTTACTGTTAAATTAAAGGAATGAGGGGACACTAGAATCAGGGTCAACATATTCTTTTCCGTTTTTAACTAATTAAAATCATAGCGATTAGCGAGCCACCATAACTATTTATGGGCAACCATGTTAGTTTGATTCTTAACAAACCTAGCCGATAAGCACATCAAATTCATATCGACGTTTCTTTGAAATATAGTGATTCGGCTTTATGCATTCATCGATTTTAGATGTCGGTGATCATTTGATCAAGATCAAACAATCCTAGTTTAAGTTCAATATTTTAAATTATAAAACAAATATATCACGAGCGTATTTCAACATGCACTACGCTACTAGCTTTCAATTTTTTGTATACATTTAAAGTGTAATTTTTTTTACACATGCATGCTATCAAATCACTATATGATATCACATTGTTAGATAAAGATAAGTTTCTAAAATATGTATAAATATATCTATTTGGTGTGATTTGATTGAATGTATGAATAAAAAAAATTACACCATCAATACATAAAAGTCAAGGTGAACACAATGATATCTTGAAGTCTAATTTGATATAATGTACACGTCATCCAATTATTCAGTCATATTATATTTTTGTATTTATTTATTTTCAAAAGCTTGAATGAATTTTGCCGACGGATACCGATACTCAACCAAATTTTAAGGTATCTAAGAATTTACCAAATATTAATGAGTTTAATGGTGGTGAGTTGACGGACCAAAACAACTTTGCATACACAACCAATCAAAATATTTATAATTGTCACATCCACTAATATTTTTAATTTATGTGGCAACTTTGACATTATAATTACAATTAATAATTCTACCAAAAATAAATAATTTTGGAATGTGCAATAAACGGAATGCTAGAAACAAAATCGAAATAGAGATTTGAATCCAACTCTAATTATGTAAGACGAGGTGGTCCAACCGACTTTTGTTGGTATACTCTTACTACTACCAGTTCTTTCTTCCACGCTACTTTACTGATTTATCTTTTAAGTGTCCAACAATATATATCCATAGATTCAAAGTGACATGCATGATATGATCAGAATCAGAAAGGAACATAATATATTATTCGTATAATATAAGGTCCAAATTTTCCACTCTTCGGTATAGGTATCATTTCAGTTATCAGACTTTGAAGAAATATATGAAATGATATGTGGCCATGGCCCATGTGGGCATGTATCGAAGTACTGGTGGTAAATAACAGCCACATTTGACATTTCATAATTGGCCGTATGTTTATTCTCAACCATTGCTTTTATATCTGGTAACTGTGGCCGTGGGAAAACTTTCCTTTTAGGGAAAGAGGAAGAAAGTCAAATATACTTAGCACTTAGGTAAAAAAAAAGCCTGAGTTGATTAGAACTCAACTTAGATCAACTCGACTCGATAAAAACTTATTCAACTCAAAATGCAACTTGAAATCGATATGAATATCTATTTTTAACTCAAACTCATCTCGTTTTAATATCACCAACAATTCGATTCACTTTGTTTGTTCAAATAGCATAATTTAAAAGTCTTGTTTTTTTTTCTTCTCATAAAAAGGTAAAAATATTTAGATCTTTGACCTTTAAATTAATTCTTTTTAAAAAGATAAATAATAATATTTAATTAAAATAAAAGTTGTCTTAAGCATGACATGTAGAAATGACATGTAGAAATGATAGAATAAATTCAAAGTTTAGACGTGAATAAATATGTAAAACCCTTAATTTTGGTTAGTATAAATAACATTCCAAATTATTTGAACTAGATTAGATTTAAATGGTTAATGAGCTCTCTTTAGGACGAATCGTTCAGTAGAAATCAAGTTTGATTTCTAGTCGAAACAATTCTTAGTTAGACTTTACATATACGGTATACCTCTGAATCAAACTCCGAGTTATTAGGGTGTCTTTTCTCTTAGAACCGGAGGGTTAACACACAAAAAATATCAAATGGTTTTGGATTTGTGTAAAGTTTTATCTAGTTAATCTATATGATATAACTTACAATCTAACGATCAAATTTTAAAAATATATATGTAGTAAATTGATATTAAGTGTTGTAACATTAATGTAAGAGAAATGCTGGCAACACACATTCTAACACACACTTTCCAACACACTCTCTTTGATTGGTTAAAATTCACATGAGTCCCATCAAAGCATGTGGGTCCCATATGAATTTAGTGAGTCCCATGTGAATTTTAACCAAACAAAGAGAGTGTGTTGAAAAGTGTGTGTTAGAAGGTGTATTGCTAGCATTCCTCTTAATGTAATATTATATCGGTGTGATATGATTCCTCCTTTGTGTGCGTGTGTGTATATACTATATACACAATCGAGTAAACTTATGAACCAAACATGTCGAACTATATATAACTCAAGTTCAACTCATTTAATTAACAGTTTAATTTTTAGCTTATATTCTTCTCATTTAGTTCATGAACTAAGTTTACCAAATTAGTGATAAGTCAAATTTTCACCTATGTTTTATTGGCTTTTTCATTATCAGCACGTATCATCAAATGATACTATAAAAACAAATGTGAACGAATACAATTTTGATGTAAACGATGCAGTTGAATTCAAATTTCACTTCAATACAAGAACTACCTTACTACCATTTACACAAAAATAGCTCACCATGCTTTTTACAAATAGTTTTTTAGTCCACGCATCTTATCGTGAGTCTCATTTGAGTTGTGTAAGATTCTTAATAAAATGGTTAGTTGTGTTGATTTTAATGAGAAAATGAGTTTTACATACTAATTTTTTTCTTAATAATAATTGATTGAATAGTTAGATGAATTAAAATACAAAAAATAATGGTATTTCGGTGAAAAAAGATTAATGGTTCATCGATATCTTAAAGTAATAATTAATTTGAGGCATATAAATATTGCAAATGAGATAGTTATAATGGAAAAGAGGGAGAGTTGTTTATCATATTATTAGTTTCATTTTTTTAATTAGTTTTATTTTGTTATTATGCTAATATTTGTATTAAGAATAATGATATAGTTAGTTAGGACTTTAGTTTAGTTACTATATAAGTCACATGGTTGACTCATTTGTACCCATCTTTTCCATTCTTGTATCATTTCAACTATCATCAATACAATAGTTTTTCAAGCTTTTCTCTCTATATCCATGGATGCCATGTTTTCTAACAATTTGCATATTAAAAACTTACAAATAAAATTTAGCATTTTTACCCTAAATTCAAGTTACTCATTCACAGTTGTTGAGGAGTTTGAGACAGCATCAGAAGAAGCAACAACATGTTGATGATTGAAGGCCATTAAAATATCGACGACATACCACATCAAATCCCATAATAAGTATTGGGTATATGAGTGATATATCTTATACATCCGACGTTTAACACATTCATAATCGATGTAGACTAACAATCTCTCTCAAGTGTGAGTCTCTTACTTCTTATAATTGCATTGAAGTTACAACTAGTCGTATACGCCTCATGACTACAATGTTAAGAATACTTTTGATACAAGTATTCAATATAATAGGATCGAATCCCGCTCCCCCATCAAGCCTAACAAAGACTATGATACCATTTGTTGGGAGTCTTGAGAAATGGCAACAATAACAATAGACTAATGATCCGGGACAAGTGGACCACTAAGAGATTGTGACAGTTCATCCCCCATACAAAACCTTGAAACATTGAAAATATGGATTGCTTGTCTATACATCGAACTTTTAGCTCATTTATAATTGAAGTAAAACTAATCACTCACACTTAACGCAACAATAGTGATATTGGGATCCCATAACTAAATGTATATATGTTTAGCTTTTAAATTACCAAATGGATTCTCTACAAGAAAATGATTTACTTGGCATAATTTACAATTTTTCCTATGGATTTATTAAATGCTTGAAGGCAAACTATATGTTGATTCGAGTTAAACTATAATCAAATTATTTAAACATGATACCTTGTGGATTAAAATAGAATGCACTTGGAAGGAAAGACCACACTAAACCTAATCAATTAATTTTTTGGTAAAGATTAATCTTCGTAAAAAAAGAGTTTTAAGGCAAATTATAGAGGCTTACAAGTTACAACTCAAACTCCAGAAGAAAGAGCACCAGAGTTACTACAAATTTAAAAGCTAAATATGTTGGCCAAGAACATGCCTAAAAAATGCCATAAAGAAAAAATATCCAAAAGACATCATAGAAGCTTTGCTGGTCCTGTGAGGAAACTTATCTTCCAGATTGAATCCCTCCTCTACAAGATCAAGATAATTAGGCTCCAACAAAACATTGCTCCTATCCAAGTTAGAAGCTAAGCTAGCAACACGAAAATCGGTCCCGCTATCAAAACAGAGGTGGTGAGGATGTGTCATGTGTGTCAAGAATTTGTACAACTATTTTGGTCAAAAAAACGAAGAAAAAAAATTGTACAACAAAAAACGAGAAGATTTTGTTCATATATCAAGTATGAATAAAAGTTTCAAGATAGATTTTGTCCATGTGACATTTTCGTTAATTTTATGGTTGTCAATTTCTAAAAATGGGGAAGATGTGAGAAGTTTGTCAAGTTTATGGTTGGTAATTTCTAAAAAATGTACTATTCAATTTCTGGTAAGCTTGTAGCAAGATCACTGATGCCTAGATGAGATGATAATAAAACTTTGAATTTCTTTCCCAGAAGAATGACAATGAAATTGTAGGGCATCATATGCAACATATCAAGATAAACACAATGAAGCGTGAAAAGGTTGCAGTCACTACCAACAAATAGAGGTAACAAGATATACGTGAGGAAATGAGTTGAGGTGAATGCTCGTCACATGTATTGCTACTACTTGCTGGTGATCGCTACAAAGATAGCTAAAATCATGCATGTGTCAAGTTCACACATAAAAAGTGACCAGAAGTCCGAACTTGAAAATCGACTTATTTATTTTCCGAATGATAAACATTAGTAGTTAGATTAAATTTTTCTTCTTCGTCTGGGTTTGAAAATCGATTTGATAAAAGTGTAAATGAACAAAAATATAAAACATTAAATGAAACGGTGATCAAGCGGAATGTAGAATTTCTGCAAAACTCGCACAATAAAATGTATTTCATAAGAGTGTAAATGAAACAATATTAATCAATATAAGAAACATAAACTAGCATTGATGCATATCCTTTGTCAAGAAATAATAAAACACAGACTACGCTTACTCTCTGACTTTCATAGAGCACATCTAGAGCACTTGTAATATATTGCAACAATATTCTTGCTGTTAATTTCTCTCCAAACAAGCAGAACTGTTTTTGCTAAAAGCATTTTGATATTAAATATGTTTGTCAGAGAGAAAATTCTGGAGTTTCAAACTCGAATGGAGCATCTAGCTAAATGATCAGATCCAATAACTAAAGGCCCCTCTTGAAACTTTTCATAATCAACAACTCATGCAGGTTTAGTTAACTCTTTCAATGATTCAGATCAAAGCTACATTAAAATTGTATATCTGCTTATTGTTATTGTCATTAATGTGAAATATGTATGAGATCGTGCCATTTTTATTGATCCAGGTTTATAGAATTTTAGATAATTCCATCAATACTATCTAATCTAATGAAATATATAGTTGAAAGTCAGACAGAACAATCCATGCACCGGCAGAAAACAAATGCAGCCATGAAGAGAAGTATAAACACAAATTTAGCATGTAAATAACAAAGAAAAACTGCAGTTGTTGTAGTTTATCAAAGTTAAACCAGTAAATCCATCAACTTTGCAATTCGATATCAAACTTTGATAGCATCAATGAAGCTAAATTCATTATCTAATCCTAGTAAAATACAAGACACTGAATCAGCATATATGAGACAAACGTCAATCTCAGACCAATACACAACTAATATAATCTATATTCTATAATCAAATTACTTAAACATGACATCGAGTTCAAACCTTTGTGGGTTAAAAAAGTAGTTAGCAGGAAAAACCACACTAAACCTAGTCAACTAGGTTTTTAGGTAAAGATTAATAATTTGTAGAATTGATGAATAATTCGGACCGATAATATGATTAACAACAAAAAACTTATAAGGCAAAAAAGTGAGGCTTACAATAAAAAAAAACTCCAGAAAAAAAACAATACACAGATACCACAAATTTAAAAGCTAAATATGTTGGGGAAGAACATGCATCGAAAATGCCATAACGAAAATTGTCCTAGAGATATCATAAAAGCTTTCCTGGTCTTGTGAGGGAACTTACTTTCCAGATCTATCTTCTGCAAGATCAAAACAATCAGGCTCCAACAAAACACTCCCCCTCTCCAAGTTAGAAGCTAAACTTAGCAACACGATAATCGCATCCGCCGTCAAAAAAGAGGTGATGAGGGTGTGTTGAGAATTTGAACCGCCAGAAAGGAGAAGGTTTTGTTGGTATATTAAGTGTTGAGCAAAGTGTTTCGAAATAGATAGAAAAGTGAATGTTGGAGAAATTTGTTTTATGAAAATAAAAAATAAAAATAAAAAAAATTGGAAAGGTTGTCAATTTTAAAATTATTTACTAATCGTATTTTTTTTTTATGGTGTCCGAGGTTCGAACCCCAAATCCTTACCAACTAGCTAAGCTCACGAGAACATTACTGGTCGTATTCAAAACCGGTGGAAATAGTAACTGTCAAGAGAAAAAGAAGGAAAAAAACTTCAACACTACAGTTAAATTTTCATTAATTGTTTGACGTCTCTACCCACCACTTTAATTAAAGCCATGTCGTTTTTCAAACAATCTTATAAGGTACGTCCATCATATCGTAAATAATCAAATGTACGGAATTGAACCCTTTTTAGTTTTAACCAATAGATTAGCCTTGCTTAATTACGTGGGTTTCTATTTATATTTCGAAAATACCCTGGTTCTAATTGAAAAGTTTTGAATATTTTCCACTATGCTAACAAAAGATAAGATATAAAATACTTGAGTAATTGTAATGAAACATATAGGTCTAGTTTAAATTACTTGTAAGCTTGCGATAAGATCATTAATTGCCTAGATGAGATGATAACAAAACTTTGAATTTCTCTCATAGAACAATGATAATGAAATTCACTTAGTTCAACAAGAAAGATGTGCCTCGAGGTAAATTGCAGAGTATTGCATACTCAGAAAAGCAACATGTCAAGATAAACACAACGAAGCGTGAAATGGCTGCAATCAATACCAGCCAATAGAGGTAACAACTAACAAGATATACGTGAGGAAATGAGCAGAGGTGATTGCACGTCAGTCGTCACATGTATTGCTTCTACTGCTTACTGGCAATCGGTAGAAAGAAAGCTAAAATCATGCATGTATCAAAGGTCACACAAGTCCAGTAAATTTGTATGAGCATATCATATGCACATAAAACAGTTGAAAAAACAAGAAAACCATTATCAAACAAGGAGATTCTTCATCTTTAAAGGAGCGGCCAGGAATCTGTACTTGAAAATTTATTTGATATTGGAAACAATGTAAATGGTCGTCCTAAAAGAAATGAGTAGTCATGCAGAGTGTAGAGCTAAACCAAAACCAAAGATGCATTTCAGGGAATCTATATTCTAAAATTTCTCCACTACTCCCACAATAAGATGCATTTCATCAGTGTAAATGCGAAAGAGTAATCCATTGATCGATATCATAAACATACACTGCGCATAGATACATATCCTTTCTACAACAATAACAAATAAAAAAAAACCAAAGACTATACTACTTAATCTCTGATTCCACTTAGCACATCTAGACCACTTTAATATATTGTGACGATATTGTTGCAGTTAATTTCTCTCCAAACAATCAGAATTTACCTTGCTTAAAGCTTTTTTGTTCGAGAGAAAATGTTTTTCAATTTCGAATTGAGCATCTTGCGTTACATTAAACATGTTAGCTGATCCAATAACTAAAGGCCCCTCATGAAAATTTTCTTAATCACGCAACTCATGCGATCTAGTTAATCACACAAGAACATTAAACATCTTGCTTATTGCATTATGATACCACTTTATTATGTATATCTCTAATTAGCTAGAGCATTGTCATATGTTGGAACCATTCTTCAATGACAAAATTCTCGTGAGCATGAGCAAAGCATTTTGGCAGGGTTTTCTTTCGTACATTGAAATCTATTGATCAAATCACTAAATAACAGCCTGCTAGTGGGATCTATAAACACATCTTTTCAAATCACTAAATAACAGCCTGCTAGTGGGAATCTATAAACACATCTTTTACATATCTCTTGAATCAAACGTGTTTAATATACTATAATCTTGTATTATGATTGATCAAGGTTTATAAAATTTTAGATAATTCCATCAAAAGTATCTAACGAAATCTATAAGACAGATAGAACGATCCATGCACCAGCAGAAACCAATGCAGCAATGGCGACAAGTATCAGCACAAATTTAGTATGTTCAGTAAGACAATAACAATGAAAAACTGCAATCCTTGTAGTTTTTCAATGTTAAACCAGTAAAATCATCTACAACAGCAATTCAATAACAAATTTCCATAGCATCAAGGAAGCAAAATTCATTATCTAATCATAAATACGATACACTGAATCAGCATATACGAGACAAAAGTCAATCTCAGACACAATACACAACTACTATGAACCAAAAAACTGAAATGAAACAGGCAAAAGTAAAAGTAACATAATAATAAAAATTATAAAACTAGTAACAATAATTAATAAATTACCTAATAGTAGTACATCACACCACCACATATACCCAAAAACAAATCGTGCATCATCCAAAATAACAAATTTTGTATTCAAAAATGAGATCGACGAGTTGAATCAGTTCTGGCTGTCGCTCTTCCTTCCAGTCCCTTCTCCATCTCTCTGTTCCAACAACCTTCCAGCCTCTTCATCACTCTGTTGAGCCTTCTTCTGCGTCTCAGAAGCCTTAAGAGCCTGCAACTTTGAATGATTATAATACGCAACACCTAAAAACGCTAAACCATAACCAATCAAATTAATCGGCGTGACAGTATCCTTAATCACCGACCAAGAGAATGCAATCAACAACCAATCCTTAACAACCCCAGCAACATTCATAGTCAAAGCTGACGTCTTCCCAACCAACAAAAACACAGCAAGATTCAAAGCAAAAGCACATAGCGAATTGGTTCCAAAAATCGCGAAATCCAAATGAAAACTCGAGTTATCCCTCAATGAAGGATACTCAACAATCAGCCAAGGAACAGATAAAAACACCAAACAACACGGCGCAATGTAATACAACGAAGTAATCGGATTCAACGAAATCCCCTTCGAATTAAGCAAAATCTGAATCAAAACCAAACGTGTAGCTTCAAAAGCAACAGCCATAAGCTGAAGTGTAACACCCCAAGTATCAAATTTAGCTTCACCATAAGCAGCAACAGCAACACCAAGAGAAATGGAAATCATATTCGCCATAGTTTCATTCTTAAAACCTTCTTTCTTAAATAAAACACCAATCGAATAAACAGCAACAGGCATAAGCGCTTTGAGCATCTGAATAAACGAAACAGAAAGATAAATATACGCAGAATTCGAAAACCATAACGAAAGCGAATAAAGTGCACCGATTGGAACAACAGATTTGAGATAGAGATCGCGTGACATTGAAACAGGTTCAACAAGCTTGAAAACACGAACGAGAACGTAAGCGAGTGAAGAACAAAAAGCCATGTGAATCATGGTTAGAGAGATCGGGTAAGGCCAATTGTACATCTTACGATCTAAGATGTATTTGTTGTAAACGATAACGGTGAAGCTGAGGAAGATCCAGATTGCGACGTAGGTGTATGAGAGGATAACCTTCTTCACAACGCCATCGGAAACCGCCATTTTTGAAGGTCAACCCTAACCCTAACCCTACGAAAGGTTGAAGTGGAAGGGATGAAGTTGAATTGAAATTGAGGAATAATGGAATAATTGAGATTAGAGATGCGCGTTTTTGTATTGTTTGTTGGATTTTAGATCTAGACTCTCTCACTTTGAGTTGAGATTGAGAGTCAGGGATACTATTAAATTGTGACACTTGGTAACTTATCATTATTTTGGGAGATTTTTGTAATCCGAAAACTTAAAAAAAAAATAGGGTGCGTTAGATGAATTTTTTGGATTATATAATCCGAACAACCCCTAAACCCCATTTTTCAAGTGAAAAACGGTTCGGATAATTTGAATTGTATCAGCACAAATTCTAAACATGTTTGTAACATGAATAATTTAAGGACAATATTAATCTTCCTAACTCTCATCTTTCTGTTTTGGGTCATTGTGGTTCTTGGTCAAAAATCGGGTTTTCGGGCTACTTGATCGGATTGCTCTGAAACTTCTCCAGAAAATTAGAAAAAATTCAAGGACCATGACACCCTTAGAAGGGACTTCTTATGGGACTCCGCCTCTCAAAATCCAAAATTCCATCTTTTAGACCCATTTTTCATTTTTTTTATATTTATTTTTGATATTCTCAGAAAAATCCGAAAAAATTTGCATTAGTTTTATTTGATTTTTAGAATTTTTTGGTGGTATTTTTATGATTTTATTTGATAGGTTTTTAGCATTTTTACTTAGTTTTTTGTTGTTTTTAAAAGCAAAACTCAAAACTGCTGAAATGTGAGATAGTCTCATGGCTAATTATACATAAGAATTGTCCGGATTATAAAATCCGAAATAGTAAACATGAATCCGGATTTTAAAATTCGGACTGCACAAGGCATTTTTGGAAATTTTACAGGGTGCGGGAGAAGGCCATAGGGTGGGAAAAGTAATCCTTTTGGGTTGTTTAATTTATTATGGGCTTTCTTGTTTGATACCCAGTAGCTTGGATCTAGTAGAGATTTTTTTTATTTTTTTTTGTGTAAACTGAGTGTCTTCCACGCGTGTAAATGTGTAGATTAATTTGTCCAGTTTTATGAATCTAAATTGATGGGTTGTGTAGACTAATCTATCAAGTTTTATGAATCTAAATTGGTGGATTTTAATGTTGTAGTGTATTGAAGATTGGATTTGAATCCAAGACTTTGTTTAAGGAAGAAGAGACATGTGTCATCTTAGGTAAACAATCTTAGGTTAATCTAATGGAGATACATCAATGTTCTTGTATTTATTTTATTTTTTAAAATACTAACAAAGTTCATGTATTGAATAGTCAAAAATTAAAAAAATTTATAGGAGAATGAATAGTCAAATTTGTACACTTAATATTCCTAGTAATACATTATACGTTTAAATGTGTTATTGGTCCTTGCATTTTTATCAGATTTTGGCATTGGTCCTTGCACTTTTTTTTGTTTGGCATTGGTCCCTGCACTTTGTAAAAATATTGGTATTGATCCCTCTGTAAACTTTCTGTTAAAAAAAAAACACGAAACTAATAGAATGCCATGTGGCTCAATCATTTCACGCCACGTGGCACGCAAAAAAAAAATCAAACAAAAAAAGTGCAGGGACCAATGCCACGTGGCACCAATACCAATATTTTTACAAAGTGCGGGAATCAATACCAATATTTTTATAAAGTGCAGGGACCAATACCAATAGTTTTGTGTTTTTTTTAACAGAAAGTTAAGAGAGGGATCAATACCAATATTTTTACAAAGTGCAGGGACCAACTCCAAACAAAAAAAAATGTAGGGACCAACGCCAAAATCTGATAAAAATACAGGGACTAAAAACATATTTAAGCCTACATTATATGGTTTCGATCCACGTGGATATCTCAAATTTCAATTATAGTTCCTCTAAAAAAAATCAACAAGTTTTGATATTCTAAATAATAAGCCAAGAATAATATTTTTATTCTCTCGCATTTTCATTTGACCAACATGATGGCCACTCCACCACACTCACTCACTCTTCTATTGAAAAAGAAAAATATATGAATTGCTCTTAAATTATAGACTTCATTGTTTTTTTTTTATCGAGAAGTTTTTATACCATCTATTTTATGACATGATTTTTCGTGCTTTAAATATGAACCAATTTATATAAGGAACTTGACCCTTACTTTAATACTGATGTTGTAGGTACAGAAGATGATATATGAAGTTTGATTTGTAATGAACTTCGTAAAAGAGAAAATGAGTTTGTATTAAAATGTAATTGAAATTTGAAATATTTTTGAAGTGTATTCTTTTTTTAGTGTTAACTCATTAGAAAATCCATGCGTGGATTTATTTCATTTGAAAATAATCAATTTTAAAGAATAATTTTCAATTAACAGTTTTCTTCTAGACAGTTTTCTAATTGTTTCCTTCTAATAATTTATCTAAAAATTGAATAAATAGCCCCATTTTTCAAAAGAATAAATATTTTTTAAGTAATATTTTGGATCAAAATCTGAGGTGTTACACTATAATTATATATAATAAAAAAATACATGAATTTAAGACTTCTTTTTCCCTTCAAAATTTCACCTTTCATTTAAAATATTTTATTTATTATTTTAACCTTTTTTATACTATTTAAATTATTAATTAAAAATAGTTAAATACCATTAAAATGTGAACTACCCCACTACAATATAAACAATATTATCTATAGCAAAATATGAAGGGAATATGATATTTTGGGCTGAATTTTAAATATCCAAATTATATCCTTAAGCAATTTTTGAGAGAACCCTTAAACAATCATCTATACATATAATTTTAACTGATATATAAGCATATGTGGCTTTAAACAAGAAGATTCACCGTGTTCCAAAAAAGAATGGATTGCAACAATTAGGAAAATATCAACCTTCAAATGTAGTGAAGGATGTACACAAAGGTTTTGCAGTAAAGAAACAGCACAATCAGAGAGAAGAGAGAATTCACTGAGAGAGAGAAAAAGATTACATCAAAAATTTCAACCCATATTCAATTATATATCCTCCTAATTCTGTTTAACCAAATTGATTTCCAAATTCTCCTCATTGTGATTTCCTTGCCGTGTGACCTTTCCCTTGTTAGGACTCACTAGGAATCATTGAAATTGTCTCTTGATTAGTTAGAGCTTGATATATATGGAGATTTTGGTTGTTGGATTCGACGTTGCCGAAGCTTGCTAGTGCGGTGGCAGTGGATGGGTAGTTGATTGTTACGGTATCCAAGGGGCATGGTATGTAGAATGTTGAGGGTGATGATGTTCATGAGGTATGGGTGGCGGTGGTATACTTGTGTTTGTACGGTTACTGTGATTGTAATAATGAGGATGATGATATGATGAAAATTCTTAAAGCCAATTAATAAGACAGAAATGGACTAGAAAAGTTAATGAGAGAGAGATAGAGAGAGAGCGCATTAATTGCTTCTTATCCTGTGCAACATTGCACATGATAGAAAAACTCTTCTTGTATTGCTCTGGTTATGTTGTTGAACCATTTTGGTCTGTAAATATAATCTTATGTTACAAACATATTAAAAAAGTGTACGTTGAACTTCTTAGTTTCTTACTTGATCATTTCAACTTGTCTTATAGCACTATGAAACATTAATAGCTATTGGTTAGCAATTATGACATTGTATTAGATATATGAGTTATGTTAACTTGTGCCCTTAGGGTACAAGTTAAGGAACTTAAAATGGAAATTTAAAATAAAGTTATATTGAAAGTATAACTTTTACAACTTTTAAAATATTGAATGCACAAGTTTAAAAAAAAAACTTCTACATTTGCCTTCTTAACTTATGCCCTAAGGGCACAAGTTAAAATTTCCCTTTATATATACGTGCCGAATTATCCATACATTGTGAAATATGGAAAAGCGTTTCTTATTCTCACGTGACCAAATGAAAAGTAAGTTGTCCCTCATATTAATTTATGTTGACTAAAGTCGTTTTAAAAGTTAGAAAACACATAGAGAGAACCTAATTTCATTGGTGTGATTTGATTTAGGTATTTTTAAGTTTTCAATTGGTATGCTTTTATTGGGCATCTCTTACTTATAAATGTTAACCCGTCTCGCTATACTTAACATATTATGTTACGTTACGGTACCAAGAACGATGTCATGGAAATATTATGTTATGGTACAATACCAACGTCTATACTTCTTAATATTATGAAATACTATATGACAATCATGACATTCATCTAAACTATTTTGTTACCTATTACCGTATGAAGAAGTAGACCATTATTGCGACAATAGTGAGCCAAGGTAGTATTTGCAGTGAATCCACCAGTTAAGTAGTCATGCATTACGATAGGCACGCCCAATTCTCTAGCAAATCCAGCTCTTTTTATCATTTCTTCACAGGCGCCCTTAGTAGCATTCAAATAATGTCATTTGATTTCACCAGTTTCGGCCTGTGATTTATAAATAGCTTCGGCACAAAATAAGAAACGGTCTCTCCAACGCATAAATGGTTGGGAGTTCACATTTTCATCATCTTTGATAAAATCAAGTCCACCGCGTACGCACGGGTTGATGGTCTAGTAATTTCTTAACATAAGTGTAATAATCTAATTTAGACATTTAAAGTGCGTTTAGATAAACAATTTAATTAAGTTCTTAATTGATAATTGTTGTCATATAAGAGAACTTATACATAAATTTAGCCATTTATATATTCAAAGATAAAATAAGTCAATAAGGTTAATGCCTTTATAAGTTGTATATTATTTTCATAGGCATTCTTGAATAGCATACTGAAATGATAGACATGTCAAAAACCATTTCTGTGAACCCATGCAAACACTTAAACCGGTAAGGGAGTAAAATTTAAGTTTATACCGACGGTGGAAGGTGCAAGGTGCAAGCAGAACCCGTGTAGTAAAATATGATGGGTTTATATTAATCATATAGCAAACTACAAATAAAAAACAATAATACAAGATGCACACTAAAACTAATACATGTAATTTCAGAAACACACACGCGCACGCACGCGCACACACGCGCATACACATATTCATATAATCAAGCTAACTAGTGAACTAAACGAGATGTATAGTTCAAGTTTAACTCATTTGGTTTGCAAGTTTGATTTTGAGCTTATTTGGTTCATGAACCTAGTTCAACGAGTTAATTATCGAGTCAAATCCCAAACTTTAATCAAGTTGGTTCAGTTTATTTATTGATAGCCATACTATCAACATTATCCTTTAAAAGGAGATGAGGCCAAAGATCATAAATTTTGTTTTAGTTCGTCTTTTTCCGCACTGGAAACCTTCATCCGAATAGGAATGGAAGAAAATTTTGGATATTTGGCGCCAGAATATGCATGCATCTTTTATACCAGAATTAACTGATACATTGATTTTATCTTTTTTTTTTTCCTTTTTAAAATGATCTTTGCATTTAATATACTAGTTTTTGAAGAAAGTTGTTGTATTAGTCATAATTTTAAGTCAACATTAAGTTGTTTTCTTTTTTAAAATGATCAATGAGTAAACAAAAATGGAAAGGAATACATGGAAAGATATATTCAACCAGAAACGGTTTTCTGACTTGAAGTATAACACATATCATAAAACTTATTAATTTTGTGATTAAAGCTGCACAGACAAAAATCTACAACCCATTTTCACTTTGTTACTTACTCTAAATGTTCCACTTATGTAGAATGAATAATAAAAAACAAAAGAACTTTGATGTCATATTGATAAAGCAGATAATCGAAAGAAAATCAGTTGATAATAACCACCCAACGTGAGTTAACTCCCGCTCAATACCAACGTGGGTTAACTCACACTGTGTTCTGTTTTACATCAAAATAGCAACCCAATATACCCATTGTGTTTCAAGACTAAGCAAAATTCAACTCCTCCCTCGAAACTCAATATGAATGATATGTAGAACGGGAGCAAAATAAGAATGATAATGGGGAGCAGGAAAAGGACGGGTACTAGATATTTTTTTTTTGTTTGCACAATCTAGCTTATCATAAATAGCAGGTCTAGTATTCCTTCATTAAAAAAAAAACAAGTATATTATGTTTCCTCTTTTTTAGTTAAAATGAAAGTATGTAGAACAACCACAAATTTTGGTCTGTACGTACGAATTCATTCCCACATGTCTCTCTTAACTCAGGAAAATTACTATTTTCTCAAATCATTTTGCTCATTCTCACCCTAGAGTTTCAAAAATAACTCTAACGCAAGTTAACTCATACTCGATATACCTATTGTGACTTAACTTACGTAGAAATCAAACGTGAGTTAACTCCCGTTCAGTACCAGCGTGAGTTAACTTATAGTGTGTTCTGCTTCACATCAAAATAGCAACCCAATATACCCATTGTGTTTCAAAACTAAGCAAAATTCAACTTCTCCCTTCAAACTCAAATTCCCTCCAAACTCAATAAGAATGATATGTAGAACGGGAGCAGAATAAGAATGATAATATCACAAACATATTATTGTTTAAAGTACAGCCACAAATGCAAAGTTCATAAATACATAAATATGCAAAAAAATTATACAAAATATGCTAGTTTTCTTGATTAAGAATATTATGTGAAAACTATAACTTACCCTACTTGTGATTTTGTTATTTTTGACCAATAAGGACTACTTATTAGTTCCGATCTAAAATATAAGGATATGTTTGAGAGAGGGTTTTCAAGTATTTTAGAGGGTTAAATCTATATTTTAAAATATATTTGTTATTGAAAAAAAATTAAAGAGCAACACAATAAATGATTATATAATATTTCAAACACACTTACAATTGTTCAATTTTTTGTTTAAAAAAGTAAATCCTTTGCCCAAAGTTCAGGTCAAATACATCAACTTTTTTTTACCAACTTTTGTTTATATTTGAGACCAAAAGGAATATATTTAGTTATTTTTATAAGAGATATATTACGAGCCAACAAAAATTGATGGACCAAATACATCAATTTTGACCAATCCACTTGGTTATAATAAAAATGATTGGAGAGAGTGCTAATTTAGGACTAAAAATGATGAAATAAGGATAATTTCAAAACTAAATTGATGATCTATTTCATACTATGAGACAATAAAACCTCAAAAGCATGTCTTATAACAAGGAAGTATAATATTTTCTTTTACGCCCTCCGTCCCTTAATGTAGGCATCCATTGTCTTTCTCACATTTCTTAAGAAAAGTTGTCAGTGTAATTAATGTGTCTGTTTTGTGTGTTAATATTACGAAATTGTCCTTTGTTTGTATGTGTATTAGGGGTATGTTTAGGAAAAAATAATAATAAATGCATCTAGTAATTTGAAAAAGAGTTTACATTTAGGGATAAAAATAAAATCAAATGAGTGCTTAGATATAGAGACGGAGGAAGTAAAAAAAACAAGGGTGTATAATTAAAAAATGATGATTTTTTCCTGATTAGGTAGTTTAGTGGTTAAAAATTCATCTTTTTAAAGTAAATAAGTAAGATGTTTGAAGTTCGAATCCTGTCCCCTACATAAATTATACATTGTCATATCAATGAGTTAACTCACATAAATAAAATGAAGCATTTTTAAAGTCCCTAATACTATTTTTTAAATTGATGATAAAATCATTTTTTTTTTATAATAAGAGGGATGATGATAAAATCATTTGATTTAAAATCTTTATTGAGACAATATTAATTTTAGATAAGATTTTCTTAATTTTAATTTTGAAAATAGTATAATAAAATACCTTTTTATTTTTAAAAAAAGTCTTATTACCAAGCAAAATTTTGGAAAAATATCTTAACTACATTCACTAAATACTCTATTAATGCTTTAATAATGTCCATTAAATTCCATCAACACTTTCCCTTTCCACTTCTGTCTGTCCGTCGTTAGAGACAGAAGACCCACTTAACGACTAATCAAGACGAATTACCTCTCTCTGTCTCTCTCTCTCTCTAGGTTCCTTCTTCTTCACTCCCTCTCTTCCTTCAACCCCAAAACCTCTCTCTCTCTCTCTCTCTCTCTCTCCAATGGAAACCAACAAACAACAACACAAGAAGAAAAAATGGTTCCTACCACTCATCTTCTCTCTACTCCTCACCACCTTCCTCATCCTTCTCTCCATCTTCATCTCCTCAGATTCCTCATCTTTACTCTACCTCACCCACTCAAGAACAAGCAAAAACACACCCCATTTCGTTGAATCAAAGCTAAGAATATCTTCAACATCACCCACAAGCTCAGTTCCAAGGATCGCTTACTTGATCTCAGGTTCAGTTGGTGATGGAGAGAGTTTAAAGAGAACCCTTAAAGCCCTTTATCATCCAAGGAATCAATATGCTGTTCACTTGGATTTAGAAGCTTCTCCTAAAGAAAGATTGGACCTTGCTAACTTTGTTAGAAATGAACCACTTTTTGCTGAATTGGGTAATGTTAGGATGATTGTTAAGGCTAATTTGGTTACTTATAGAGGTCCTACTATGGTTACTAATACACTTCATGCTGCTGCACTTTTGTTTAAAGAAGCTGGGGATTGGGATTGGTTTATTAATCTTAGTGCTTCTGATTATCCCTTGCTTACACAAGATGGTTTGTACCCTCTTTCTTCTTTTCTTGTTATTTACTTTTTTAGCCCTTAAAGTTTGTGTTTTGGTGAAAGAAACAATGCAATATTTTTGTTTTTTGTTTTGGTTGTAGTTTAGTAGTGATGTTTTTGTTTTGGAATGCATTTTATATTTTTTAAGAATTGATATTTGCCTATGATGATTTTGCTAGCTGTATTTTCTTGTTGCTAATTTTGTTCCTAGATAAATATAGAAACTTTCTGAAAAGTTAAATGTGTGATCTAGTTCTAAATCTGTGTTCAATCAGATAAAACTTATTGTAACTCACTAGTTTATGCACATGTATATTGGATGCATACTAATATTGTTATAAGGTATCTCTTGTGTGAAAATTTTGATGGTTTGCTTCCAAAATTTATATGGATTGAAACTGGATTATATGCTGCTTTTGGGGCGGCAGATTATCAGCTTATATATATCAATTCTAATATTATACTAACACAATAGATGTATTGTTTTGTTAATCATCTGCTGACTCTTTCACTCTCTTTTGCTCAATAGATCTACTACATACATTGTCATCTATTCCAAGACACCTTAACTTCATTGAGCATACCAGTGATATTGGCTGGAAGGAGTATGTGGCTAATCCTTTCGTCCCTTCATTTTAATGTGGTTTACTTGATTTTCTCTGTCAATTGAATGTAGCTGGCAATTTTGTGAAATGTTGAATTTATCTTTTCTTTACTGTTTGTTTTTTGATAGAGATCAGAGAGCCAAGCCTGTTATAATTGATCCGGCTCTTTATAGTGTCAATAAATCTGATGTGTTTTGGGTGACGGAGAAAAGAAGTGTTCCCACAGCATATAAGCTATTTACAGGTGAGAAACCTGGTTTCTGATGCCTCTCATTTTGATTCAATCTCATATTTTGTTAGTTTCTTCACGCCGGCTTAATTAATCTGTTGTCTTAAATTTGTAGAATGTTTTGGTAGTGAGGCATCACCCTTGCATAATTAAGTTGAAGATATTAGAAATTTTAGAAAATAATGATAGTGTCGTGAATCCAATTTATAAAAAACTCAAGTAGTTATGATTACTCAGAAGTACAAGATCATCTTTTCACCTTTTCATTAGCATTTTAGTTTTTACCTGAATCTGCGAGATACAACTCCTAGTCATCAGCCTAGTGTTTTCATTAACTGTTCATAACCGGAAGACATCGGATCTAGAGAAATTAACATGGATTCGTTTCGTTGGTTCTATATTACATCTGTGCTATATGATTTATGATTGCTATTTGATTTTGCTTAGGTTCTGCATGGATGATGCTTTCTCGCCAATTCGTCGAATATATGTTATGGGGATGGGATAACTTGCCTAGAATAGTGTTAATGTATTATGCCAACTTTCTATCTTCCCCTGAAGGATATTTCCACACAGTCATCTGCAACGCCGAGGAATTCCGTAACACTACGGTGAACCATGACCTCCACTTCATATCATGGGACAACCCTCCGAAACAACACCCACACTTCCTTACAGCTGAACACTACCGGAGTATGGTGGAAAGCAATGCTCCTTTTGGTCGGAAATTTGGCAGGAACGAACCTGTCTTGGATAAAATTGATACCGAGCTATTGGGACGAAATGCCGATGGTTATGTGCCTGGTATGTGGTTCAGTCATGCAAATCCAAACATCACCAAACCATATTCTTTTGTAAAAAATATCACTGAACTTAGACCTGGCCCTGGTGCAAAAAGGCTTAAAAACCTCATCAATGGTTTATTATCAGCCGAAGATTTTCTTAAAAATCAGTGTTCTTGAGATATCATTGATGTTTTTTCCATCACTTATTAGAGTAGCATGCAAACGATTGATATTGCTATTTCCACTTGATACAAGAGGCTGCTTTGAGACCAGTCAGGAAAGATGAGAAAAGAGAACAGAGAACACAGGATAGCAGCTTCTCAAGAATCACAGCTTATATATTTTTATTTAATTTACACTAATTTTTACACGATCAAGAATTTGTTGTCCATGTGTATTATTAATTGCTTCACATTATTCATTAAATTTTACTGGATTACTATGACAAGCCACCAATGCAATTGTTGTACTCTGTAGAATGTCTTTGTAGCAAATAAATTAGTAGTATGAGGGATTTCAGTGTATAACACATGCTTGTGTCTATTTGATTGTAAACTAGTAGGAAGTACGGATACTATATCATTTAAATATTATCCAGAGATTCCTTTTACAGCTGAGAATCTAGCTTTTTCCTAATATTGTTTTACTCATCTCTTTATTCTCCATTAAATAAAGTTCATTCATTCCGTTCACATTTGTTAAGGATAAAAATTACTTTCCATATTGAATTGGATATTGCTATGAATTTGAATTTTATGTTGTAAAAGCATCCTAAGAATTTATACACATTCAGTTCATAAAATTTTATTTTGTTGTATTTTCTCTCTCTAAAATTTTAGACCCACTTTGGTCTAAAGTAGCTGGTAAGCTAGCGGATTTAATCTCTGGTGTTAGATAAAATTTGCACTTTAACTAGCATATTAAATTAATATGCAATGGTATTCTTACTTCACTTCCGAAGTTTGGATTAACACAGTCTTTTTTCCCTTAGTTTTTACAAAGCCTTAGATTCAGACGGGGTTAAAACAAAATAAATAACATGCAATGATATACAAATAAGTTTTTAGTTCATATTTAAATTTTATCAAATAAAATAATAAGGATAAAATCGAGAAAAAAGGATAAGGTATAAGATGAAACACAATTTGAAATAGTTTATCAAAAAACACTAAAAATTAATTAAATTGAACAAATAGAAATAGAATTAGTTAAGAATAAGAATTAAGCAAAAAAAGAAAAGAGAAAGAATTAGTTAAAATAAAACTTTACTCTTTATGCCAGTCACATGCACTTCTTCTTCTTCTTCTTCTTCTTCTTCTTCCCAGAATCATTTCACAGATCCAAATCTCAATTCTCACCTATATTAAACCCTAAACATTCAAATTCAATAATCTCCACCGTCCATTTTCATGGCAAATGCATGGAAAAGAGATAAACCCACTCGCCTCCTCTCCCCAAAGCTTCTCTTTTTACTCTTCTCTTCCACTCTCCTCTTACTCTTCTTATACTTCATCTTCCTCACTCCTCCTTCAAACCCTAACCCTAATTTCATCACCTTAAACACCAACTTCTTCTCTAACTCAATCACCCCTTTCGATTGCATCAAATCCCCACAATCTCACCCTATTATCGCAAGCATCGTTGAAGGTGTTCGTTACCCGTTTCTCTTCTCGCTTTCCGATTTCGGAAACTTACCTGATAAACCGCATAAGAATATTGTGAGATTGCTTAAAGGGAAAGCTTTTAGGAAACCTGATATTTCGGTTACTGTTCAGGAGGTGCTTGAGAAAGCCAAGAGTGAGGGGATGGATGGTTTGGTTGTTGATGTGGGTGCTAATGTGGGAATGGCGAGTTTCGCGGCAGCTGTTATGGGGTTTCGGGTTTTGGCATTTGAGCCTGTGTTGGAGAATTTGCAGAAGTTATGTGAAGGGGTTTATTTTAATAGAGTTGCGGATTTGGTTACTCTTTTTGAGGCTGCTGCTTCTGATCATCTTGGTAACATTACCGTTCATAAGGTTAGATTTCTTGTTTTTAATTTGTGACTTTGCTTTGCTTGAATTGAATTTTGGTTCATATAGTTTATGGTGATTTTGTGAATTGAAATGTAGTGAGGGATTGTAGTAGAAACTTAGGTTTGTGAGTAGTTGGATTCTTCTATAGTAATGAGCTCGAAAAACGTTTAGAACTGTTTTGATGTTTAGAAAGTATAGGTGTGGTTAATGGTGAATGAAATTGTGACAATGGGAACTTATTTCCTTGATTTTCTAAAAGTTGAAGGTGAATCAGCCGAACTTTCCAGTTGGATATTCCATATCGTAATCCTACTTTGCAAGATTCACCATAGAATGCTATCTAATCTAATCTATTTTAATTTTTAAGAAAGGGAAATGTTAACTAGTGTCCCCGGGGCACTTGTTAATAAATTATAAAAGGAAATATTGTCTTGGAAATCTACTTTTTGAAAGTTAAAACAATGTTCTTTTCAATGCAAAACTTGACTTTTCTTTCTACTTTTAGTTCCTTAACTAGTGCCCCGGGGGCACTGGTTAACAAGACCTTTTAAGAAAAAGTTTTATGCTAATAACACTTAGCACCTGGCGGTGTTTTACCGCCATTTTTTTCCACATCCGTGCAATCTTGCACGAGATCTTTACTTGTATGTGAATAATATAATTGGTTAGGTTGTTTGCAGAGTTCCGTCTAGTTTAAGTATAGTAAGCAATTAGAGGTGTTTAAAGTATAGTCTCTGTAGTATATTTTGGAAAAGGTTCGATGTTACAGAATAAGGTAATATATAAAGGGTTTTGCTAGAAGACACCTTTTATGAAGGTGTCTTTTAGCAAATTATTCTATGAACATTTGTTAAAAGACACCAACTAATTTTTATGAAGGTTTCTTTTAGCAAAATTATAACTAAAAAGTGGAAATCAGACCTTTAGGCGTGGGTTGCTAAAAGACACCTTCATGGGTGGTTTATAGCAAAACCCATAGATAAATTAGTGGAGGTATATTTTAAGCTTCTCTGGAAGTTATTAACATGCCAGCTAAATAGGATAGACCTAGCATGCCATTTGTATGGAGCGAATATTCAGGATATTTCTGTACGCTTGCGGAAAGGTTGATCAACTTGAGGCTAATTAGTGTTCTGTGTAGATTTATTTGCAAAAATGACCTTAATGAAGATCGATTGGGTCTTTAGGTAATGGTTGCCGTGTCTTCATGAGTTTTTACTTTCCTAGTTAGGTGACGGTTCTGCTTTTAGCTTCCCTAGGAGATACTTTTTTCTGTTATAAGAGCCAGTTGAGAACAATCATGGCTGTTGGATTTTACAGACCTGATTATCTCAGACAGGGCTATGGCTATGGATTCCCTGCTTTACAAATATACGGATTTATACACATTAATTGGTCTCGGCCATACATTTGGATTGACATATTTTGAACAATGGTACCATGAATGACTCATTAAAGAGCCAGCTGGTCTGCTTTCATTGTAAAAACTGGGATGAATGTCACAAGTGTCAATATTCTCCTCTTAGGCAAGACTATTTTTTTTTTTGAAGTATCCTCTTAGGAAAGTTGAAAACGCGATCTTCATATTTTAATGTGTTACCAACGTTAATCACTTCTTATAGAAACTTAAATTGCACAAGATGGAGTGTGTGTAACAGTTTGAAAATTGAGAACCCAAATTGTTCTATTTTTGGTTCTGATAATAGTTGTTGTCTAGTTTGATACCCTGATTCCATGGAAGTGTATGTTTATTTAAATGAAATGGTTATGAGGTGGAATTTATAAAACGAGGCCTCAACTTACAGGTGAGAGTGTGCACCCTTACGCCAAGACTCTCATTGTTTTAGACATGGAAAGTAAATGTACAAGAAAATCAAACCATTTATCATGCAATGCTACTACTACTACCTGTCATTCGTGTGCTGATGTTTTTATTTTCTCTTTGGGGTCTTAATTTCCAGTTGGTTGGTAGGCTGGACAACAGCGCGGTTTCTGCCACAGGAGCAAAGTTGGCATTTAAGTCCAATGAAGAAATAGCTTTTCAAGTGCGCACTGTTCCGCTGGATGAAGTGATTCCAGCATCAGAGCGTGTGCTTCTGCTCAAAATAGACGTTCAGGGCTGGGAATATCATGTTCTCAAAGGAGCTTCAAAGTTACTCTCAAGGAAGGGAAGCCAAGCTCCTTATCTCATATACGAGGAAGATGAGCGTTTGTTGCAGGCCAGTAATAGCAGTGCTAAAGAAATTCGAGACTTTCTCCGCAGTGTGGGTTATCATGATTGCACCCAACATGGCACCGATGCACACTGCACCAAGAAGGATTGATCGTAATTTTGGTTCAGTTATGCAGACTCTAGATGGAAAATCAAGTCATTCCTAGTTTGAATCAACAGTTTCCAGTTGACCAACACTGAGTGTCAGCAAATTGTTGAGCAGTGAACAATTCGATAAATTGATTGTGGATAAATGATGGAAACAGTTGAGATAGCTGGCAGCTGCCCTGCTAACCGCAAGCTGCTTAACAACATCATCATGCAAAGGCATATCCATTCAAGATGCTTCACATTTCATATGATTCTTGTGTAGATCCTTTGGTTTTAGTGAGGTTTTGTATACAAGCTTTTAATTGTAGACATTTATTAAATGTACGCCTTAAGTTTCCAATTAAATTAAAACCTGTGTATCAGACATTCAGAATACAAAAGCTTCTCATGTTTGATCTGCCATAACCAATATGGAGTCCAAACATATTTTATCTACAGAAGACAACATGATCCGAATAAATTATAAATGGGTACTGTGAAATCGTATTTGCTCCAGTATAAAGTAAATAACTAGACAGCTCAAAGAAATAAGATGTACTATGCTAGTATGCTTATATGCTAGCAAGACTAAATAATAAATGAATTGTTTATTAAGCTTCAACATGTTTGCTACTTAAAACATCCGAGAACACTGCGTGGAAGGGAAACCGGAACTCTTTGTCATCTTCCACTAGCTACAAAGAACAACAACCCAAACTTCAGAAACTTCATTGCAGGATTTCTATGGTTTCAAAACTGTAATTCTGTAAAAAAATGAGCATTTAAGAAACTTTAGAACCATTGTATTATACATATACTGCTAAACTGATACAATAGCAATGATATAGGCACTGATGTCATGTTAATAAAAACGCTTCATACATCTATGCATGGGCTATTTGACATGTGGCACAACAGTAAAATTCCAATAGGACATAACCAGTTATTCTAAAAAATCTTAAGACCCTCTTGTGGTACAAAATAAAGGGAAGGCATATGTCACAGAACTACTAACCTAAGCAAGGATCTTAGAAACAGCCTAAAGTGGTTGATGCTAAAACTATGTGCAAATAGAAGATATTGTGTCAATTACCAAAACAATTGCCTAGAGACATTGATTCCTGAGGCTCAAGCCACACATCTAAGTCTTTAGGATTCTTTCGGGGCACTAGTTTTTGAGGAGCCAGCTCTTTCCACCATAATGTCATAAAGCTGCTTCCCATTCTGCTTGGCAAAAAATAAACCAGCAAGAAACAATGAAGAAAATGTTAAAAGATTATAATGTCTGCAACTCTTGCAAGAATGATGTTCAATTTCTGAGCTATTTCCTATTTTGTATATTTACTTTACTTGCTTCTAAATTGCTTACAAATATTATAGGGAAGAAATGAATTTGTCCTTCAGGCTTTGTTTGTGTTTCCTTGAAGTAAACCAAGATAGGGAAGTTTGGCCACCAGAATTCCCAATTAACAAAGGTTGAGTATCTACAACATATAAACATGTTTTTTAGTCCTATTGTTGTCGTCTAGTCAATGTTGAAACAAAAATAGGATACTTACTTCCAACGATTTTTTCCACCGACAAAAGCATTCTCACCCGATTCATCGAGCTTATCGCCTATCTTTACCTCCTAAATCACATTTTGCATGTAACTTTAATATGAATAGCTAAAGATAACATAATACAAAACACATTATAATGGTAAATACTAAATAACATCAAGACATACAGATGAAGTTATAGACTAGAATTGGATGATGATTGGATATCAATATAAGCTATACGTGAAGTAGCAATTGGTCAAAGTGCAGAACTATAAAATATAACATGTTTAGTACTGAAGTTTAGTCTTTTTGAATCAATGGATGCAATTTAATAATGAACTTGTGCAATATTAGACGGAGAAAGATGCGGAAAAAGCTCGCTAGAGGGTTTTTTAGAAATGATAGAGGTAGATTTTCACTTCATGTTTATTATAATTTATGACTAGAGGGTTTTTTAGAAAAATAAATATTGGAAACCAAGTGATTGGAAAGAAAATACTACTATGGACAAACAAGAAAATTCTTGGAGAGGTAAGAAGGGAACAAACCAAAGACTCATCATCAAAAACGAATCTCACTCTGGTGGCCTGCGAAAATATAAAGCAAATAATTAGAAAAAAAGCACTTGGATCATCATGCTAGTTTGCACCTTTCATAATTACAGTTTCTTCTATTGATAATTACCTGGACCAACAGAAGCAATCCAAGGAGACCAACAGGTACTGCAGGCACTAGATTATCTGTGTAAACCAACCCACCAGCTATACCTGATAGTACAATTTTAAGTCATCAGCCTTTTAGGATGGTTATTAATCTGCTTATACAAGGAAATGCAAAAATGATTTAAGTACACTTTGATCTACTAAGAACCACCCTTAAGATTCTGATTCACCTAGTATCAAAGGACCCAACAAAATTAAGGCAATAGAATAGATAGTTAACAAGGGAACTTGTTTTTCAGATGAATCAAACACAGTCCTTCATATAAGATTGTAACTGGCCAAATTATATTATAGTAAGCCTAAAATTATGCGAAAAGAGAATGAGTAACTACCGAGTAGTACAACTGGAATTCTGTAGTCAGGTTCAGGAATCACAGTCTCTCTGACAATACTCTTCTTCGCCTTCCTTCCGATTCCAAACTGTCAACAAAGAAATTCACGGTTACAAGTCATAGTAGTAACCTATGAAGCATTGACGCATACACGGACACTTTTCACGTTACTAACATTAACATGTCGATACTATAATAATTGGAGAAAATCGAATAACTAGATGTAACCATGTATGTCGGTAGCAGACACGCTTTCAATCTGAAGTGTCTGTGCTACATAGGTAGTAGTAATACATGAAACATACGTATACAATACAAGCTAAGCACATTTTGTAAGCAACCATAGAAAAATAACATAGAGCCACTTGAGATTGCAACAACTTACAAGTGAGTTAAC
>Ga0315913_1000299_pt1 | contig 40045 bp, 22 predicted proteins | sample MpolsnodulesMG_FD_207736 | JGI IMG/M metagenome (GOLD analysis project Ga0315913, IMG submission 207736) | Medicago polymorpha root nodule microbial communities from Los Angeles, California, United States - small nodules | ecosystem: Host-associated > Plants > Roots > Nodule | place: USA...
GTTATATTTTTTTTAACAACTTTTATTATTATATTATCTATAACTCTTATTTGTTACATCTAAAACCACTTCTACTACTACTTTGTTGATGTCAACGGCCTTATTATTATTATTATTATTATTATTATTATTATTATTATTATTATCTTATTTTAATTCAACTTATTATTGCTTGTTGATCTTTTTTTTTAATGTTAATTCACCGGTTCATGTCTTGTTGTGGAAAATATATGAGTCAGTTTGAGATAAAATAGGCAACTTAGATGCGTGTTTGTCATTGATTGGTCTTTGAAATTGTAAAATCAAGTAGTTTCTTTTATTTAATTAAGTTTAAGGGTAAAACAGTAAAATAATTTTAAAATTCTTCCCCCTCCCCTCCCCTTGCGAACCAAACACGTTTTTAATTAAAATATCTCCCCTCCCCTCCTAATTCTTGAACCAAACGGACCTTTAGTTACCCGCCCCGTGCCCATGACGGATTTTATCCGCGGATACCCGCAGGCACGGATTTTTTTGCCACCCCTAATCAGATTCACCAAATTCATTTCATATTCTTTCTTATTAGGAAAACTAGCTACAAAAATAAATTAAAACTCAATGATCAAATAATAAAAATAAAAACAAATAATAACAATAATTTATACATTGAATATCAATGTTGAGTTCAAGGATACTCTTGCGTAAAATAAAGGGTAAGGATACCCTCCTTTTTTAAAAAGAAACCCTGAATTATTTTACCAAGATTTAGTGAATACCCAAAGTTCTAGAAGTGGTAACACAACTAAGCCTTTGTACAAAAAAAGTCTCAGTAATGTATTTTCTAGCTTTTAATATTACTGTTATTTCTTTACATTAAGATTGTTCAAGTTTTCCCCAGACAAAATTGGCTGGCCATCAATAAGACTTTTCTTTCAATACACACCTTACCTTCCGATACAATGGTGGTAAGAAAGGCAGCAGCTCTATTGTCTTCACTGGTTGCTTATGAGTCTTTTCCTCTTCTTTGGACACAATATGGCGTTTCTTCCTATTATATCATGCTGTCTGACTTGGTCTCAAAATGGACGGCTCTTCACAAATCGCCAATTGAAATGCATTAGTGTGATTTAAAGGTTTCATTGCGATTCCAGTCCCCCTCTGTATATACAACTGAAGGGCACCCTTGCATGTGCATCTACGATTAATAATTATTCACACTTGTATGCACGAGTGATTTCCCACGAAATTGAATCATCCGGCAAAAGGTCATACGTCACACAGCCATCCGGCTTACAATTTACCAATGCAACCATAAACGTTTCATTTTCTAACGACGAGGGATACATCAATTGTTCTTCCTGAAACAAAATAACTTCACTGTGAAACCAACAAACATATTTAATAGTAATGTTATTCAGGCATTGTTTATTTTCAAAATTTGCAATTTCTTCCATGCACATGCATCAGAATTCAAAGTATAACAACCTATTACTCGCCAATAATTTAAAAATAAAAATAAAAAAAAAGATAGGTTTCTAAAACATAGAAAAAAGAGTCCTACAATAGTAATCATGGTCATCAAAACAACCAATACTAAGTATGGTTTAATATAGAAAAATTGCAAACGTGCATGTGAGTATGTGACCTCAAAGCGCTTCAATAGAGTGAAAATATAAAGATTCCCATTAAATTTTACATAGATGGGTTCAGCATATTATAAAGATTCCCTCTTGTTATTGAGTATTGACCACAATCAGGATGATCCTCCTTCACCTGATAATCCTCCTTCACTTAATGTTTGAAATCCTCCTGAACTTGTAGGCCTCCTACCTAGTTTGGTTAGCTTGTTGACAGCTTATCTTATCTCTGATCTAGTTTAGCTTGTTAGATCTCAAGTTTTAGTTAGTTGGGATTCTGTTGAGATCTAGAATTCCAATATACATACTATCTCTTCCCTCTTTGTAACTTTGAATGAAATTCAGTTGCATATTTAGTAAACACATTGTTCTTGATAGTTATTACTAAAGGACGCCTCCAAACAGGTCACAGGACCATATTAGATCGACCCCCAAAGATAGCATAAGTTTTCCATTTCTTGTGATGGAAGACTTTTTGGGTGTTGCGTTGGTAATATAATTCATTTTAGTCTGTTAAAAAAAACATATGTTTTCCATTACACCGATGGTTTGGTGGTTCACCCACTTGGTAATAAGTGGCCAAACAAGTGTTTGTTCATAATTGTGCAACAAGCTTCTCTTTGCATACTCATGTGCATAAAAACACAACTTTTACCTCCAAGAAACAATTGGTATCGAATATAAGTTATTACCTCGGGAAGGTCATAAAACTCCTCGGGAGATATCTGCAACAAATCCATAGCAGTTTGACCAGTGCACCATGCTAAAGCTTTCGTACTCTTATCTGCAAGGGTAATTTTCAAATGGAAAGTGCGTACAACCTCTGCATCAGAAATTATATGACAGAAACTGCATTCCACAAAACCACCGGGTTTTTTGTCGACAAAGTGACCACAGAGGGAATGCGAAAATCTTGTATTCACGTAATAATATTCATTCGGAACAAGCCAGACTCGGCAAACCTGCAACAATATCAAGCAAGAAAAATGATCAGAATTTGTAGATAAATGATAACAATAAAACAGTTATACAGATAAAAGGGGGAAAAATAAGCAAAATATCAGAGAGCAGTCACTTGCGATAGTTTGAGTTAAAGGGGCATGCAGTCTGTGTAAATTTGCTTTACACTGGCAACCAATAAGAACTCACTATTTTGTCACTTGATATTAGCAATTTCAAAATATATTTAAAGGAGTGGGATTACATGGAAGAATAATAGACAATGCATGGATTAAACTCCGATAATTTATGAAATAAGCCTTGAATAATATATTAAGATTTTAATTCATAAATATTTTTTTAAGTACGCCACATAGTAATAATTGAAACAAATTAAAATGGTCAGATACATATTCAAATTATACAAAAACATAATTCTTACTTGAGCGTAGCTAGTCTGGTTAGAAATATCAGAGAGTTTGAATAGTTTATGAAGGCAAGATGAGTTGATCAACGCAGGTAGACAACTGAGATTGATGAAAGAAGCCCCGGTACCATTCTCAAACCATGCTAATTCCAGACTGTCAAGTAAAAAATATTCAAGTACAAAACACATTAAACTATAAACAGAGAAAACAGATTGAGCAGACATCAGGCCATTATAAACAACATTTTGAAAGATAAAAAAATAGTATTGAATGATCCACTCAATTTTACACCATACTTTTTTACAATTATCTTTTTGCTTAGGTAATTGCTGGTTATATGCATCAGGCAAGAATGTGCTCACCGTTTTTGACGTTTGGAAGCAGTGCATTTCAACCCAGATATAAATACTGTTTGACCAAGACTCACTCTTCCCAATGACCTGAGACATGTTATATAATCATAAGAATGGGAGGATACTAAAATGAATATTTGGAAAAACATTAGGGAAACATGCTGAAGAATTTCATACTTACAATCATAAGTTTTTCACTTATTTCTTTCAAAATTCTTTTTACACTTTCTTTTACTCTTTTCTCAGTCTCAATTAGTTTAGGAATATCAGAAAATATTATACGGTCAATATTTCCAACTACCTGTCTAGCCTTGTGATTTATTGCAATCTTTTTTTTCCATCTCGTGTTTATTTTTTTCGATAAGCTGAAAATTTATTTGAGAAGAAAAAGTAAATTAAGATTGGGGGACTAGGCCAAAACCCAATGAAACAAAAATAAATCAACCTGTGTTGTTTGTTTTAAGAATTTTAAAAAGACAAGTGTTAATTTTTCACAAACATTCAACGAAAGTCCTTTATTTTTCCATAAAATATCAATGTAAATTAGTTTTTGATTAAAATGTAAGAGTAGTGTAAGAACCTATTTACACTTATGACATATATGATTAAATATTTATTTTTTCTTAAAAATTCTATGTTTAAGCCTACCCAGCCTGCATCCATGTACCCAAAGCACATCTGGAAGTTAATACAATACAAGTAATGCCTGAAATCATTACCATAATCTGGTAAAATGAAGCTTTGCCCTGATTTCTCCGCTAGTATCGGCAATTCTTAAAGAAAAAACAGTTGATGGGTTATTATCTTCTTTGCTAATTTCTGTAACAACACCATAGAGGCTGATGCCAGTCATCTTATCACGAAGGTCGGCCACAAATGACTGCAAAACTTTACATAAGTAATGAGGCTAGTAATCAACCATAAGGATTGAAAATTAGCACTTTTAAGGAGTGTACGCAGGATAATAGTAGTAAAATCATATACAGCCATATGATTGGCATTGCTTATGCAGATTCATCAACCAAACAACATAATAGCATGAACGAAGACATCAATGTTGGACCAGTTTATGTGTATAAATTTGCAAAACTAAGATGCTTATAGGAGTAGGTTCAGGAAAAAACACGCAGGCAACAGCTGTTGTCTGACTTCCAACTAGCATAAATATCTTTCTAACATAAATAAAGTAACTTAAATGCGAGTTAGCTATTGCAAATGAAAAAATAGAAATAAGAAACAAATCTATCATTTCATTTTACTTTATTTTGGGGAGTGGTAGAGGGTAAACTTACCCGCAATGGATAATTGCTGAAATCAACGGTACCCTGAGAATCACAAGGCAAGCTCACTTGAGAGAACCTGGGACCCTGAGTGGGATTACATGAACCCATTTGCCTTGAACCTTGATGGCGGTTTGGTGTCAATGCTACGCATACCTAATCAACAGAGCTGCTTAGTATTTTCTCTCCATATGACAATTACTATAGTAATGTCATACAAAAATCCATTAAGTCACCTGTTCTTCATGTTGAATGTAAGGCACCAAATATAATTGTGTTGCACTTCCATATTCAAGGCAAAATTCCCCGCTTGTTTGAATATCACACTCTACAGAACTTGCAATGTATGGTCTGTCCAGGGCAAGCATGCTTCCTACTCTGTAACCCACCAAAATGGTGAATGTTATCCACACATAAGAAAAGAATAACTCAACTTCATAAGTTTGACAATGTGAAAATTCACCTGAAAAGATTGGCAAGGAGAATCTGCTCACCCCACAAGAAAAATTTTAATGTGGCACCATCACCATCAACAAGAGTGATCTGTTTTCTTTGTGAGGTCCCAAAATTCCCTCGAACTTCCGCAGATTCAATGTTTTCAATCCTGTAATCAATAAAAGAAACTAGTGAGGGCATGCTTCCTTGTAAAAGGGAAAAAATATCATATTTCAAGGTTATGGATCATGTTGATGAATTCATATATAGAGGAACATTGATGAACTAGTAAATATTTAAACCTCATAGTTACACTTAGGTATCTTTATAAACAGCAAAATAGTGCCTGAAATAATTTTAATTACATGATGCTCAGTAAATTTACAATATGCTCAAGAACAAAGTCATGTAGCATATACACCGTTCGTTCCAAGTAGTTTACCTGGCATATAGGGAATAAGAAGTCCCTTCGTTAACTGCATCCAGAGAAATTGAAGAGAAGGAGTCGGAACAAAACTGAGCTCCTAGCAGCATTGCATCATCATCCTGATTCTAAAATATTAAAGAAAACAAAAGGCTTATCTTTATGAAAACTTGTTCCAAAACTAATATAGGTGCAGTACAAATCTAGTCTTCAAATGCAGAGACTCGATTCCAAACTTGAATTACTAGCATATGAAACTTCAATGCTTAAATTTTAAGACCGCACTACTACATAAGAAACTGATATTTACCTCATCCAATAGAATCACAAGATATTCTGTTGGCAAAAGACGTGGATGACCAGAACTTTCAGTGGCAGTTCGGAGGTAGCAGCCTGTGAGCAAAACCTCCCTTCCTTTCTTTAGAATTCCACTTGGCAGGCCTGCCAAGTCATAGAATCTGCTGGACAAAATATGATATTTATAACCTTGAATGGAATTGCCAATAAGACTATGGAAACTTTTGATTTCAAATCACATGCTACGCAAATGATTCTGTGCATGTATTTTATGACCTTTTAAAAAAACACATGCATTTATTGTAAATACTTTTTTTAAAGTAATTCATTGGTAACTTAAGCATTACCAATCATCAGTAAAGTTGGTGGATACTTTGCACCAATGATATTGTTACAAAAAAAAGTTAAGCATCTCTAAGAAATGTTCATTCAATCATCAATAGATAGAAAAAATAGTCGCAGGAGAGAAATCTACTTCACTGATCACCACAATTGTCAGTTAGAATCTCTCGAAAGTATTTCAATAAAGAATGCACTCAACAAAATGAAGTACTTAGTTGTAAGTATTTCTAGGTTTTCATATTTTCACCAGCAATACAAACAAGCCACACGCAGTTGGCAAGACCAAAATATTTTATTCTTTTAATCATAAAATTTACAAATTGACTTTGACCTTGAGAGATTTAACAATGCATACTGTAATTACCTACGGTGTAGATAGAGATCTATGATATTAGAGCTCCAATAATCCCCTAATGTAAGCATGTGGATGTTTGTGCCTGCAGAAAAAAGAAGCAGTTTGCAATAATCGCATTGACAGCTATAGAAGCAAAATAAATAGTTCATCTCTAACAAAGACTGGAGGTGGGAATAGGTTAAGCCAAACAAAGCTTTGCTTGGAAAAATGTTCTGTCAAAAAAGTTCAAGTATTAAGGCCAATATCACTGGCTTTTCTTTTGGTCTAACCTGATCTTTTTGAAGGTCTAGTTTGGTCTATTAGCCAACTTAAAAGTCTATTAGGGGTAAAAACTTGTAGATAAAGTCAAGTTTTTTAAAGGATAAGCCTAATTTCTTTATGACATAATTTTATTTAAGGTATAACCTAATTTTTTAGAAGTATGAGTGACATGATAATCAACTACATAGGTTAACTGGGTAAATTTATAGGCTTAAGTCTTCATGTAGGTCATCACTCATCATACTTAAATTATTAAAAATGTCAACAAGCATATGATATAAAGACAATGTAAAAAACACAATTACTTAAAGAAACTGGCATAAACCTGATGTATACTAAGCTAAAGACCATTGTCGGCAATCTAGCCTAGTAACCGAGACAACAGCCAATCCTTATCCTAGCAACTGGGATTAGTAACACGATGGCCTCAACCAGAACAACTAATTTTTTAAAATCTAATTTAGAGTGATGTATTTTTTACTTATTTCTCCTAAACCAAATCACTTTCTAGTGCACCAAAAATGGGGTAAAATATCAAAACAGATGTTAATTGAAAACAATTGATAGAACTGTGCCTCAACGGTAGGTGATATAAGTGCTGCAATCAACATTTTCCATGGGAATATGGCATGTTTTGAACCTCCTCCACACAGTTGACAATATTAAATGAACATTCAACATGCTTATTCTACTTAATATGCGAAAATGCTTTGAAAATCCATGTTTTTTTTACCATATAATAAACTAAAACAAGAAAATGCTTTAATTTCAATGAACCTGGAAGTACAAAAGCATCAATAATAACAGCTTCCAGAACACTATTCAAAGCAATGAATTTCTTCTCGTGAATGGAATCAATAGTAACCGTGTTTGGAAGCTTTATCCTCCGATTATTTTTCTTGAGGCTGTTAATCAATTCAAGTCTCTTCTTCGGTACAGCAACTCTACGTTGCTCACTCCACGCCTTCAAGAACAAAATCAACACTTAAAACCCTAAATAAACTCAAAACCGCATCACAGTAACATCAACATAATCCTAACAACTAAAGCAACCTATCAAATTCGAAATTAGATTTAATATAACCAACTACAAATTCTTAATTAATGCATTTCATAATTTAAACCTAACTAACTAGTTTAACTAATTATTGTAATTTAACTATTACATCGAATAACAATACCTGAGAAAGTTCAGAGAGCAAAATTGCGGGAGTAACGCCGCTTGAATAAGCAATACAAGTTTTAAGAATGCGAGATACAATCCAACTCCAACCATAACCAGATGTATCTGAATCATCGCGCTTCGAATCGTCTTCTAGCGATGATAGCTCAGATCTTGCTTGATCGACGAAATTGAGAAAAGGATCATCTTCCTCTTTCCGTTGATCTTCTTCGCATTGATCTACGTCCATTTGGGTATCTTCAACTATCTCTGTATTCACTTCCATTTTCGATTCAAACGCGAATTTGTGATTGTGAATATGGCGGCTTTTTTACAATTGAAAATGAAAATGTGACTTTTGGAAATAGGTATTACGCTTTTTGGCGGGAAATAATGGGTTGGGCTAACATAACACCTATTGGGGCCCAAATATCGTATACATTTCTATGCGCACTCTGAATTTCTCATTTTTCTCTCATTTGAATTGTATAATGGCTAAAATATGGTTTTGGTCCCTGCAAATATGTCTCGTTTTGGTTTTAGTCCCCGTAATTTTTTTTTGTTGTTTTTGGTCCCTGCAAATATGTCTCGTTTTGATTTTGGTCCCTGATCCCACTTTAGTGATGATTTGCACACGTGGCACATGATGACTGAACCCATTTATTAGAAAAATAGTCCCTACAAAATCTTTTGATTTTTAAAAAGGTCCCTGCAAAATATTTTACTTTTGAAAATAGTCCTTGGAAGGACTATTTTCAAAAACAAAATATTTTGCAGGGACCAAAAACAACAATTTTTTTTTACAGGGACTAAAACCAAAACGAGACATATTTGCAGGGACTATAACCATATTTTAGCCTTGTATAATCTGAAATATTTTTGCACTGTTTTAGATTATATAATATGAATCCTGTAAAAAGTTAGAAATCATCCACTATGTGATGTGATACAAAGGTATATGTTGATCATCGTAATATCCCCACAAAATCACACAACAGTTTTAAGCATAGTATGAATGGTCAACAATGAAATCATGACATCATACATGTTAAGCAAATGAAAATAAGACAGGAAAGTGTCTATTATAAGGACAAACAATGTAAAATTGAATACGTGGTCAAACCTGGTAAAAAAATGCATGAAACATTTATGAAACGGATCAACTTTGTTGAGCAAGTCATCGTCCACAATCTGGAAGTTTTTGGATTTTATAATCTAAAAATCATGCTTAGAATTTATTCATGTTATATAATCTGAAATGTGTTCACAACAAAGAAAACACAAAATTTTTGTGTATTTCTTAATTTTATGGGTTTCTTGAGTTTTTTATGAAATTCTTTTTAAAAGTGTAGACAATATGAAATTGTGGATGAAGAAAATGAAAGTTGATTAGTGAACCAATCCAAAAAATTTATATTAATTTAAGGAAAAATGATAAAGACTGTTCCTGTATTTTAATCTGGGATTACTTATTTTTAATCGTTAAAAATTAACTAAAATGTAATTTATTGATTTGGACTTGACATCTCCAAATTTAACAATCATGTTGGTGATTTTCAAACAAAGTTAAACAGAATATATAAGGAAAAAAAACAGACTATGATGTGCAAGTTTAGAGAATTAAAAGACCAAGACAAGGACATTGAAAAACCGATCCAAATAAAATATCAAACTTAAAGATATCATTTGTAATTTTATCAAATAAGACTGTGCATTAATATATGCAAGGTCCGGGATTCAAACCTCGACCATCACAAAAAAAAAATATATATGACGTGCAAGTTTAAAAACTTTGTGTTGGATTTCAAGAATGTTGTTGATTACTTTAGAACAAGTAGCGGTGATATAATTGAGTCATGTAATGAAAGACGGTGTATATTTTTGTAATATTTTAAACAAGTTTGTAAAAAATCATTCAAAAATTTAAAAGTTTAAGTATAATTAAACAAAAAAAATTATTCAAAAAATAATTAAACAAATTTTAATTTAACAAATACTAAAACTACGTGCTGAAACCTTTTGTAGGGACTAAAACATGTCACTTTTTTTTACGAGGATTAAAAATAAAATTGACTATATTTATAGAAATCAAAAACTAATTTAACCCTAAAAAATATGAAGATTAGATATGAGTTAACTAAGATGAAAAATTTGTATATTTATAAGGACCAAAACATATTCAACCTTTTATTTAAATACAAAGTCAATTTTAAAATTTCCTATTAATTAAAATATTACTATCTCATTTAAAAGTCATTTTAGTTATAAAAAAAACAAACACTAATCTTTTTTATGGTCTCCTACAGATAAAAGACTATTAAGGTCATGCATCCTAGACGGCACCTTTGTCATCAAATAGACACCTTTGTCATCAAATAGACAAACATCGCTTTTACCATTGTTAATTTTCAATTATCTTTCATTTCTAGAGTTCTCCGTTATGTAAGAGGGGTTCTTGAATTACCGGTAAGATTGATAAAAAGAAATGGCAAATCACATGCCACAATTATTGAATTTATAATTGATAGTCAATTTACTAATATCATCAACCAAATATAAATATTAGTTCTGAGGAATATCAAGAGAGCAAAAAGTAATATAAAGGATGAAAGTTTGTAAAGTTACGGAATTTTTTTGGCATTAAAGCAAAGTCGAATTCAAACAAAAATTATCAACGAAGCAATTATTATTTTCTCCATAGATTTTTGAATCATAATAGGTCAAATCTGATTATTATATTGACAAAACAAGACTCAATACAGTGGTTGATACTCTTGATTTGTCATATTCTAAATGATTATTAAACAAATAACATGGTGACCAGAGAAAAGGGTTGTGCTGTTGTGCATATCTCTGAAACTAACTTAAATTTTCTAAAGAAGGGAACAACACGAAATAAATAGAAATCCATTCATATCAAAACAAACATAAATCACAATAAAATTTTTTTTGGAAAATTCTATGGTGAAGTCATGAAAATGACTTTTTTAGTAAAGTTAACACTAAAACATAAAAAATGTAATGAGTAACACCCCACTGTTTGTACAATGACATCAAAAGTTCAGTTTTCATAGTATCATCAATTCATCAGATATATAAAACTACACTTAATCTAATTTTATCTTACCTTGTTATAAGCGTAACACCCCACAAAGTGTAACACTTAAGACTATCACATAATATCATCAACTATGTTTGCATGTTAAAGATTCCAACGATAAAATAGTACATGTAAGTACAAGATGTTGAAAGCATTACTAGATGAATTACTATTGATCATTAATCAGTAATCAACAATTTAAAAATGAATCAAACATAACCCACTTAAAAATGAATCAAAATTAACTTTTTTAAAAATGTCAGTTTCCTAACTGCACCGTAGAAGCTTCCTTATTTTTTTTGTTGACATAACCCAAGTATAACCCACTTGGGTTGGCCTGGTGATATTGACTTGGGATCTGGGAGTGTGTTCTTCCTCAAAGTCTCAGGTTTGATTCTTCTCCAATGTCAATTTGGATGGGTTAATTTAGCCTCTTCAAAAAAAAATTATGTTGACAAATCATCATTTGGCACTACTATTTTGTCTCTACAACATAAATCCATTCATATTAAATAAAGGGTCCGGGCATTAGTTAAAAAATCGAAAAAAAAGTAAATTTTATATTGAAGACAATATTTTCTATACTTTTTAATACTTGATTACGCAAGTATTAAAAAATTCTTATTATATCTAATTTTTAAACCAGTGTTTCAGACACATGTTAACATTTTCTATACGATTTATTTTATCCATTATTAGGTTTACCAATGTGTATGGGTGGCAGCAATGAGTTATACTTATAGTGGTTTGGTCTGTACTTAAAATGAAAAATGATTACAGGCTAGACGCCAGAAGAGGAAATAAAAACACATTTATACACTGAGAGGAGAGCCACATAAAGAATAAATTTGCAGAGTGGTCAGTGATGGAGCAAGAGTTTGAAATAGACAAGTCATTGAGAGTCTAGGTGAATTATTCAGGCGCGTTTGGGCTGTGTCTAAAAAACTAAAGTTGCTGCGGTTTATTATTTTATTTATGATTATGATAGTGATATCTGCAACGAACTGACACTAAAAAGGACACAGTAATCATAAGTTCAATGACTAAAACAGGATCGACCATTGTGATTTAACTATATTCTTTACTTCTTCATTGCCAATTTCATAGTGACAGTGGCAGCTTCTTCATGTCACGTGGTTGGTTTCTTCAACTTCAACAATGGTTAGGTTACGACTTTGCCTCCTCATCAAACTGAATCAATCAAAGTAAACTGATCATACCATCACTCAGCCACATAAACATAACTAGCCTACTAGCTATAGGCTCTAGCTCAATCACTTTATGGAATGCAAAACAAAACACACGTGTCAAATATTTGATTCTCTCCTAATAAAAATTAATTTTTCTCAAGTTTTTTTTGTAAATATATAAAAGAGGGTCAAAATTTCAAATGGAAAATTAATGAATCAACCGAATATTCATAGAGGTATAGATTCTATAAATATCAACAAAAAATAATTGCTGGAGTTCATGGCGGAGCCTTACAATATGGTACAATTAATCAGCACAACGATTGTCCATTAATTGAGTATGATGAAATTGAACACACGAATCCAAAACTAAAATATTGTGAATACGTCGCGCTAATGTGGAAATCGTACCACTAAACCCCTTTGCAAGCACCGCCACTCCAAGGTTATTGTTAATTTAAAAGTCAAAGTCAAAGTCAAGATTTTTTTGAAATTTTGTTTTGAAGATACAAGTCAAAGTGATAATTACATTATTTATCTCTGCAAAAATTACATCTTTTGATTCTTTAAACAATGTCATTAAGACACTTATTAGTATTTTCCTTAATTTTAAATGAGTTGATTATACAAAAATGTTCAATACCGCGATGGAATATATCTCGAACATACCCCGATTGTTTTTCACTGGCTAGTCAAGCTTTGACCTACCCCATATTTTCCTTCAATTCCTAAAATTTCACGAAGGAAATCTTAGGAATGTATATCAACACTCTTGATTATATCTAAAAGTAAGTTGAAGAAAAAAATATTTATATTTAGATATATTCATTCATGTAAAAATGAGTTAAAAAATAAATTCAAATATTCTTTAAAAAAAAAAAATCAAATACCAAAATAAAGTTTAGAATAAAAAACTACAAATTTTGGCTTCGAGTAGAGTGAATTCTAAAGACAAAATTAATATGACTGGAATAACTAAACATGTCAAAATATTATATACCTCTAAAATCAATTTTGACTCATCCAAAAGAACCAAAACATATACTTTTTTTTAATGACTAATCGATATATTATAATAGGGTTCTTGTTATCCCGGCTCCTACAGATGAGGATGGTCCAAATATTGTTGGGTGGAGTGGAACCAATACCAATCAGTTCACAGTTCAAAGTGCTTATTCTCTACAACATCAGAATTATCCAAAGTTGGAGGTTGACTGAAAGATTCTTTGGAAATGGCACGACCCACATCGCGTTCAAACTTTTATTTGGTTGGCTATTCATGGGCGAATCCTTGCTAATTTGCGAAGAAGTAGATGGGGTGTTGGGATTTCTCCTACTTGCCCGTGTTGTGGGAATGATGATGAAACTGTCCTTCATGTGCTTCGTGACTGCATTCATGCAACTCAGGTATGACTTCATATTGTTCCCTCTGATTTTATAACTAACTTCTTTTTCTTTGACTACAGGGATTGGTTTTTCAATAACCTTAAGAAGAAAATGGTTGGGACGAGCACATCTAGATGGAAAACCACCTTCATGACTATGTGCTGGTATTTGTGGAAATGGAGGAACAAAACTATCTTTGAAGCTGATTTCCAAAGGCCGAATAATCCAAATATTTTAATCCAGAGATTCGTTAGAGATGTTGAAGACTACAACTTGGAGCACCTTCATAGAGGGCCTAAGGTGAAGGACACTATCTACATAGGATGAAAACGACCTCAGGAAGGTTGGATCAAGCTCAACAGTGATGGTGCCTGCAAGGATCCGGGTCATATCTTCGGTTGTGGTGGTATTTTTCGTGATGCAGATGGTCAATGGATTAAAGGCTACACTAAGAAGATTGGAGCTTGTGATGCGTTACATGCTGAGATGTGGGGGTTGTATTTGGGTATATAGATGGCTTGGAGGGAACATTTTGATCATCTTATAGTGGAAAGTGACTCGAAGATATTGATCGACATGATTTCTGACAAGTTCAAGTTTAATGGGAATATCCCTATTTTAGTTCATCGTATCAGGAAGCTGCTGAGAATGGATTGGCATGTGCAAATCAACCATATTTGGCGCAAAGGAAATAAAAGTGCCGATTGGCTTGCTAGTTTTAGCATTTATGTGAATCATTTGAATTTGATCATTCTGGAGACTCCTCCTACTGAGTTTCAGAAGCTCATGTTTGATGATATTTCCGGGGCTTGCATACGTAGGAATGTCCGGTTAATTTCGTAGTTTCTTTTCTCTTAGGCTTTGCCCTCTTTTTGTACCAAAAAAAAGGATATATTATAACAGAAAGAGAGCACAAATATACAAAAGTTTAAGGATTATCAACATCGACCTAAAACAAAAACCCAAAAAAAGAAAAACCACCAAAAACAACTCGAGAAAACAAAAACAATGACTACATATACATAAAACAAAACGGAAAACCTCCCTTTCTCCTAGAGTCATAAAACAAAGGAGGAAGAAACACACAACTGTCTAGCAAATAATAAAATTAAAACCACCCGTGAAATACTAATTTGTGTCTTTATGACACATATTGAGAAACAAATCATAATTTTTTTTTTAACAAATTTGTGTCTAGGAAATAATAAAATTAAATCCACCCCTGAAATACTAATTTGTTTATCTTTTCAATAAAAAATTGTTTTTATTTTATTTTTAACTTTTTAAATTATATTAAAGGATACATAAAACCAATATAATAAATATAAAGAACAACTAGTGTAACTAATCAATATAACTAACATTTATATCTACAAGTTTTGCTAGAAGACACATTTTATGAAGGTGTTTTTTAGCAAGTTATCCTATTGACATTTGCTAAAAGACACCAACTATTTCTATGAATGTGTCATTTAGTAAATTATAACTAAAAAATAGATAATTACATCTTGAGATGTGACTTGCTAAAAGACACTTCTATAAGATGTCTTCTAGAAAAACCATATATCTAATATACCTCACAGCTTTGAGATGTGTTTGGCAGACTTATAGTTTGCGGGATGCGAAAAAGAAATGTTGGAAATATATCGACAAAAAATAATATAAAATGGCGGAAATGCATCAACTAAAAATGCTTAACCATTCATTATCTTTATGCACATAATCAACTAAAATGTTGAATAGGCTGGAAAAACAAATAAAAAACATTAATCATCTTTATCTTTATGAAATTCTTTACGAAATAGAAGCTTATTAAAATGCAAATGAGGTTACCATCAACTAAAACCCTATCTAGTTTTTCCCATCTGCCCACTTTATATTTTTTTGGGTCAACTAGTTTAATGAGTATTCATCTTTAAAATGAATTTAAGATGAATAAGTGAGATGTTTATAATTTAAACCACGACTCCAACGTATATTATATAATGTCTATATCAACTGAGTTAAACTCACAAAAATGTTATCCGTCTATTTTATATAATTGATTAATTTTAAAAATTCAGAAGGTATATCAACTATTTTGACAAGGTGAAAATCATAATGTATGGGGTGCATTAATTATGTACCTTTAACAAGGCTAAGTGTCCTTATCAAATTTAGTAAATTTTAACAAAATATTACATGTTATTTTTATTATTACAAAGTTCATTTCTTAATAAAATGCTAATGGTCCACCTTTCTCCATTTTTGGAAAGTTCATACTTCATACTGGATTAAAAAAGATCCAGCTTTAATCTCTTACCATTTTTAATATATAAAAAAAAATAAGTTTACAACGATAAAATAGGAAAAACAATAATGCAATATCTTAGTAAAATTTATTGAAAATAGCAAGGGTTAAGATTTGAACTTATCTATAAAACTTATACAAGACCCACCTAATTATTGTTATTATTATTATTATTTATTATTTGTTATAATCTATACTATATATCTTTTTTTGTCAAGTAGTAGCCTAGTGGAGTGTCACACATTTTAAATGTGGAAAAGTTGAGTATTTTGGGTTCAAACTCCATCCTCCAATTATATATTATGCAATGTCTCTATCAAATTAGTTAAGCTCATGCAGACATCTATATTATATATTTATACTATATTTTAAGAAAATACACGACTTTTTCTTTCCAATTTTACCCCTCATTTAAAGTGTAATATTTACTATTTTATCTTTTTTATAATATTATTTAAATTATTAATTAAAAAATATTTAAATTTTATTAAAATAGGTACTGTCCCACTATAATAGGAACAATATTGTCTTAAAAATATATCAAGGGAATATGGCATTTTAGGTTGGATTTTTTTTATTATTCTAGTTATACCCCTAAACAAATTTTGCTAAAATTATGTTATATTGTTGGTGTCATTGAAAATGATAAGAGTTTATATTATATTACTCCTCAAAAAAAGAGTTTATATTTTGTTTCTTATATTGTTGTGTAATTGAAAAAGATGAGCATGATTTGTTACATGATAAGTCGCAGATATCTATTCTATACATCCCAAGAAAAATCCATTATATACATATAATTTCAATCAAAATCTAAATTTTATAAAAAATGTTATTTATAATTTCCACGCGTTAACGCAATAAAAAGAGTCAACAAACAGACACGGAGTACCGTCTTAACGTTAGTAATATTATTATTATTATTATTATTATTATTATTATTAATTATTTCTTCTACTTTCTGAAGACTGCCGACAGAATGTCCATCATGAGATCTACATCTTTAACTCAATTGTGAATTTTGGATTCATTCGTTTGTACTCCATAAATATAAATAATAATGTACATATTTGCATCAAAAAAAAAAAAAAAACATATGGATTATAATTGGAAAAGATGTGTATATATAATCGTGCAATTCCTCAAAACCTATCTTCTGTAAACTTCGAACTGAACTAATTGTTTTGGATACTACTTTACATGGCTGTGTATACAAATGTGTATTCTGCTATATAAGCAGCAGCTCTGTAATCTTCCAAAGATAATATACACAATTTAACTTTGGAAAGTATAGAAAAACATGTTGGATAGCAAGTAAAATTGTTTCTTTGGAAAGACTTGAATGTGTATAGCTAGCTAGCTACATCAAATTGTGTAAGCCTTGAAATTTTAGTGTTAACAACATTAGTGGAGTGACAGTGCCACATATCCATATGCTTTGTCAAAAATAAAAACTAGGCTGGAAGAGGAGTGTTGCCAAGGTCAAAGGGCATTTTAGAGAGAATGGAAATTATGATTTTTGTCCCTGCATTCATTTTGTCCCGTTTCTTGCTCCTCGTCCAAACAAAAGCTCCTGAGTTCATTTGTGATTTTTGCTACAATTATGTATTGTTTAGGTTTGGAATTGAATGAAGAATCGGTGAAGAAGAGGGTGGATTGGTAGTGCATAAACTCATGGCAATTTCGTAATTTCCTGCTTGTCCGATAGTCTTAGGGGTATTTTTGTCCTTTCAACCATATTTTGTTGAGTCATACTGCCACGTCAGCTAATCAGTGATGTGGCAGCGATTAATTGGGCTGAGGGACAAAATTTTAAATGATTAAATTTTGGCATGGCAAAATATCAGAATTAAGGAATACAAGGATCATTTTTTAAATGACTCATATTTACATGGATTAAGCACATATAAAAGCCTTTATTTTATTCTCTCTTTATTATTTTTTATCAATAAAAATATTTATTCTAAAAAATTTCACAAAATAATTGTTTAAATATCATTACTCATAACTATATACGTCATGTAGTTATTTTTCAAGTGACAAATCTTGTGCCTAGTTATGATCTTGCAAGTATGATCACTAGATCGTTTTGAAAGACCACTAGGTGCATCATGAAGTAGAAGAAGAGTATTCAAATGTAGATCATTACCATTTTTAGTAACTTTTAATAAAATAATATATCTCTTTCTCTTATTTTTATTAATATACTTTCATTTTTTTTTACTAAAAATGCAAGGGTTCACCTTTGAACTTTTTTAGGAGGTACATGTTAGAAAAACTCCAGACCATTTTTCTTTTTATAATTGAAGATAATAATTTTTTAAAGATGAGACTTATGTTGCATTTGGAAAATTGTGGATAAGTTACCCACGACTAATTAAAATCAACATGTATATTCCACTAATAATAATAAACATAGAATTCTCAAAAAGAAAGTTAGTACATGTGACTGCTTTTTATTGGTTGTGGGTAATGTACACACAAGTTTCTAAAGACAACTTAGAATTTGCCTACGAAAATAGAATGCACATTGTTGAAAATTTAATGTAATTTTTTTTAATTCTTGTCCATAAGCCAATGCTCTGTTACACCAAAATGTTCAACAATGTTTGATAATCAATACGAAAAAATAGTTTAAAAACAACACACACACTTCTCAGCTTAACAAAACACCTTTTACAAAGAACAAAATTGTAAAAGCTCACATAAGACCTCAAGTCAAACAATACCTCAAGAATGCATTGATTTGGATTTGAGAGAGGAATATTATTGGCGTGCCAGGTTGGGGTTAAACATATGCCACGTACTTGAGGGTTGAGAGACCCTATAATCCCTTAGCCTCAATTAGGGGAATACTATTCCGTTAGAAAATAAAGTCCCCAAGTAAACCTTACAAATTAGGATGGAAGTATATAGGTTTGTGTATAAACGTTATTTTTTTTTCCATCTTTGTTATTTTGAAAAAGAATAATCATATTTATACACCTCTTACTTTTTCTTTACATTCATTCAACATATCATGTTTTCAGAAGTGGATTCTCTTCAATGACCACATGATTTAGTGAAATCACGACCATTGAAAAATAAAATTATAGAGAATTAAATATAGAAATCAGGAGAGATAAATTGATTAATGGTATAAATGCTCAAACTAGAGAAAACTCAAGAGATTACCATTGAAAGAAATTTATTCCACATATTCTCTCTATCTATCTTCCAATCAATCATCAACCTATCATATTTATCATTTTATCCTCTTTGATTCTTTCCTTTTCTAATGATAGAATGATTTTGGATGTTGAAGAATTATTTTCTTATGAAAAAATTGACCTAATGATAACGATTGTAACAAACATTGTCAGCCTTTTTACCAAGAGAAACTAGTATTGTAATAAACAATTAATTTTCACCATATATAAGGACACCATATGAGTTGATAGGAGTGAGAGCCCCAATATTTAAGAAAGATCCAATCCCAGGAGAATTATTTCTTTTCCAACTTCCCACCTTTACCTTATATATCTATTATATTACATAATCACTTGATAGCTTCTTTTCTTATCCAAAACAAGTAGCTAGCTAGCTTCTTTTTAGGGAGAAGAATGGCTGACACATACAGTATAGAGAGCAAGGTTGTTATAAGAGAGTTTGATGAAGATAGAGACGTTAAAGTGGTGGGGAAGCTTGAAAGGAACTGTACTGAGATTAATGGGACTACTAAAAAGGGTTTCTCTATTTTCACCAACATGATGAGTAATGGTGACCCTTTATCTAGGATTAGGTTCTATCCCCTTCGTGTTATGTTGGTGTGTAACTAGCTACTATATAATATCTTTCATTTTCCTCTTTTCATCAAATACTCTTTCAAATCCACTATACTGGTCAAAAACCATAGCTGTGTAGATGTCTAAGACCATAGCTGCTAGGTATATATTATATTATGATTATAAATATATGATGATATTTCATAATGGCCTGCAGGTAGCTGAGATGGTTGAAAGCAAGGAGCTTGTTGGAGTTGTTAAAGGATGCATTAAAAGTGTTCAAACTCCTTCTGGATCACTCTTCAAGATGGGTTGTATACTAGGCCTTAGAGTCTCTCCTACACACAGGTAATTATCATGGTTTAAATTGCGGTTGCATTGCAGTTAAGCTATGTACCTCTATACAGCGTTGCAAAATATGTAAAGTGCAGTCAATACAATAAAATTTGCAATTGCAATATGCTGTTGTAGAGACATTAAAGTTATCCCTAACTATTTTGTGGTCGCCAATTTAAAACCATACAGATTGTATTAGTCATGTTGAATTGAACTGAATGATATACACAATACACCACATTACATTATATTTACTGCGCAGGAGAAAGGGAGTTGGATTAAAACTTGTAACCTCAATTGAAGAGTGGATGCTAAGAAATGGTGCTGATTATGCTTTCCTAGCCACAGAAAAGAATAACAATGCCTCTAAAAACCTATTCACAACCAAATGCAACTATTTCAATCTCACCTCACTCATCATATTTCTCCATCCACCAACTAGTTTCCCAACAAACCACATTTCTAAGAAGGATGTCAAAATTGACAAGATAAATATAGATCAAGCAATTTCCTTCTACACAAGAATCTTGAAAACCAAAGAGTTGTATCCATTAGATATGGACATTATTCTCAAAGAAAAACTCAGCCTAGGAACTTGGGTAAGTTATTACAAAGATGAAGGCTTCAAACTCAACATTGAAGACATTATTACCCATAAAAGTACAACAAGCTCATCATGGATCATTTTCAGTTTATGGAATACATGTGAAGCTTGTGACGATAACCTTCAAGTTAAAACAAAATTATTTCAACCACTTAGGTTTCTTCATGCGACATTAAATCATGCAAAGGACAAAATATGTCCTTGTTTGAGAATGTTTGACTCTATGTGTAACAACAGTACATTTGGGTTTCTTTTTCTTTATGGACTACATGGAGAGGGAGAGAATCTTGGTGGGCTAATGGAATCAATATGGAGGTTTACATCAAGATTAGGAGAAAAATTAAAGGAGTGTAGGGTTGTTATAACTGAGTTAGGGTTTGGTGATCCACTTGTAAACCATGTTCCTCAAATTGATTCTATGTCGCGTATTGATGATATGTGGTACACAAAAAGACTTGGAAGTCACAGTGATGATGAAAATGATGAATTGGTGGAGGTGATGAAGAGACAAATCGGGAATGTGTTTGTTGATCCTAGGGATTTTTAGTTAGGTTTAATAATAAAGTGATGAGAATTATCGTTGTGGTTGACATGACTGATCATTCTTGTATCTTTTTTCTTTTTCTTGAAGAAATCATTGTATCTTTTTTCCTTTATCTGAAATGAAAGCATATTTATGATGGTTGATAATTGAGTCGTAGTACTTCCTTCATGTCTTTTCAAATTTTCGAATCTATATTGACAAATCATCATCATGAAAATAAACTTGCTAGATTTTTCATCACGTTATATATTTCTTAGAATATCTGGACAAACTTAATTAATGATCGACAATGTGAAGTCATATACATCAAGACAACACAAAGATAATGTATTTAGAAAGGAAAAGAAAATATATCAGTTGGATTTGCTGAGATTCACCTATTGTGTATACCTATAAAGATAAAGCTGGTGATTCGGCTCAGGTATCTCTAAAATGCAGGAACGGCAATAATTCCACAATGGTATCGTACACATTGTGGCATACTGCCATCATGCACGCCAGGAGAAATTTATACCTACTTCCTTATACAATTAACTTTTTCTAAACATATGGGTTTAATACATTAACGTTATATACATATATTATAAGTCTCCTTAAAAAAAACACACACACACATTATAAGTCGATAAAAAGCACTGGCTAGCTGGTATACATCGAGCTATATATGCTAAATTATGCGAATCTTAATGAGACGATGAATATGCTCATTCCCCTTATTTGTTATCCCAAAAGATGCATGATGGTTAATTGGTATGTGTCACTTAATTAAACAAATGAGTGTAAAAATAAAAAGAATCTTATTTAAACATATTTAACAAAAAAAATTCTTGATCTTATTTGGCGGACATGTGGTCGTGGGTCCTTGATCCAAGTGGCAAGTTTTCGGTTAAGTCGGCCTATTCAGCCCTGATGAGGGTTGTGGAGGTGCGCGGTGGTTTCAACCTTCGCCAATGTGTTGAGGTCGTTGGCGCCTTCAAATGTGACTGTCATTTCTCGACAACTCCTTCACAATCGTGTGTCATCTTAGAAGAACCTCCTTAGACACAGGCGGTGTTGGCTCTAGGGAGTGCAGGGTGTGTGTTTTGTGGGAGTTACAGTGGAGTCGGTACGACAGAGCACCTTTTTGTCTTTTGTAATCTCAGTCTCCTTTTGTGGTATATGATAATGGGGTGAGAGTTGGTGTCTCCTCGTGGCCCGGTTGGGCAATTTGATGAGTATTTTTTGGGTTTGGGGGTAGAAAAAAGAGTAAGGTTAAGACTTGTTTCTATATGACATATGGTGCATCTGGATCTCACGTAATGATCATATCTTTGTTGGGGGCTCGATTTCGACTGAGCGCTTTGTAGACATGATGAACTTATTAGCCTGAAAGTGATTCTTTGCAAAGTATCATGCTAGCCTCTACTCCTTCTATGAGTGAAAGGTGTAATCTGTCATGTGATGGACCCAATAAGGTCTTGTGGTGGTGTTGGTTCTGGTGATTGTTTGGTGGTGGGTGTGGTGTTGTTGTCTTGTTTGAACTATCCTATCCTATGGGTATTTCTTGTCTCTCTTTCTTGCAGGGTGGAGTTCCAACTTTTTTCTGGAGTTTCTCTTCCCTTGGGTGGTTTTGTTGTTTTTGTTTCGATCGTTGATGTGTTTTCTTTTTCTTGTGTCGTGGATTCTGATACTGAGTGTTGATGTATTTGGTTTGAGATTCTACTTTTATATATAGGGAACTTCTACGGTACACTCACAAAGTGAGGTGTACCGGTACTCTTCCTTCATAATTTTATAAATAAACGATCATTTTTTGTGTAATAAATAGCTATTTGTCAATGTTTATATTTTATAAAACATCATTTTATAAGAAAAAACATCATTTCATTGTTTATAAAAATTATTGTAATTTTTTTTACATATTATCCTAAAAAATAATCAATGTTCTCAATTATGAGTGATAAAAATTCAAAAAAAAACAAATAGTTTTATTTCGTTGACACCTTTGATAAATAAGATTTAGTTATTATAATTATAAGTAATAAAAAAAAATATTTTTCTTCATAAAAACAACTCATTTATCGTAAATATTTGGGTGTATTGGTACACCCAATATATTTGAGTGTATTGGTACAACTCAAATATATTGGGTGTACCATAGAAATATATATGTGTGTGTGTAAATAAAGGGATACAAAATTTAGGTATAGTTTTTTTCTTATAATTTTATCTTTTATTAAACTACTTTATTTACAATTTAATTATTTTTCATCCAATCAACTAACTTATTTATCTTTTTAAAAATATCCCCACACAAACATATAATGTTGATACCAAGTTTTGGTGTAACGTCACTTAAACTATTTTATATGCAATTATATTTCTTTATACAATTAAATAATTGATATTTTAAAATAATCGCACCATAATTATTTTTAATCATATAAGAATAGTTCTCACTAAGGTCTTTCTTTTTTTGAACAAGACCTTACTAAGGTCTTAGTTTACATGAAAGAAAAAATAATGGATTTAATAGGCAATTTTAGAAGAAAAATAAATAGTTTCACTATAAACTCAAAATTAAAAGCATGATAGTATATTTTATAAGGTTGTGTATTTAACTCTATTAGATTTTACTAAAAAAAAAACTATTGGATTATCAAGTATGAGGAAAAAAAATCTTATATTGGACGAAAACGAAGAGGATATCGAGCAAGTGCAAAATTTATTTATAGTCAATATCTTAAGTTTCTGAGACAAGATATACATAGTAGTTCAATCATTTGTGAATGTACTTTGCTCTTAACTCAATATGAATATTTCCTTTATTCAAAAAAAAAAAAATGAATATTTCTTGTGTTTTAGACTTTTCTCATACCTGAACAGATTCATGGACATCTCATACACATAACTCAAATTTACAAAACACAGACATGCATATGTATAATACGAATGCATACGTTTCATTCTTTCAAAAAATCTTTTTAAAAAATGCATATGTATAATACGAACTTCTAACAAAATTTATAACATATTTCCGTCAGGCAATTAATGTATAAATGTTATTATACAATTTTAAAGATGAAATGCTCAAGTTTACGAGGATAGAAAATGAAAATGCTTTTCCTTTTCTTTTTCTAATGAAAAAAACGATTCTCTTATTACATTTTAAATGATCAAATTGTTCTTTTATTACTTATGTAAATGTTTGTTATGGATCCTTTTGAACCTAAGATCTTTGGGTTGATGACATGAATGACTTTTGGATAGGACATTTATGTCTGCTGTTGTCTTCTTCTCCGTTGGCCACGACCTTCTTCTCTAAGCGAATGAGAGTGGTGTACCTGCACGTGCTCCGACGCTTAAGTTAGTGAGCGACGTGGGACGATAGATGTATATGTGTAAAGTGAACTTGCTTGACTCTAAGCGTATGAGCCGGTATATATAATAGAGGTTTAGGGTGCCGTATACCGTGCTAGTTGTTCACCTTTGATATCGTGTACTTCCGTGCCACGGACCCTATTGGTTATCCACCTTTGGTATGTATACTCTCTTACCACAAGTCTGTTGGTTGTTCTCTTTTGAATTTGTTCGCTCCTAAGCCACGATCCCATGGACTCCTTTAGTAAGGAGACCTTTAGAACATATTAGTGGTTGGACGTCAACCCATACCGAAACAGTTATTATTGTAAAATCTAAAGACGAAATAGTCCATTATATAGAACTTTGAGTTTGTCTAACAAGAATCTCTTTCAAATGTCTAAACATGGACCATGATTGTTTTTAGTAAAAAAAAGAAAGAGAATAATTTTTTATTTAAATTTACTAAAAATAGCAAGAGTTCACTTTTGAATTCTTTTCACGAGGTCTATATTATACACTCTCATTTTTAAAATGAAAACTTGTATTTTATGCAAGAGCAAATAAACTTTAATTTTTCATGTGATTCATATTTGATGTATTTGAAAATAACTTAATAACAATAGCAATAATAAATTGTTCACCTTTTGAGTAAACTTATTCCAGAAACTATATATAATCTCATTCATTTTGACATATTCTTTTGGTAAGTAGACAAAGTCAACAACAAAAATGAAATAAGGTGAAGATGACTCTTGTTAAAAAAATAAAAAAAAAGGTTTAATAACAGTTTTGTCCCCTATATTTTAAAAAGTTGTGATTTTGGCCCCCTAACAAAATAAAATATAAAATTGTCCCCTAAGGATTGCCCCTTTTGCAGTTTTGGCTCCAGACCAATTTTGACCAAGTCAAAGCTGACATGGACACCACGTGTGTAAATTTTTTAATTATTAAAAAATAAAATAAAAAATATTTTTTATTTTATTTATTTATATTTTATTTTTTAATTAAAAATAAAAAATATTTTTATTTTAATTAAAAAAAATAAAGAAAAAAATTACACACGTGGGTGGCGTCCACGTGTGCATTGACTTGGGGGCCAAAACTGCAAAAGGGTCAATACTTAGGGGGCGGTTTTGTATTTTAGTTTGTCAGGGGCCAAAATCGCAACTTCTTGAAACATAAGGGGCCAAAACTGCTATTAAGCAAAATAAGTTGAAGATTACTCATCACCTATAAACACATTACATGCTTCTCTCATATAGTACGTGATTTTAACACACGATTACTGAATAGTTTTTTTTTTTTTTAATAGATTATAATATAATCTTAAAACTCAAGTTGAATCCAACTCATTGATCACAAAACTGGCTTATAAGATGAAAGTTGTCGCTGACTTGTTACAAACCATCGTTTCCTTCAATGTCCGTTTTCCTACTTGTAGATGGATTAGAGCAAAAAAAAAATATACGCCGCTGCACTAGCAGGTGAGAAACCAAGGCTAACAAACCCACATCTATAAAGCAAAAGCACACTGGCAACAGAGCCCTGTGCATAAAACCAAACTGATATAACTCACTACCCAAGATGACTAGGCACCATGCATCTACTACAAAAGAAACAGCCACCATATCCCCTTAAATTAAGAGTAGTAGCAGACTTAAACATAACAAAAAGTCATTCACTTGCAAAATCAAAAACCTGCACCTGACTAGAAAACCAATCCCACACATCCAAACAAAACTTGCAATGAGCAACGTACAGCAGCCGAAAACAACTGTCCAAGATGAAGCAGAAAGAAAAACTTATGCAGACAATACAACCAAAACCACAGCCTCCTGTCTCAAGAACTAGCTAAACTCCACCTACTATCCTGCCAAGCAATTAATAGGGTCCCATAACCATTCATAATAGAGGCACTGGTTCTTCGCCAAACGTACTAAAAACCAACGGCATGCCAACACCTTTGTTTTATCCATAATTTTTGTCGATGAGACCACACTATTATTGAAAATTTGATCGTTCCTAGCCTTCCATATTGATCGTAACATAGCATGCCATGAGTTTCTTTAACTATGGTGTAAATCACTTTGCACAATTCCGTTCTCTATTTAGAGGCAAAAAGAAGAGGAAAATTCGTCATTTGATTTGTTTGTTTACCGTGAGGTCAATTTGTCTCCATCGAAATGGGATCATTTTTTTTAAGGGAAGGAGGTGGTTAGCAAAAATTAATTTGGATACATATTAGACCTTATCTCACCTATGAGACTTTAAATTTGAATATTTTGTGCAAAATTAATATCATTGTCTAAAATGCTTTTTAGAAAATATTTGTGGTACATATTACACTTCAACTATTTCAATTGGTTGGTGCGGTTAGTTTATTATAAGTATCAGTTTCAACTCATCGTATTTTGATTTCTCTTTACTAGCTAGTTAATTGATATCATTTCAATATTTAGTTTTAATATGTTATCGGATGATGTTTGCTGCTGCTAGTGGCCTGCTACACCCTGTATCAAGCCGTACAGTTATCATGCATGGAATCATTCACCGGAGATAATTACAATACAAATGGCACATAGACAAGACCAAAATCAATGGCAAGTACAGCAAATATTTATCACTTTTGACGAAAATGATTTTCTTTGGGATTTGGGAGAGCATAAATTTATATTGATGTTTGGATCGAGAACAAGGGTTGTGATGTTTCCATCTTATTTACACTTTGGGTGGGTCCCACACTCTCTCCCTCTCCAAGGCACAAAACAAGGAGAGGGAGAGAGGAAAAATCAAGCAACAATGATACAACTTTTCCTATACTTATTCAACACCTCATTTTCTATATATCTCTCTTCCTGTTACATTACCAAGCTATCACATCATTCACTTTTACTCTTGTTGTCTCATAGTTTAAAGGAAGAATCTAATTGCTGCTAAAATATGCAATCAAAACTCTCTAAATTTCTGCAATCATCTCAACTGTTTTGCGTAATCAAATCAAACTTGCAAATTCCTCCCGTTTATTTGCTTTTATTTATTGTATTAATAAGTTTAGCTAGTTGTCTAGTTGAAACGACAATGCATGTGGAGACAGTTTTACTTGCTACTTTATTACTTGAAAACGGTTTGATGCACCTGCCAAATTTAGCCATCAAGTTTACTTACTATCGTACGGGGTGTACGCACAACATTTTCGAAAATCAAGAGAGAGAGAAGGGGTGTAGATTGGGCGGAAGAGGTGTCCACCAATATTTTCCTTAATAATATTGTATAGTTTTCAAGCTAAGCTGCAAATTTTATGAGACTAACCAAGCAATTGGGTTCAAGTGACTAATGAACTTTATCAAATGAAGAATTGTCCAGGAGAATCTGAGTTCGATTGACAAGTTTTTACTTACCTCCCAACAGAACTCTGGATTACTAGTTTCCTCTTCCTCTGGAAACTAAAGGTTAACACCAAAGCTTGAAATGCTATTACATTAGGCTATCTCCTTTGGTTGTAAAGAGTTATTGAACCTTCCAATTCAACACAGTTACCCATTTCACTTTGGATCTTATCGCTACTTGTTTTGGCTATTAATAATGTTTTTCTCTCACCATTACTTGTAATCGCTAATCAGGTATGCACCGCTTTCTAAGTAGATATATCTTGAAGACAAAAATATTCAAAAGTGAACTTGTTGCAGTATATTTTATCAACAGTTTAACCTTCATCATAATCGTAACTTACAAAAATCTATAAGGTGAATACATTTACCTTGTTTGTTTTGAAGACAGCCTTGCCCAGAACAAGTTTTTTCCCTTGAATACAATGCAATACTATCTGTCATTAGTATACTGTGTTCACATTAAATTATTTCTTGTCCTTGTTCAGCACAGGGCAAGATATCTCATGTGTTCTATGTGATATGACTATTTTTTGGGTCCAAGGCTGCAAAACAGCCTCAACAAACAGAACAAGTCCCAATAGCCCAACTGAACTATTCAAAGTTAATTTGACAAGAAACCGATATGTACTAAGTACTATGCAAGGCTCAACCCTGAACTATTACCTGTATTTTGAACTTACACTTTGGTTGGCAGTTCTACTACTTGGTCGCCATATCCTTCTTGGAGACAAAATTTTGTTCGTAGAAGGAAATTTCGGCGTTTCCAGTTGAACTTCCAGCTTGGACACATCTATGGATAACCTGTCCATAATGAAAGCATCCAAATCAAACTCGCTGTCATCGTCCACATCATTATCATCATCCTCACTAGAATAATCAACCATGTTTTTCTTCGATCCGGTAATATTTCTCATGGAATCAGGTGGCACGTTGAACGAATTTGGGTTCATCTTCAGGAGTCTCCTCAAACTCTCAATGGCAGGGTCTAAAATATCTAAGAATCCCATAACCCACGAAGCATCATCTACAACTTCTGTGCGCTGTTGCAAGCAACAAATACCATTTCAAATATTAGCAGCCCTCCTAATTAAATTGATAACTATACAACGTCAGTATAAATAAGGTCTTCTAATCATGTTTCACTCTATTTCAAAATTTGTGCACATTGTCTTGTAGACTCTAGAATTATTTGGCAAAAACTCAAGCCTCAAAGTCACAGCAAAATTTCTAACATTTTCATCCCAGCTTTTTTTCTTTCTCAAGATACATAAAATATTATGACGTGTTGGTTGAATAATAGCATTAGAAAACATAAAACCATCAAGGTTTCTTAATAGAGAAAAATTCTCTTATAGATAGATGATCATATTTGGCTTACGAAAGAAGTTGCTGACCATTGGAAACATTTTAAAGCATTTTCATTTCATATGTAATTTTACCTTACCTCTAACTTATCCAATGATATCATACTCTCCACATCTTTTTAGCTCAATAGGTTCTAAAAAAGTCTTAGTCTTGTCTATTTAAAAAAAATTCTGGCATGACTTAAGAGGCCTGACGTAGGGTGGCTATAGGTCCCCATCGGTCGGTCTGACCCTTTTCACCCCTAGAGTACAATATTTAAAATGGTCTGCGAACAAGTCACGAGGACAACTATGTATTATCTGTTATTACTAGTAGACAACGTAATTTCTCAAATCTCGACTCATCACCCATGAATTAATAAACGCCATAATCATATCAGTTACCTGCTGGAAGTAAAGGTTACGAATTTCTTCAGCACGCACAGGATTTCCTTGATCTTCCTCCAGTGATGCCCAAGTCATCCATGTCACATAACTCTGAGAATTTATATTCAACGAGGATCTAAACAATCTTCGAGCAGCCGAAAGATTCCCAACCCTCTGCTCCAGAACACCCCATGCCTGCATTATATGAAAAGTAGTTTCGAGAAATTGAATATCAAGCTAGTTAAAGGCTCAAGTCAAGTTGTCGCAACATTTATCATATGCATGCATGTCACCTGGAGACACCTTGCAGCACTCTCACTGTTCTGATCAATTGATAAAGCTTTTCGGTATAATTCTCTAGCAGTGTTCAAATTTCCTTCCTTCCATTCCATCCAACCCCAAGCCTGCAACCATTTAAGTGCTTATGTATAAGCTATTACTAAAACATAATATAAATTAAGTCAAACTGTTTTCATAAGCTTTCCTGGAGAGCTTATGGAAAAAAAGCTGAAAAAGCTTGTGTATAAAGTGTTTCCATAAACTCTCCCAAACAGCTTCACAAGTGCTTTTCAGTTAGGAAACTCAAAGAAGTCAAGCCAACCAGGCCCTAAGTCATTCTTCTTATCATAAAATTACACACCAACAAATAAAACTATACACACACATGTTCAATTGGCATATTCAATTGGCATATTCATGGAAACATCAATCAGTATCCAGAGAAGGATGAGAGGAAAAGCCACGGTAAACATGAATTAAAGTCGAAAATAAATGATACATTATGTTCCTTATTAAGTCATTTTGAAACACTGGTTCTTCCTTCAAGTTGGAACCAAAATATGAACAGTGTAAAGTAATTGCAGAAAGACATAAGTTATTCACCATGTCAAGCTCACTTCTCATTCACAATAAACCATATAAAAAAGGACAGGAACTTGAATAATGATAGTAGTGATAGGTAAGATCCAATTGAGTAAGCCACTTACAAACCAAACAGGTTGATGCTTGGGATCCAATTCAGACGCTCTCTTGAACAAAACACGAGCACGATTAGCACTTGAGTGTTTGTATTCTATTAATGCAAGAGACTGAAGGAGAACAGCATCCCTTGGATTTAGAGCATGGCCTATCTTTAGAAGTTTTCTTCCCTTGTCAATCTTGCCCAGGTTAGCTTCAAAAACGCCCCAGACATGCCAAGCAAACCTATTTTTAGGACTTGCCTGCACTGCATTCTATTCATAACAAGAAGAAAAATAAGTAATACATCGATTCAATTCCTAAGTCCTAATGAAATATAATTTGCTGAGTTCTATGAAGCAATATTAGATATAACCTCGAACAATTTCCTAGCGATACGATAGTTTTCCTGTTCCACCTCCATTTGAGCCCAAGCCTATTAGATAAAAATAAATATGACTTGATAAGATAGCATGCATAACATTGACAATAACATAATAGTTTGATTCGGAAACAATGTCGCTTGGTTGATGGTGACTTACAAGCCAACTAGCACAGCTTTTAGGATTACACTTTGTGGCCTGATTGAATAAATATCGAGCCTGCTGACATCTATTCGCCTTAGCTTCAAGCAATGCAAGTGTTTGGTATATGTACTCATTCTGTCCACAGTATTGAAGACCTTTCGAAAGCAGATTCCTTGCCTTCGTTATATTTCCTTGCTTTAACTCTAGAACTGCCCAACCATGCCAAGCAGCAACATGTTTCTTATCAGCAACCGTTGCGGCATCGAAAAGTTCTCTTGCTCTCCTGACATTTCCCATTTTCTTTTCAAGAACAGCCCAACACTGTTCAAAGATAATTTTCACTTGTTAACTTCACTAGAACACAAGTTTAATCAAAATTTAATATATTATCAGAGTATTGCAAGCAATCTCGCCCACTCCTAATGTTACTAGATGAAGACAGTTCTAGCTTGTACCAGCCTCAAAGGCCTTAGGCATGCCAGGCTGTGTAAAGTAAACAATTTATGTTACAGCCATGTGGTGTCTAAGCTATACTGCAAATTCATGAGTAGTACTTGAGTACTTCACGAACTAATTCCAGTTGATTAGCCAATAAGCTTGAGTTTGAGAGTGCGATGATTGAACATTACGTTGAGAAACATGATCGAGCTCAAGAAAGAGAAAATAAGATAAGAGAAAGATTACTTATTTCGGAAATGATAGAATGAGAAAAGTTGATTACAACAGTTTATACAAATATTCTAACTAAACTAATTAATCCTAACCAACTTGTAACTAACTTCAACAATCTCCAACTGGTTTGGATAAACAACTTAATTAAGAGCTTATTTATACACTATTTATATAACAAAAGATAAAATAAAGTAATTTTTTTTTGGTTACATAAAATTTAGGGTGAGGGGATTGCCCCTGTCCAAGGTAAATAAGACCTTTAGGCTCAAAGAGCACTTACAAAGGTATTTACATTTACCTTCCTCCAAGAGCACTAGCGGGGCTCGAACCCAAAAAGAAAGTCAATTGTTTTCATATAAGTTACAAGCAGTTTTTATAAGCTACTATTCTAGAGAGCTAATGGAAATAAACTAACAACATCTTACGGATATGTTGTAACCTCCTAAACAGTCTCACAAATGCTTACTTATTCTAGTACATAATATCAAACTGTCGGTATGTCAAGTGTGAGTAAGAGTCTTACATTGGATGGAAAAATGGATGTCGAGCATGATATAAATGAGAAAACTTGTATACTGATATACTCAATGCCTTAAGATTTTGGGTTAAGATGTGCTGTCTAATTCTATCTGGGTGGTTGCTGAATGCCCAATATGATGATCCCCAGTATTTTAAGAGCCCCCTCATAACCCATCACAAATAATACATTACATGCAAAAACAGAATTGAACACTAACCTGCCAAATAAATGCATTTTCACCCTGAGTAGCCTGGCAACCTTTCTCATAAATCTCTTTAGCTTGACTCGTTTTAGATTGCTTGCTCATAATTTTCCCGAGTGCAACATAAAGTCTACCATCTTCCGGCCAATAGCTTAAACACTTCCATGAACAAGACAACAACAAACAGAACCCGTTATCAGAAGAAACACACCACAAAACAAATGCCATGTTTGGATAATTAACTTATTTAAGCGCTTATAACATAAACTATAAATTACGAGCGCTTATCATATAACCACTTATGTATAATTCATTTCTTTAACAAAAGCTAAAATAAAGTCAAATTTTTTTCGTATGAGTTGTTTTCATAAACTATCATGAAAACTTTACAGTAATAAGCCGAAAATAACTTATCAACATGTCATAAAAAAATGACTATGTAACTAGATAAACTCAAATAAATCAATCTAAACTCGTCTCAGATATAGCGGAATTTTCAGAAAATCTCAAAATGGGAACATTAAACACCCCACCTTCAGAAGCATTTCCTCAGCTTCTTCATAACGAAAGTTTCTAGCCAAAACCTTAGCCTTATACAACGCCAAGTCCAAATTCACAGTCAAAAGCTTATCTTTGGAGTCTGATTGCACTCTCCCCGGTTCAAATATCGGCATCTTCTTCGCAAATGTAGTTAACCCAACATCAATTGAAGAAGCTTTAGCTTCCTCTTTCACAATTTCCTTCTCCTTCTTCACCTCCTCACCGGAGTTTTCACCGGAAAACTCCTTCACCGGCCGGCGAACCACGAGCGTTCCATCAAAGTTTGAGTCTTTTGGTGGAATGTAATTTCGGGTACTCTGTTCGGAGGAAGGGGCATTTTTGTCCAACACTGAAGTTGAGTCCCTGAGACTGCAACATGGTGCATGTGCGGTGAGGTGGGAAGATGAAGAATGGAAGGGTAAAATGGGAACTTTGAGGTTGAATTTGAAGAGATAGTTAGTGTTTTTGGATTGTGTGAGGATTGGAGATGAAGAAGGTGGAGGAGAGGGAATTGAGTTCATTTCTGGTTAACGGATTAAACTGTTTCTCAACTACAGACCAAATGTGGAGGAAGAAGATACTATGTACAATTACCATCATAACCCTTCACTATACAATAAACTAAAGGAAAAAAACTTAGTTCCCTTAACTTAATTCTAAGGTTTATGACCATCCTATAATTTAATGTTTTTAGCTCATATTAGTCATTTATGTTTAGATCATTGAGTCAACTTATTATAACTTCATATGTCGCTTTAACATTGAAGTGACATGGTAAGGAAATATTTTAAATAGAGGATATATTATTTAGATTTATTTTTTTTGTTGAAGGAAATATATTACTTAGATGTTAAATTTGAAGTAAATATGAAGAAGAATTATATTTAGTTCTATGATTCGGAGAAAAAATAATTTAGAAATCATAGGATTCGAAAAAGAAGAAGGGTTTCATGATGCATTCCAACCAAAATTTATAGTGAAATTGTGCGAGACGTTGCATTAACTTTTACTTATTTTTTTTTAAGATGCAACTTTCACTAAATGGCGAGGTGCGGCTGACACACCTTCAGTTTGCGGACGATACTATTATTATTGGTGAAAAAAGTTGGAGAAATGTGCGCACTATGCGAGCCCTGTTGTTACTTTTTGAGGAGATTTCAGGGTTGAAAGTGAACTTTACCAAAAGCATGTTGACGGGTGTAAATATTCCTGATACTTGGCTGTCTGAGGCGGCTTTGGTGATGAACTGTCGTCGGGGTTCGATTACTTTTGTTTATTTGGGGCTGCCTATTGGTGGGGATTCTAGGAAACTCTCTTTTTGGAAACCTGTTGTCGATCGTATTGTCTCTCGCCTGTCATCGTGGAATCACAAGTTCCTCTCTTTTGGTGGTCGTTTGGTACTGCTGAAGTCTGTCCTGTCCTCTCTTCCGGTTTACTTTCTTTCCTTTTTCAGAGCCCCTGCAGGATAATGTTTTGGACGCATGGCGATGGTTGTTAAACCCTATTCACGGCTACTCGGTGAAGGGAGCTTATCATTTTCTTACCACTACCGGTGCTTCTTGGGATAGAAATACGGTTGATGATGTTTGGCATAAGCATATTCCATCGAAGGTGTCTGTGTTCGTGTGGCGGCTCCTCCGTGATCGACTACCAAAAAAAGAAAACTTGGCGCGGCGACAAGTCATTCCCACTACGGATACGGTTTGCACTACAGGTTGTGGAGGGCTGGAAACTTCAGCACATTTGTTCTTACACTGTGACATATTCAGCTCTCTTTGGCACTATGTATGGCGCTGGTTACACATTACTTGGGTGCCCCCTGGTACCATCAGACAACATTTTCTTCATTTCACATCAATGGCGGGGCTGCCTAGATTAACTCACACATTTATGAAAGTGATTTGGTTTGCCTCTGTTTGGGTAATATGGAAGGAAAGGAATAACCGTGTGTTCCAAAACGCGGTCACTATCCCTTCGGTCCTTGTTGAACAGGTCAAATTAAATTCTTTCCTATGGTTAAAGTCTAAACAGGCGAATTTTGTTTATAATTACCATGATTGGTGGCAAAATCCTATTCTATGTATGAGTGTCCACTTGTAATTCGATTTTGTTTTGGTGGTGGCTATTTGTTGCAGTCGCCTAACTCTTGTAAATATTTTTGGGTGTTTTGTCCCTTGCACACCTTGTGCGAAATGAATCATTGTTGTTAATATATCCCATTTTAGTTTGTTCAAAAAAAAACTTTCACTAACCTTAATATCAATGAGACCAATTTCAACCTCAAAATTAAATTAAATGATAAAAACTTTGCTTTATTCAAATGATGAAATGGAAGACATTTAGTCCCTACATAATGTTATATTTAAAATGTTGAGTTGAAATGCGAGTAATTAGTTACAAATTAAGAATGAGTTAAATAGTTGATATATAACATAGATCACCCATGTATTAGATGACTTAATGGTCAAAATTATGAGATACTTGTCAAAATTTAGAATGTAAATAAAAGAGAATCAAAACTGTAGTAAATCTATTTGACAACGGGGTTTATTCAAAGTTGAGAAATGTATGTGTAAGGGCAATTTGGTATTTGAACAAGTTATGATTCGTAGTAGATCTGAGATGATCCACGTAGCTGCATGACTTGTGTGGCTGAGAGCATCATCCAAAAAGTAGATTGTAGTGACACGTGGAAGTTCATGAATGGCAAGTGTACTCCAGTTCGTGATCTTGTGAATGAAAAATGTTTTTGGTTCCTACAAATATACCGTTTTTATTTTTTTAAAATTTTCCTTCAATTTTTAGTTTCTATAAAATTTTCAATCACTATTTTTTTCCTCCTATTTTTAGGTTAATTTTTAATGAAATTGTGCAAAAATGTGTAGAATATGGTAAAAAATATTCCCCCAAATAATTAGAATTTTTAACGGTCAAACATATAAAAATTCATATTAAATTCATGTTTTGTTAAAAAATTCTAATTTTTTTTAGAGAGATTTTTATAATATTATGAATTTTTCTGCAAAATGTATTCTACGTATGAGTTTACTTTAAAAGAGAGACCAAAAGTGAAGATGGAAATTTTTTTAGGGACTAAAAGTTGAAGGAAAATTTTAGAAGGACTAAAACGAAAAGTTGATATATTTATAGAGACCAAAAACATATTTAACCCAAAGGTATATAATCCTTTAGATAAGATGGAAACAAAAGTAATGTGATTTCCTTAAAAAAAAAGTAATGTGATTTAAATATATATTTTTCTTTAAAAAAATATTCTTTTTTAACTCTCTCATTTTCAAAGGAAAGGAAAGGTGTTTGATAATTGATTTAAATAAGGCAATTTCTATGGTACATTCGAAAAATTTGAGTGTACCGGTACATCCATATTTAAATTAATAGTTTAATGAATTATTATTTTTAGTAAAAAAATATTTTCTATCATTTATAATTATAATAACTATATTTTATTTCTCAAAAGTGTCGACGAAGTAAAATTCAACTTTTTAAATTTTTTATTATTTATAATAGTGAATGTTGATTATTTTTTCGGTAAAATGTAAAAAAATTAGTATGATTCTTATAAACAATGAAATAATGTTTTTCTTATGAAATAATATTTTTTAAAATATAAAAATTGACGAATAACTCTTTATTACATAAAAATGATCATTAATTTATTGACTTATGAAAAAGGTGTGGCAGTACACCTTAATTTAAAGGTGTATTGTAGAAACTCTATTTAAATACATCCTAGATTTGTTAATCACTTGAGTAGAGTTTATTTACCGCTCGAGTCTAATTACTTAATTTATTATTTAAATATCTAAAAATTTATAACATATTTTACATCATATGTAAATATATCATTTGTAATTATTGATTTTGTTAAAAGAAATGAAATTGTGTCTACATTGTATATAAATATTTTTATGGACAACAAAATTGTTTTAGAAATTCCTTAAAAAAAATTGTTTTAGAGATAAAATTTCTCAAAAAGTAAATAAGACCGAATGAATTTAATTTGTATCCATTGACACTATAATATTTTTTTATTCATGCATTCAATCAAATCAAACCACATGAATATTTGTGAAGATATTTTAGAAATTGAGCTATAAAAATGACACTATGGTGTAATTTAATTGGATGCGTATGTAAAAAAATTACACCATCTACATATTGAAATTAATCTCATCCAAAATTCGTTTTTTTTAGATAACCTAGTGAATGAAAATTAACCTCTTAAAATAAATAAATGAAGTGTTTGGTTCGGGGTTCAAACTCAAACCTCTACATATATAATACAACATCCCTAGTAACGGAGTGAAATGAGACATCCCATCCAAAATTTTATTGGTTGGCAAAAATGTCAAAATCAAAGAATATTAAAAAAAAAGTTTAAAGGATTAACATCCTAGCCCATTTTTTTTAATAAACGTCTTAATCCTATTTTTTACAGAAAATATAAAATTACTTATCATAAAAAAATATGAGCTTACCATAGTCTAAAACACAACAATAAATACTTTATTTTTGTAAATCATCCTAAAAACTTCAGACTATTACATCCGGGGACCCATTATTTTAAACTGAAAATGTACATGAATTAAATCCTTATGTTAATAAAAGTCAACACTTACTATTATGATTAAAAAAAAAAATACCTATTTGAGTTAGAAAGGTTAAATTCTTGCCCATTAATAAACCATCTTATGTATTTAATGATTGTATATTAATTATAAAACACAAGTTTGATACATGTATCCTTTAAAAAAAAAAAGTTCGATCCATGTATCAAATCATATTTTACAACAATATTTGTAAAAATATTTCATGATATGACAAAATAACATCATCCTCATCATATTGAAATGAGTAGAAAAATTAGTTTTACCAAGCGTCATTTTGATGCAATGTGATTTACACCAATAGCCAAATGTATGCAACACAACTTTTCCACAAAGAGAAGTTGTTTCCACAATTAAAAACTTCCTGTTACTTCAAAATTCATGTCTATTTGTACCAAATTTTTTAAATTCATATATCTATCAAAGCCCAAGAATCAGGGTGTACAATGTAGACATGAATTCTCAGCCATTACTGCATAAATTTAGTAAAAAAATCAACTGAACCCTCCCCAAGTATTCAATATTGCAAATATAAATTAAAATAAATTCCTCATAAAAACTTTCTGCCGTTTATCAAAATCGAATGAACAACGAATTCCTTAAACGTAAAATCTAACCATTCCAGCGTCTCTTTCGAACTGGCCTCTGTTGCTTTATTTCACCTATATCAACTGCCGAGTCAGTGTTCAACTTCAAACTCTTCACTACTTCGTTATTCATACTGATGGGCTGCTTCACTGCTTCTTTATTCATACTGATTGGCTGCTTAAAGCGCTCCCTACGTTTCTCCATTTTAGCTAATGTGTCAAGAATTTTCTGGCTCTCAAAATTACCTATCTGCAGCTCAGGATTATTTCCATTTGGTGAGATTCTCTTCAGACTTTCAGCAAGTGCTGCACCCTCAGAAACATCTCTTCTGGATACAGAAACTTCGACGGATGGTTCTTCTGTTACTATCTCGCCTTCTTCTACATCCAAACCTTCTTTCTGCCCTTTATCTGAAAGGTTCTGAAGCAATTTCTTATTTTGGTCGACACACTGAGATTTTGAGACGCCAAGTTTGATAGCCTTCTTGCGAGAGTCATCAAAACCTACCAAAGCTTTACGCTTCTCTGCAATTCCTCGATCCACATTTTGAAGTGTATCATTGCGCATCAGTCTGGAACCTTTTGCAGACTGCAGAATCAGTCACAAGGGGACCTCATAAATTTATTATCAAAGCACAGAATTATCTAACAAATAAAAACCACTGTTCTTGAACTAGTGCAACAATGAGGTATGATAAAAATGAGTTACCGAGTTAGAATGCATCAAATAAAAACCACTGTTCTTGAACTATAATGCATCAAATAATGATTGAAAGTGCAACAATGAGGTATGATAAAAATGAGTTACCGAGTTAGAATGCCTAAAATGAACAAATATAGATACTAATACGATGCTTGACAGCAACAGGAAGTCATTAAAGTGACAGCATGCTAGGTAAAACTATTTCAAGGAAAACATCTACAAGTTACCCACTAAAAAATAGAATACTAGATTTCTGATCATAAAAATTAGGGTAAACATAATGACAATGTAACTTATACCTATGCTGGCTCATATACTCAACAGAAGAAGAAAATATGTTATGGGTGACATTCATTTTTAGAGGTAAATGCTGTTTAAATCAATCTAATCATGAGAAGTTTAAGAACTATATGTATAAATGACACTAAAGCAGTTATATCAGACCAATATAATCCAATCATGTAAATGGGACTCCAACATATTGATTTGAGTATATAATGATCAAGCTCTTTACAGAACAAAATCTTAACAATAATACATATCCAAACTACCAATTATCTTTCATTGAACCATTTTTAGCAGTAAACTAACATACATAAAATAGACACAATGCATAGTTAGAACCTAGTCATCACAGTGTACATATCTTGAAAATGCCATACGGAGAGACAACATTTTCAGACTAGCACAAATGGCTAAGAAGATATTGTCCTCATTGCCAGAAACTTATTTAGAACCAAACAAGGTCCATGAATTGGACCAAACATGTAAAAGTCCACTCTCTATACACACAAAAACAACACTTCTACTTGAACACCAGTGCAGATTTTTGAAGGACATAAAACATGACAACCTATCAGATCCATGCATTCAAACATAAAATATATTTAAATATAAATTTAGTAGAGAAATAAATTCAGTGACAGATGTTTTTTTGGCTACACCTCATGCTTGATGTCACGCACACACACACGTCCAAGGCTATTCTTAAATTTTTTGGGACTTTACTGCATACATGATTATGCAGTGGACTCTTGTTGCAAGGTGCAGACTGATTAAGAAGTTCAGAAAATCAATCAAAGATGTGAAACCAAAATAAAATGTCCAGTGGAAAAGCTGTAATCAATTAAAATATAAAATAT
>Ga0315913_1000304_pt1 | contig 39903 bp, 25 predicted proteins | sample MpolsnodulesMG_FD_207736 | JGI IMG/M metagenome (GOLD analysis project Ga0315913, IMG submission 207736) | Medicago polymorpha root nodule microbial communities from Los Angeles, California, United States - small nodules | ecosystem: Host-associated > Plants > Roots > Nodule | place: USA...
ATGGGGTCTGTAAATAAGGATAACAAGACCAAACCATTTGGGGGAAAGGTTGTTGTCTTAGGAGGTGATTTCAGGCAAATTCTACCTGTCATAAGGCAAGGGACAAGGGAAAAATTGTAAGTTCCGCAGTAAATGCATCTAAGGTTTGGAGGCGTTGCGAGGTTTTGCGACTTACAACGAACATGAGGCTAAGTAAAGCGAATAATAATGCAGACCAGGAAGAGGTAAAACAATTTGCATCATGGATCCTTAGTATTGGAGATAGAAGTCCAAATACAGATGAAAATGGTGAAACTAAAATACAGATACCAGAAGACCTACTAATTCAAGATTCTGAGGATCCATTACAGTCATTAATTGATTTTGCGTATCCTAATCTACTTCAAAATGCTGACACACCGAACTACTTTCAGGAGCGTGGAATTCTTGCTCCTACTTTAGAATCTGCGCAACAGGTTAATGATTTTGTGCTCTCAAAGATTCCTGGTGAAGAAAAAGATTACTACAGCTGTGACTCTACCTGTATATAAGATAAAAACAGTGACATGCAAGGAGAATGGTTCACAACTGAGTTTCTAAATGATATCAAATGTTTTGGGCTTCCAAATCATAAATTGACACTGAAGTTAGGGGTCCCAGTAATGTTGATGAGGAACATTGATCAGGCCGCTGGCTTGTGTAATGGAACAAGACTCAGGGTAGATGTATTGGGAAAGAGTATAATTGGTGCCACTGTGTTAACTGGAACTAATGTTGGAGACAAGGTTTTGATCTCTAGGATGAATTTGGTGCCAAGTGATCCAGGCCTACCGTTTAAGTTTGAAAGGCGACAATTTCCTTTGTCTATATGTTTTGCAATGACTATAAATAAAAGTCAGGGGCAGTCACTTTCACATGTAGGAATCTATCTTCCTAGGCCTGTATTCACTCATGGCCAGTTGTATGTTGCGGTATCTAGAGTCACTTCAAGAAAGGGTCTGAAGTTTTTGATTTTGGACAAGGATAACAAGTTGTGCACGTCGGCATCAAATGTGGTTTACAGGGAAGTTTTTGACAATGTTTAACAGTTGCACCCAAGTACTTTCTCATGTATTGTTTATAGTTTTGGTTATTACGTCTTTGAACTAATCAAACTATGAAATAAAAATATTCAATAACAGTATCATGTCCAATAGTTCAAATAAAAGCATTTAGGCGTATTGAATGCAACTACTTACCTCAATTCCTGAAAGCAAGCCTTTGACATACGCTACCTACGAAGATTGATTTTAAACTCACGTCCAATAACCCTGAAAATGATAAGGTTGACATATGTTCAATGATCAAGTTTAAAGCAAGATTTTTTTTAAACAGCCAAATTATATTAAAAGGTTACCTAACCACAAAATGTACTGTGGCACCATGTCATAAACCGCTTCAAACTACAACCATCCACCAGAAACTACATAGTGGTTTTAAGTCTTAACAAGTGAAAACCAAAACTCCCAAAAAAGGGGATGGACCACCAATAACACGCCTCCCTAAGCCATCAAAATAAGAACAGCAACAGAGCCAAAGCGCTCAGTTGTGAGAAAGGAAAAAACATAGAACAACATATGATTAAAATTACTAATAATTAATTGAGAAGCAGTGCTAATGCTTACAAATCAATGTTATTTCATTGAGGAGCAAAATAATACAAAGATTCTTCTTTGGCTACCTTCTAACAATCACTTGGCTTCTTTGTAGGGAGATCGGAATTCTCACCAGCATATGGAACTACCATGGACTTTGGAAGATGACAGGAAATCAAAGTAAAGAAATATATTCTACCCATGTTCATCTGCAACGACAATGGCTATACATGGCTAATAAAGTTCTCTTTTGAACAAGATGCATTTTTTTTATTTTTTATGGATGAATATCATGTTCAACTAGATCTGAAACTAACATTCAATAATTTACATGGAAAATGGAAAATGAAAGAGTATTGGACTGCCACAAAATACTTTAGCCATCAGACATCTCATATGAGGACTAGCATTCAATATTTTATCATTAATTTACTTATTTTATTATAGGTTACTAATTTTTTATATTGAATTATAGGTTGTTGTTTTTTGAAGCCACAAAAAAAATGATCATTTAGTTTTGGCATAATTATTTTACCATAACGGTATTGCCTTAATATTGTTTTTATAAAAAAATTAACCTTTATTATTTTTTGTTTTGACGGAACTTCTTTATTATTTTATACACCATTTTTTTATTGCAACTATCATATCATTTTTTTAATAAATAACAACTATCATAAACAAATGTGGTTAACTTAATCTTTTGTATTATGTACATGTAATTTGATTTTTTTTTTTTTGGTATTCCTTCTATTGGTTTAATTAAAACAAATGTGACATGCTTACTTTTGATCTGCAACTTTGATCGTCTCCGTTACATTATACGCATGTAAAACTGTATATGAGAACAAACTATAAAAATGGTATATTTATAGCATCTAAAAATTTAATTTAGATAATATTTTACATTTAATCTCTTAATATCCTATCTTATTTAACTTATACTAACTATGAGATCAATTTTTAATCTAAATTAAATTTTGAAACATCGCTTTTTCATAGACACCATTGTTTTTTTTATTCTGCAAAAAAATAAAATAAATTTTAGACACTAAAAGAAAACAAAAAAAGAGCCTAGCACCCGTGAATTGCACGAATTAACACACTAGTATTAAGCAAAACTTCACCTATTAAATATCGTTGAATTAATTAAAAATTGAAAGTTAGGGTGTTACAATAGTAGCAGTGCTCTGATTAGGCCAAACTTTACGGTACGTTGCTTATTTTCTGTTTGATAAAATGCTTAAACCAAACTTTATGGTACAATGCTTGTTTTGTGTTTGATAAAATGCTTGAACCAAATTATTTACTTTCGAATCTCAGTAATGTGATTCTCCTTCACGTATGCTCGTTATAGGTGTTTTGATTCTGCAAAACGAATGGAATTGTTTGATCGAAATGTGATCATATCAACCTTTGCATGTTACTTTATGATTGAAATGTCCTTGATCTTTCTCACTTTTGTCAAATATTCCCTGTTTTCTGATCAATTTATGTCCTACTCCCTCCGGTCACTATTATAAGCAAAAGTTGACTTTTTAGGTTCATTCAATAAATGATGTATATGGTCTATATATAGACTACATACATCATTTATTGAATGAATCTAAAAAGTCATTTTTTGCTTATAATAATCACCGGAGGGAGTATTTCACAATAAGTTAAGATTGTTCAGGTCAACATGTTTCATTATTACTTGCTATCTGGGCTCTTAATATGTGGAAAAATATTTTAGGTACCCTATCCAAAAGTGAGTCAGTGAATTGATTTACAAAGGCTACAAATTGGTTGTTAGGAAGATCAATAATGATTGTTGAGCTACTTTGATTTCAATAGCTACCTTCTACATGGTAAGTTTTTATGACAATGCTAATCTTGTTATGTTGATTTTTGCCCTTCATGATTTGACCTATTTGTTGAAAGATACTGACAAACAGTTGTATTATCGAATAGGTTAACCAACTACTCCATGTCCTTGTTGAGCATGGTATCAACGTTGCAGCTTGGTCAGTTTCAGTTTTGCCACATTCAATTGATAATGATTCTCATGACAGGATCATCCTTTGCATTAGATTGTTGCGCAATACTGGTGATGAAACAAGGTAGTTATGTCTGCAATCTTGCAGGCAGAACATTATGAAGATGCTTGCCGATTAGCAGCGCCACAAGACAAAGGAGATTAAAGAGAAGGCTTGCATTTCTAATGTGCATCTTGATGACCTTATTGATTTCTACCTATAAAGATCAGAAAGGTATGGTGGTTGTATATATTAACTCTTTTTTTTTCCATTAGATTCCTTTAAATTTTAGTCTTGCATATTCTCATCATTGCTAATGAATAAAAAAAAATGGTTATACCTATATTGTCAAGTTGTGATATGTTGAGCATTGCTTGAAGTTTTCATATGTGGGGAACAGTCACTGTAATACATTTTCTTACCTTTATCTTGAGTAATACTGTTATTCTTCTGTATTGAGACTTGAATATTAATTTTTATGTATCATGTGGTGCAGTCTAAATTTGACATTGACGAAGAGTGGGAGGATTCTATTGTATGAATTCTCTTTGCTTATTCTTCACGGTTTGAATAATGGTAATTTTAAAATTGTCTTGCTCTTTTAGATAAAAAAAAATTGGTGTTATTATCTCTGGATTGCTTCAGTTTCATCCTTGTGCTTCATGTTGATACTATCACTAATTAGGATGTTTGGGTTTTGGTGTGTTCTGTTTTGTTGCTCAGTTCTGAGTATTGTTTTGATTTTTTGGTTCAACAATATTTGGTTTTGCTATTGTATGTTGCTCTGTGATTGTTGATATCATTGCAAGTTTTTCTATGCTGCTATCTGTGACTATCTTATAGTTTATATGTGACCACTGCTTACGCATGCATTATATTGTTTATTTTGGCAGAACAAAAAGTTGAATACTATAAAAGGATGCGAGAAGATTTGAAGAAGAAAGACAAGGAAAAGAAATTTGTAGAGCATCAACAACTTGGAGCAAAAAGAATCAAGCAGAAAACAAAATGGAAGGCTGATAATATGGTTGGAAGAATAAGAAAAGTGCAGTGGGATATTTTATAGAGTACATGTTACATTGGATGAAAACTTGTAATCGTTTTAGTATTCAATTCAAATTGTGTTGCTTAGTTCAAATTGCGTTGCATAGTTCATTATCATTATGCAAGAATAAGAATAGTGAAAGGGGAAAATTTTATAGAGTATGTAATTCAAACTGGTTATTAAAACTTGTATCTAATATTGGTTAATTCATATATGAATGAAGTCTAAGCAAAGACATTTGGTAAATTCAAAAAAAAAATAGTCTAGACAATCTTGCGACACATTTTACAATTTCTCAAAAATTTTAAATGTAACACTTTTTTATTGTTATCGATGATACAAAAAGTGTTACAATAATGTAACATTTGCAACACTTTTTGATTGTTACAGGTAGTACTATAAAATGTAACTAAAACTCTTTAGTAACATGGGTTTTACCTAACGATTATTCAAGTATTACTAAATTTAATTAGTAACATTTTTCTTGATTTAGTTACAATTTTCAAATGTTACTAAATGTCATTATTGTAGTAGTGAGGTGTCGGAGATTTTATTTTATCTTTTGAATTTATGTTTAAGGAACCATTGAGTTCTCTATGTTGATGTATATGAGATTTTGAAATTATGACTTTATGATGTTTTTGAGATGTATTTCCACTGCGACTGTTTATGTAATTGATAACCTTTGCATGTTTTAGATTAATGATGACGTGGCACCTTAAAGTTAATTGAATTATTGTTAAATTATTATTTAATATTGTATGTGGGGTTCCAAGGTGTTACATAGGACTCTTTACAAATTTTTTGATGCATTTAGTATTCCTTTTTCAAATATATGTCTTATTAATAATCTTAATTTGACTTCAACTATGCAAAGGTGACATTAACCAAGACACAAACAAAGGATGATTTAGTTATAGTCAGGCACGTTTATTACTTTAACAAATTTTCTTAATTCCCATGTATATATAATTAGAATTGGTAGACCGTATTATAATTTTGATAGATCTAGTTAGAGTAAATTACAATCTTCTTCTTTTAAAGATACTTGAATTACACCCCTTCTCTTCTTATGTTAAAATATTCGCTCCCCTCCTTTGAAAAGAAAAATTTATACTCCTCTCCCCTATACGATGCTTGAATTACAACCGCATCCCTTGATAATTAAATATGCACTACACTTTAATCTATTTTAACTTAAATATATATTTTTATGATATATACTAATTTTAAACCACCATTTAAGAAAAATAAACTCATTTCTTTATAATTTAAATATCAATGATAATTAAATTTAAATATTTTGCTATTAATTTTATATTTTAGAGTATAAAATTAACTTTTAACTAACCGTACTTTACTGTCTTTAGTAATTTTTCACATATTTTAATTTTATTTTGGGTTGTTTCATATTTTATATTAGGGTTTAAAACTATATGTTAATGAAATTGTGGATAAAAAATAGCGAAAAACATGTATTTAAATTTTGATTATATTAAAAAGACCCGCAATATTTTTTTCCGAAGTGTGTTAGATTTTATTTTTTTTTGCTAGATTATTGGAAATAAAAAAAAATATATTGAGGGATTAAAGTGTAGATTTTAATATAAGACGAGAGATAAATGTAATTCAAGCTTCTCCTAAGGAAGGGGAGTGAAATATTTTATGATATATATATTTTAACATAAGAGGGGAGGGAAGTGTAATTTAGCTATTATCAATTAAAAGGTGCAAAATTAGGGTGGTAATTAGGAGCCCATATTTGGAAACAAAGTAGATAGCGACATTATGGATGGAGCGAATATGTTAGTCAAAATAGTATCTTTAAAATATTTTGTTAATATTGTCATATTAGTCCTTAAATACATTACTTTTTTTTTTGAAGAAGCTAAATTAACCCACCCAAATTGACACTAGAGAGAATCGAACCTGAGACCTTGAGGAGGTGCACACTCCCAAGTCTCAAGTCAATACCACTAGGCCAACCCAAGTGAGTTCCCTAAATACATTACTTATTGACATATCAATTATCATAAGTACTTAGTTAATGTCATATTCCTATATAAAAACAGTTTATGTCAATATTGAAGGATTATTTTAAAGCCAAAGACTATTTTGATAAACGAAGTACACAATCAGAGACTATTTTGAAATTTTGATGTATTGAGTGACTATTGTAACTACTCGTTACACATTCAAAGACCGAAATAACTATTTCCCTACAACCACTGTGCCAAATGAATCTTTGTGTCAATACAAGGTTCTTAATGCCTCTCAACCATTGCAGCCTTCCAAACATTTTAAAAAATTCCTTACAATCTCAAACCATTTTTAAAAATATATCAATCTATTATTCAGAAAATACATTAAATTTACACACCTTTCTTCAATCACAAACAACTCTAGTTCTTCTTGTACATGGAGGGCTAAAGCTAATGCATAAGATGAAAGAAAGCAATTTATTTGGGTCAAGATCCTCTCTATTTATCAAAAGAATTGACTGTATCCATTACAAAAGTTTTAGATTAAATAAAAGATATATGCTTCAATTTCTAAATTGCTGATATAATTATATGAACATTTATACAACAAAGTTATAGTAATAAAAATGTCATTTTTAAGAAATTGAGGTCGTTGTTATTGAATATATTTTTCACATGATTGGTTCTTTTAAAGCCCCTACTTCAAACTCACCAGATTTCCTCGATTGGCATTTATGCTCTGATGGTGACTTTTCTATCAAGACAGCCTTTGAAGTTGATTGATCAAACTACTTTGAATCAGAATCCAATTTATGTTTGTACAGATTTGGAATTGGCCTAGTCCGAATAGGTTCAACTTAGGAAGATTATTTGTTAATGATTGTTTATTGACTAATGAGGAATTTGATGCATTTGTGGTATGTCATAGAGAAATTTATGTCCTAGATATCAAAATTATATAAAATCCATATGGATGTTATGTTATATTTTTTTTATCCATAGCCCTTCCCCCCACTTAAAATAATCATATTTGAGGTTGTATCGGACACTAAACGTATGTACTTCTCTCTGTTGGGATTGTGAATCTTAGTTTTCTGCGTTTTTGGAGTTTAACCTCTTTCACTAGACTCGACCCTTTGATGAGAGACTCTTATTCTATCAAAGATTTATTAGCATTTTTCTAGTTTGCACAACTGGATGAATTGGCAAGTTTTCATGCACTTTTTCTTTTAAGTGTCTCTTTGTGAAATCTAAAAATCTAGGAACAATTTTGTTTTCTCCCAAATTGCATTCAAGGTTGCTGATTTATTGAACAAAATCATGAATCAAGGTATTTATTAGGTCTAATCTTATTCAGGTTGGTTTTGGGCTCCCCCTCTTGTGGTGGAATCATCAAAGGCAAAAATGATTGTTTTTTTATAGAGTTCTATAGTAAGTTTGATTCTTGCAATGCAGAATGGAAAGTGCTTTGGACCATCAGATTGGGGATCAAATTGGTTCAAGCATTGGATTTAAAGTGAGTTATGTTTGAATTAGATTCCAAAGAGTTGCCCCTCTTTTCTTGAAGGGGTTTTGGTTGATTTCTTTTTTCTCATTGAAAATGAATAGTTTACTTTGTCACATGATGTAAGAGGTGCAAGTTTATCACATTAAAAATTTACGATGGAATTTACGTATAATTGCGACAAAATTTTATACTAAAGCCCAATGATAAGGCTAGTGTGAGTATGACTGACCGGTTGTACCAACTGCAATTAGTTTACTATTCCTTTTCTTAAGAAAAATATCAAAAGTGAAATTTGATTAAACATTCTCTTTCTCACCACTTTATATAGAACCTATTTCCAAGGCGTAATACCTACTTATGTTTAACTCTTGAAAGAGTGGTAAAATGATAATGTCATAAGACTCATCTTCTGATTTATTCAATTTTAATTGATTTCATTTTCCAATTTTTTAGGATCATTTTCTAGGTGTTCCATTGGATTAGGATGACGACACTCCTACGTAATGGTTTGTTACAGAATAATTAACTAATTTCTATAAGAAAAATGATGAAGTATCACATCACAAACTAGATTGGTATTATAAATAAAGAACCATACACAGGTATGAATACAAACTATCCTTTATACCATTTCAATACTTGAAACCAACATGTGAAAATTACTCACAAAAATGGGAATAGTATATTGCACGCCATTAAATACGTGTACTATGTGATAAACTATGACGCAAATTTATCAAGTTTTTATATTTTTTGATACATATCAAAAGAATAAAAAAGAGGTTCAATTATTAAATGAAACATAAAGAATATTATCCATCCCCACATACCCTTAGAAGAGTTGAGGGATCAAGTACCAGTGTTAAATACACACACACAACAGACATAAATTAATGCAATAAAGCTTCTTTCTCATCTTTCCATAACTAAAGGCAGTGATTAATTTAAGGAGCCGCACTCTTTGATAGAACAACTAAAGCATACATAATAAATCAACAAGATATATAATAATATTTCAAGGGCCAATTGAAATAAAATAAAATAAAATAAAACTTGAGGAGTTAACAATCTTTAATATTTCTAAACAACCTGAAAGAAACATATTGGTTGACAATTTCCAAAAGACATTATAATACATATTTGAATTGACGGTGAATTTGACAGAATCATAGTGTGTCACTGTGATTTTAGATGCTTCAACAAAATCACGGTGTTGTTATAATCTTGTCAAACTCATCGTAATTCCAAACATGCACATAGTTAGCTTAATAAGCTACGCTGGCCATTACATTCAAAGGGGTCGACACCAATTAACATAATAGAACATAAAGCTAGCAGCATGCTTCTTTTACCCTCAAGTTGTCCATGAACAAATGGCTTCACAAGAAGTCGTTGCATCTATACTTAGAAAATAAGAAACGATGAAAAGGCAAGGTGTGAAAAGTTCATCAACTCTGTGCCTTTCCAGTTGGTTTTGGTGAATTTTGAGGATACTGATGATGAAACGGAGAAGCATGAGTGCCATGTGATATGGAAAGACTTCTTTGTTGTTGTCCATTGCGCGTGAATGCCCCTTGTGTTCTACCGTTACGAGTATTTGGACTTGCGCTAAAACGGTCAGCTTGCATTGTCTGGAAATAGTATGATGAACTAGCCATGTCCTTAAGGTTTGGGAGAGGCTTCAAAGCTTCTACAACTTCACTCATTAGTGGTCTAGCTTTTGGATCTCTGCTAAGGCAGTGGGCAGCCAAATGGGCGGCTTTTTGAGCTCCTTTTATCGAGAAGTGGCCTTCCAGCCGAGGGTCTATTAACCTGTAGAACCTTCTTCTCTCTCCTAGATGCGGTCTAGCCCATTCCACGAGGTTATGTTCGCCATTCGGTCGGTTTTTGTCCATGGATCTTCGCCCGGTTATCATCTCAAGTAGTACCACTCCAAAACTATACACATCACTTCTTGATGTAAGATGCCCTGAAACCAATACATGAAGATTAGATGATACAGATTTTGATAATATTTAAAAGGTCTTTGAACAAATCTAGGTGAAAATCAACAGAGTATATCATAGAACAGCAAGTCTCTCATAAAGAGGAAGTTATAAACATTATGAGAATGCAAAACATGGGCAACTCATGCGTAAATTCGGATATTAATCCGAAGCATTCCTTACGAGAGAACAAGTGACATCACCCAATAAAGGTCAAGAGCGTCCCACGTAGATAGCTCATTTGGTCAGAAAAGGGACGCCGAGGAGTTTTAAAAAAGAGATTTAGGGTTCAAACTCTGCAAACTAGAATCAACCACTAAATTGATAAAATGTGTCTATTCGGAAGAAGAAGAAAAAAGGTCAAGAACATTGTACCAAGAAGAGAAACAGACGGCACTGAATCATTTACAAAATATTTTGGTTCAGGACACAGGTTCAGTGATAAAAAAAAAAACAAATACAATTAAAAGTTAGGTTCTGGATTTCGACTTTGGCATAACCAACAAAATTTACCTGTCATGACATATTCTGGAGCTGCATAACCATATGTTCCCATAACTCGAGTAGACACATGGGTTTTATCACCCTCTGGACCATCTTTTGCAAGTCCAAAGTCTGAGAGCTTGGCATTGTACTCCTGAATCATTACATTATTAGAAATGCTCAAATAAAGGAAAGAATAAAATGCAATCATGTCAAAATATTTGGCACTTACTGCATCCAATAATATATTGGAAGTTTTGAAATCCCTATATATTACAGGTCGTTCGGCTTCCTCGTGAAGAAAAGCAAGTCCCTTTGCAGCTCCTAGTGCAATTTTCATCCTAATGGACCACGGAAGAGGCAAGGATCCTACAGAAATATAGTTTTGTACATGAGAACATTAAAAACGGATATAATCCAAATAGAGTACAAAGCAGAATTCGTAAGAAAATAGTAACTTCAGCAGGGTCCTCTATCTCATGTTAGCAGAATTTTAAAATGAAATAATGGTCCAACTATTAATTTAAAAATATATTAGAACATAATTTGTTACAGTAAAAGTAACTTACTCCTAAACAAGTGGTTTTCCAAGCTTCCCCGAGGCATAAATTCATATACTAGCAACCTTTGATCATCTTCGATACAGTAGCCTATAAGTTTGACAAGGTTTTGATGAACTAAATCACCAAGATAATTTACTTCAGCCTGTAACATGAACCAAACAAGATATTAAAACCTCAAAAATAAAAAAGACATGTCTTTAAGAAAATACAACATAAAAAATGAACTTAAAGGAAGACAAATCTTATTAGAAAAATTACATACCAGCCATTCTTTATGACCCTGGAGGCCGTCATGGTTAAGGGTTTTGACTGCAACAGTAAGTCCTGTGCCAGGTTTCACTGGAGCAGTTCCATTTTCTTCGATCCATCCTTTGAACACACAACCAAACCCACCTTCACCGAGAAGACTCTCGGGCCGAAAATTTCTTGTTGCCAACTTAAGATCATTGAAAGAGAATTTCCGCAGCCTGGAAGCAACTTTAATTTCGTCTTCAACTTTTGAAGTAGATGAGTTGCTTTCAGCATTACTAGTGGTGGTGGTTGTTGAAGAGACTACTGGAACCGATGGTTGGTCTCTACTTGTATCAAGAGTGGATTTGCTTTCAGCTATTGAGAAGACAACCCAGCAAACAAAGGAAAAACACAATAATTAGAACAAGCAATAACATAGCATCATTTATCATACTAACTACTAAGACAACAAGAGAAAAAGGCTACAAAGCACTGTCATAGACACCAGACACGACACCAACACATATACACATGTACTTATTTAAGAAAATGAAAGCAGTTGAATGTGACTACATTGGTGCCGTGTCGGTGTTAGACATCGACACTTGTCAAACACTTGACACACGATCGTCTGAAGTGTCAGTGCTATATAGGAAATAGGTACCATTTCAATTCTAATTTCATAAAGTAAGAAAAGGAAATGGAACCAAAACCAAGTTCTTTTTGTCATACATGAAAAACACATACATCAATATACGGTGACATACTAACAGTTTGCAAATCACAAAATACAATTGTTCAACTTAAGAGCTCATCCCTAACTCAAGGAAATGAAGGAACTCCCAGCGAACGCCGCTCTGGAGAAGGGGAAGATTAAAAAAATGGACCATGATTGCCTTTCAAAGTTCTGAAAATCCTAAATAAAACATTGCTTATACTTTAACTTTAACAACACCTATGTTTGGTATAAATTTTCATGTAGAATTCTGAACAAGGACAGTTACAGAAAGTCAAATTATTTACTATTCAACAAATAAATTTCTACAAGTTCAGCTTTAATTCTTTAACACACAAAAACAGTATAAAAATAATTAACCAAAATTACAGAAAAAAAAACCTTCCAAACACAAAAGAAAAGTAATTAATCAAACAAAAAAGAAGTTACCATAATTAGTACTGGTGCCACTAACAGAGCTATCAACCTTGGATCTTGAAGAAATGCAGCTTCCAATGAACCTAAAACTAAGCCAACACCCAGTTTCAGTTTCTTCATCTTCCATAACCCCATCTTGTTTCTTCTTCTTTTTCCACCCTTTTGATTTACACACATCCAAAGACTCAATCACCTTACCATTCTCACCACCTAATCCCATTTTCATCAAAACCCTAAACAATCAAACCCATAAAATCATCAAAACCAAAACACCTTCAAACCCTACAATGCCTAACCACCACAAAACACACTGACCCAGATGATTAATTTCCAAATAAAGCCTAAAAATCAAAACTTTATCACTCAAAAACGCTTAAAACACAAAATCCAACAAAACCCAGAAATTAAAAATGGCAAAAAAGGGAAGGTAGATCACATGAAGCAGATCAAAAAGCTCTAAAATGTAATAAAACAAAAAATGAAACACTTTTGAAACCTAGATTGAAGAGAGTAATGAGAACAGTTTTGGAAGAAAAGAAGAGAACAAGTTAGCTTAACAGAGAAAGGTATGGTCGGAGAGAGACAGATACATGAAAGTCGGAGATGGGGTTTGTGTTTATGTTTGTGTTGTGCAAAGCAAAGCAAAGCTGACTCAGTACAACTCCAACACACATTACTGAAACGGAAACAAATGAAAATAATATTAAATATATGTCCAATTTCAGATAATTCTTGATATCATCATCATAGTATATGATTTTTTTAATTTACCTCGTTTTAAAAATCAGTTTCATTTTAAATTAGAAAAAAATGAGTTTCATTTTTTTTGTCAAGCAGCCTAGCGCTAGAGCTAACACAACTAAGGAGGGTGTATTGGATTAGGATTTTAAAGGACAATTTTTGTTTGAAAAAGTCTTGATGATTTTAAAAGACTTTGCAGGATTTTGATGACTTTGAAGATTTTAAAAGACTATTAAGGATCTCAATGGATTTAATTTATAAAATTTTAAAGGATTTGAAATGATTTTATGGATTTCAAGAGATTTCAACAGATTTTATGAATTTTAAAAAATAATTGAAAAAAATATCATAACACACTCTCTTTCACAAAATATCAATAAAGACTCTTATTTATTTTACTTTATTTTCTACGGGAGAGCTAGAGAGAGAGAGAGATATAAGAGGAAAAGAGAGAGTGAGAGAGAGAGAGAGAAGAGGAAAAGAGAGAGTAAGAGAGAAGGAAGGAGAGAGAGGGAGAGATAGTAAAATCTTAAAGAAAAACAATCCTAAGAAATCTCATGTTTTCATGAAAGACTTTTTCATGCTAAAATTTCACTAGACAATCCCACAAAATCCATCAAAATCTAATTTATTAAACAATCCTTCGAAATTTGAATGATTTTGAATACCACTAGACTTTTTTTAAGTGATTAAGAGTCTTGATTGAATACCACAAGACTTTTTTTAAATGACAAAGAATCTTGATTAAATAACACAAGACTTTTTTTAAATTGAAAAGAGTCTTGATTGAATACCACAAGACTTTTCCATAATAAAAAAGTCTTTTAAAATCCCTTAGAATCATGATCCAATACACCCCCCTAAATGTGGAGAAGCGGGTGTCCGGAGTTCGAACTCCGGCCCTTGCATATAACATGCAATATACCTATTAACTGAGTTAAGCTCACGGAGATAAATGAGTTTCGTTTTAAATTTGAAAAAAATGAGTTTCGTTTATTAATTTACTAATTTTTTAATTTACATCCGAATTTGATTTCTTCGGGGAACAATAGTTAGTTAGAATATATTTATCTCGACCAAACTTCAGATTATTTGAGTTTTGTTTTACAATTACATGGTTAACACAAAAATAAAATCATTTAAAGTTTTTTCTTACCGATTGAGAAATGTATTAAAGTTCTCAAAATATGGCATTGTTATTAAACACTTTTGATTACTCTTTATGTTGAATAATAAGTGTCATTAACCCATTTGGGTTGACCTATTGGTATTGGCTTGGGATTTGGGAGTGTGTTCCTCCTCGAGGTCTCAGGTTCGATTATCTCCGATGTCAATTTAGATGGGTTAATTTAGCTTCTTCAAAAAAAAAAGTGTCATTTTTTATTGTTTCTCTTTTAAAACAAAGGGTTATGTTAACATGTGCAATAAGTGCACATTTTAAGGACTCTACCAATTCAACATATTCATTGTTAAAAATTATTTTATCGTTCACAATAAATGTCGTAATTTTTCAATATGCATTATTCACATAACTTATTTTAATCATATTATTTACTAATGCATAAATATAGATGAACATTTTCTCAATGTAAGACGTTACTAATATTTTATATAAGTGTCTTGCTAACCAGTGCCCTAAGGGCAATGGTCAATAAATCTATAAATAAAAATTTTGTCTTGAAAATGTAAGCTGTTACAATTGACCAAGTAATAATTACACTACTTTTTATTAAAAACTTACTCATTTTGGTTGCTTAACCATTGTCCTTAGGGCACTGGTTAGCATTCTCCTTTATATAATTGTTGATCATATATAAATGGGTTAAATAAGTTTTTCGTCCCTATAAATATAGTGAATTTTGATTTTAGTCCCTAAAAAATTAAACTGAATGTTTTCATCCTCACAAAAAAATTTATTTTGTTTTTGGTCCCTAATGAATATAATTTTGACATGTTTTTGAATTTTTTGAACACAATAAGAATATACAAAGGTTGAACATAATAAATGAACATAATATAGATACAATTTGAACATAAAAGAGTTATAATCTTGATATTTACATGAACATAAATTAGGCTTTAAGGACAAAAAACAAAATAATTTTTTTTATGAGGATGAAAACATTCACTTTAATTTTTTAGGGACGAAAATCAAAATTCGCTATATTTATAAGGACGAAAAACTTATTTAACCCTATATAAATTCTTTTTTCTGTGAAATATATATATATATATATATATATATATATATATATATTCTTTTTAATTTACCTCCGTTTAAAATGAGTTTCATTTGCTTAAATTTTTCAATTTACTAAAAATAATAATTTAGGATTAAATTCAATTTTTGTGTCGAATATTTCATTGCCAGATTATATTTATCTTACGATCAACCTTCATATTATCAAAGTTTTCTTTGCCTGACATCGGAGGATTAACACACAAAAAAAATTCATTTAAAAAAATCATAAATATTAAGAAATGTAGTAAAATTGCAAAAACAATATGACATTTTTATCAAACACTATTAACCAATCTTTATGTCTCATAGTTATTGCCATTTTTTCGATTGTTTCTCTTTAAAACAACTTGCATGCTAACATGTGCACTTACGCACGTGTTAAGAGTTCTACAAATAAAAAGATTTATTAATAAAGTTAATTTTCAATTTTTTTATAAATAAATTGGCATAATTGAAATATCATTTTAGAATAACAATGAAATATTTATTATTATTTTAATTAATATATTTGTTCTCATGAACTTAACTCAGTTGGTATGAACAATGCATAATATATGCAAGGTCTAAGGTTCAAATCTCAGCCACCATCAAAAAAATTAATATATCATTATTTATTGAATTTCATTTCTCTTACTCTCTCTAATTTTTTCCTTTCATCCAGGAAAGGAGATCTAGTGACTACAATTAATAAATGTAATTTTGTAAATGATTTTAATTTTACCATTGAAATCATTCAAACCAATCATTTTCTTAAGAAACACATAACTACAAAGATAATTCATCGATTCGGGTAGGATCGTAATAAGTAGTAAAATCCTCCCCCAAGAAATTTATTGTGTTTGTGTCATGTTGTGTTGGCAAAGCAAGCTAGGCTCAATACAACTCAAACACACGTTACTGAAACTGAAACAAATTAAATTAATAATAAATATGGTTAACGAGTTTATTAGTGCATCTTGCACGGGTTTGTTGATTAATAATATTTTGTCGATTCAAAAAAAATGGCTAAATATGTTTTTGATCCTTATAAATATACCAATTTTTATAGAAACTAAATATATTTATAGAAATAAAAAACGTACTTAACCTTAATAAATATGTCCAATTAACATATTCCCTCAAAAAAGATAATTCATGATATCATGTAGTATGGTTTTTTTTAATTTACCTCCGTTTTAAAGTTAGTTTCATTCTTTTTAATTTACTGAATTCATTAGTTTAATTTACATTTAGGTTTAATTTATGTGTGAAACAATTTTTTGTTAGACTTGTCACTTTAAAAAATTTGTCAAATCATATTTATCTTACGACCAAAAGATAAAAATATTTTGATCATCATAGTCTTCTTTTACTAGAATTCGAAAGGTTAACTAAAAAAAATTAAAATATTTTTGGTATAGATTAAAAAATATATTAAAGTTGTGAAACAAACATGGCATTTTATTAAACATTATTAACTACTTTTTCAATATCACAATAATTGTCACTTATTGTATTAATTACTCTTTCCATCACACATTATTGTTTTTTTTTCATCAGATAACTTATAGCTGATGACTAATAACAACTAATTAAAATGTTTGGTAAAATTAATGATTTACCTATAAATGTAAAATGATAGGAAAAGAATGTTCTTAATTAATAATAAAAAATGAATCAATTAATATTTAAAATTAATGTTCTAATTTTTTTTAATTATTTTCTCACAATGTTTTCCCATCTCTTCTTTTTGTCTTTATTTATCTTTTTGTTGATGACAAAAGGGGGAGTAGTTGTATAGTATTTATTCATAGGCTCTGAGCCCCATTAATTTAATTTGAACAAGTTGAATTAATAGGACCCTCTTCTCATCTCTTAGTCTTTTAATATAATGTGAGATTATTCTGAGAGTATCACCCTTTTAATGATGAAATTAATTAACATGGATATAACTCAGGGGGGGAGCTTACAAACTTCACCTTAAAGTACTATTAGACTCAGGGGGAGCTTACAAACCTCATACCTTGAAAGTCAACTTGTTAATTAGATTAACAAAAATTGAACATTTTCTTTAAATACTAGTGTTTGTCATCATCAAAAAGGGGGAGATTGTTGGAATAAAATGTGTTTAACATTACCCTTTGAGTTTTGATGATAACAAGGTATTAAAAATTATCAATTGGATATGCTAATATTTGTTCAAGTATGCAGGACCATAAACAAAAATTTAGTGTCTCTTTAAAGCATAGGTTCTGGAAGAACAAATGAGAACAATGAAATCAACAAAAAGGAAGCTTGAAGCATCTGAAGAAAGGAGGTTCTAAAGACAAAGTGCTCTTGAAGTGCTGACGTCATCAGAAGCACCTCATCAGAAGCAAGATCACCAGAAACAGTTTTCGTCAGAAGAGCTGAAGATCATCAGAAGCTGAGAGAATTAAAGCTTCAAAGGCTGTTCAAATGATTTAATCTCGCCTAGCATTGCAGAAGACTTGAAGAACGAAACAACGACTAATTCAAATGGATTTGAAGGCATTGGATACTTTTTCGTTGTTGATTAATGACAATTGTACGAAGTGTACAACCACTATCTCCACAACTCTAATTTGTGTCTGCAACAGGACAAGAAAAACAACTATGCCTGCACCAGTGTTCCTCCAGACTTTGAATGGATTTGAAATTGATCCTTCTTAGGACAATAACCAAATAAGGCAAAAGATCATTGGTGATTTGATCAAGCTTCAAACGACTCTTTTTGATGTGTTGGCAATTTCCAACGTATCTTTCACACCTCTATATAAATGAGTGAAGACCTGCTGCTTGGACACACACATATGCAAGACTCATATAACAATTTACAAGTACCAAAACTCTGTTGAAATTGTTCTGCATCAAAAGTTCACTTAGAATTTCTTATCAAAGTTCATATCTTAGAAATTCTAGAGTCTTAAGAGTCTGTATCTGATTTGCATTGTGAACATCACTGATTGTATATCAAGTGTTCAACCTCAAACAAATTTCTTTGTAATTCTGTTTGAATAGAAGTCTTTTTCTTGTGAGCTTGAGCATAGGAAGTCTCTTGATTTAGTTTAGGAGCATAGAAAATCTCTTGCAGTTGTGCTTGAGTAATTTGAAGTCTCTTGCTAGTTGTAGCAATGAGCAATTGTAATCAGATATTACATTTCTAGTGAACTCTCCTCGGAAGTGCAAGGGGGACATGACTACTTCCAGTTTGTGGAAGGAACCTGTATAATTGCTTTGTGTCTTTCTTCTCTCTCTCTCTCTCTCTGTTTTATCCGCTGCATTTAGATTCTGATTATCACTTCAGAAGTTGAACTCTATCTGCTTCTGATCAGTGACTTCAGTAGGAGAAAACAAAGAAAAAACAAACACAATTCAACCCCCCCTTCTTGTGTTTTTCTCACCTTCAAAAGTAACGAGAAAGATGAGATTCAATCAATCAACATTAAACAAACTTCGTTTTGAGTTCTGTTATTGATGCATTTGTTAATATCCTAACATATGAATGAAAATAGAATATGATTTATGTGAAAAAATTTATATTTTTTATTTTGATCACATGTATTATTTTTTGTAAATTGTGACTTTTATGATTATATAGTATTGAAGAGTAATCTATGCTTATTTTTTTCAAGTATTTTACATGTATATAAATTCTAATATAAATATTTTGTTAACGTATCTTAGTCGTATCGTATTCTAATTTTAAAAATTTTGCGTATTTACGTACCCGTATCGTATCGTACCCGCACCTGTACTAAGTATCTGAGTTTCATAACTAAATTGTATGGTCAAACAGTGTGTGACTAAATTGTATGGTCAAATAGTTTTGACCATGTAGGCCTTCCTCTTCCAATGCATTGTAAAGTGACATACTTCATAAAAATAAAATAAAAAACACACGCACAAGAAAATCTCTTCCATCAAGAAATTATCCCTATTCTAATAACCATTTACTTTTTTTTTAGGGATAATAACCATTTACTTGATAAATGTTTATTTAAAAAACTTGATAAATAAACCTATTGAATGATACACCTTTTTGGGGAGGAAATTAATTATGCAACTATTATTCGGTCCAGGCATGTGGTTGTGCTTAACTTCGTAAATGAAATTGTTCCAAATCAATTCACACCCAATCTACTTTGAAATATTGCTGAAAAGGTGAAAAGTTACTAATATCACTACTATTGCTGGGGCAGGAGGAGGGAAAATCTTCCCTTTGAAACTTGAATGATAAGATTGAAAATGAAGAAAAAAAGAATATTACTACTTCTGATCAGCCAAAAAGAAGAAAAATTACATACTTTTCCTTCACACATTAGAGTTGGGAAGAGAACACTAATAGACTAATTTTTGTTTGGCAAATGCTTACATGCGCATTTAGCGAAGACACACGTAAACGAACTAAGTATAAAAATATTGTCATTGAAATTTTTTATCCACTTCTTTAAAAGAGAACTATCCGGTGCAGCTTCTCGAAAAAGTGAAGCTATATTTTTAAAACAATCATCACATAAATTTGCTTTCGCAATCACACTTTTAAAAGTTACAATATTGTAAAATATTAATTTTTCATTGGGCATTAATATATTTAAAAGCTAATTAATACTTATAAGTTATAATACAACTCTCTTTTTCACTTTTTAAAAATGAATTTGAGCACACACAGTTTAAACATCGCTCTCACATCTAATGAATCTAAAAATCTAGAGTTTGTTTCAAGTGTAGGTGGTAACTGGCAAGCACACATGGTAACAGGAAAATTAGTAAATGATACATATATATGTGACAGCTGACATTGACAAACCAAGATTGATTAAAGGATTACTTGCTCAAACAAGGGATTATCCTTGACTTTAAGAACCAACAGATGTATCATCTTTTACTTCTGTGCTTTTCAATAACCCATAAACAAAGACATTTATCCGTCTTAGAATTATTGTTTGATTAGTATTGAATAAAGAATAAATTAAAGTGAATTATTTAATATTATTACAGTAACTATTTATTGATTCATCTAACGAGGACTATGTCTCCTTTAGACCGAAACTTGAAAAACATTTGAAACTCTAAAGGCGATAGATAAAGTCAATAAAAAAACATAAAACAAATATGTTTTTTGTATTGAATCAACATCAATTAAGTCGCAACTTTATCCATAAAACGAAGGGTGTGATTTGTTTATTTTCCTAAATAAAGTATTGTCGGTTGTCGTTACAATTTCTGATAATATTTAAATTGCAAAATTACACTAGTGATCATTTATCCTACTTATTTGTAACACTTGTTTCCTTTGTCTTTTTTTTTTTTTAACATTTAGGTCTCTTATCTTTTATTTAAAAAGTGATGAGTTGGCTTGCAACATAGAATTATTAATAATAATTTTATTCTTTTATAATTTATTTTATTAAAAAAAAGCCCATAAAAAGATAACATTCATAATCTTCCACATTATCTTCATCTTCAATCTTCTTCATCGACCTTCATCACACTAATCACAAAACTTCCCCCGAATTGTAATGGATCACCATGTGGAATTGAAATATCACATTGCAAGCAAGAAACACTGAAAAAATAAGTTGTTTTTCCAAAATTCAAGCTTCGAGTTTCACTCAAAAATCAAATCAAATATGCAGAGTGCATGCTCACAAAGGAAAAACATTCATTCCACCCTCATTCAATCCCTAATACTAAGCAACTCGAAGAGGTTGTTGTCATTCATGACAAATGCTCTATTGGGTGTTTAGGATTTTCAAGTTATGGATTTTTAGGATCTTTTGAGTTTATAGGTTTTTTGGGAATAAGTTTTTTGCTGTTAGATTTTTTTGGGAATAAGATGAAGTTTTTTGTTGTCATTCGTTGAAACATTTCATCAAACATATCGAGCATAAGATTAACTTAGAATTTTTAATTTATTATTTCAATACCACATTGCACTAATACTTAAATTAAACTACATTTAGAGTAAAATCCACTTCAAATTGATCAACAAATACAAAAATAACTCAACAACATTCAAATTCACAAACTAATTAGAAACATCAAAAACCCTAACCTTAAAAATTATAAGGAATGTGTAGAGTTTGAGAAATTAAACATTTAATTGTTGGGTAGTTGCTTGAGTTTGATTCATGTTCCTTGAGTTTCAATTGTTGGAGTAAGGAAAGTGTTTGGAGTAAGGAACAAGTTTGGAGGAAGAAAAGTGCAAATAAAAGGTTTAAACACAAATGAAATGGTTCTACTTGTATATGTAACACAAGCATATTGGGTTGTAGCTCCAATACTTGAGCGATCAGGGGTTAAGTCCCGATAGGTTCGGAAGGTACAAATTGAGGAAGGTATTTTTGGGATTTTGAAGGGCTCGTAGGTAATTGAAGATACCTATTGAACAATTTTAAAATTATTGGGTCTAAGCTTGGTCTTTATCTGTTTGGAGCACTTTTAAATATTCAAATTAAGAAATAATTCACAAAATATTATGATTTTCAATGCATTTAATATACATGCTTTCATAAAAACTTACTCCCTGTCTCCCTTTTTTTTGAAGGATCCCTATATCCCTTTATGTAGGTACCTTTTGCATTTTTCACATTTTTTAAGAAAAACTGTTAATGTTATTAATGTGTCTATTTTGTATGTTAATATTACTAAATTGTCATTTGTTTGTATATGTATTACATTTGATTTTCCATATTTTAAGACAAATTAGTAGTATTAATTAGGGGTATGTTTAGGGAAAAAAATAATAAATGCATCTAGTAATTTGAAAAGAGGTTTATATCTAGAGATAATTTTTTAATCAAAATGGTGGTTAGAATAGAGACGGAGGGAGAATTATTTAAGGTTCTTAAAAATATTTCAAGGGCATTTGTCAATGTTTTTATTTAAATCTTTATCATTTTATTTATTTATAATTTGGTTCAACTTTTTATTTTTGACCAAAGCAAAGTTAACTATTATCATTAATCAACCAATGTTCATTATAAGAAGGATAAGAATAAAAAATACGGTGACTAACCCAAGAACAGGCCGCCCTAGCTAAAGTATGAGAACCCATGTTCGCTTGTCTCCTAACAAACTTCACCTCGAAGTTGGAATTAAAGATAACTGATAAATAATACTAGAAACAATAGCATAGAATTCTGAGTCACCATGACCTGGAGACGATAGAGCTTGCACTAGAGTAGCTGAGTCGGACTCGAAGACAACCCGGTCCCATATGTTACTACTATCAGCAAAGTGAATGGCATCGAGTAAGACTATTGCCTCCCCTTCCAAAACTGTCATATTTGCCCGCTGCCATTTCGTTTGAACCCGAATAAATTGCCCACAAGAGTCGCTAACACAACACGCAAAAGATGTAATATGGTTACAATCATGGAACGTGACATCCACATTGCACTTCAACCACATCTCGCGCGGTTTCTCCCAAACTGAGTTGTTACCTTACACTCTATTATGCTCGTGTTGCACAACCGATGGTGAGGGCTATTTATGAACCTCATGCCATTGCTGCCATGCATTTAGTGTCGTCCTCCCAATGTTTGTTGAAGTATGATAAGCGTCATTCCAAATGATATCATTACGTGCAACCCAAATTTGCCAAAAAAATAAAGCCACCCAACCAGCAATGTCTCGACTTCTTGAACAACATATGTCAAAAACAAAATCTGCCAAACTGCTCGCGATTGCAGCACAGTCGAAATCTCTGCCCAATACCAACTCTCACGCGCCACCATACAACCCACAAAAGTGTGTCAATCATCCTCAACAGTCGTATCACACCAGGGATAAATCACGCCTCACATTGTACATGCCATGATTGTAGTCGGAGATGCGTCGGGACACACCCCCTACAAATCCTCCAGAACAAATTACGTACTTTGTGAGGGGAATTCACCTTCTAGATTCTATGCTACTCTCCTTCAACATGTAACTGATCAGTATGTAACAACTACATCATAGCAAGTTTATAACCAGTCTTAACAGTATACCTCCTGTTACGTTCCATCATCCACGCTATTCTATCATTTTGAACTTCCGCAGAAAGTGGTGTGTCGAGAACAGCTTGCACCACATCATCGGGAAACAGAGACTCAAGCTTATCAATATCCCAAACTTGTTCCTCGTCAACTATCAAATCAGACACACGCAAACTATGCACACTTTCGCTTTGTGGGGATTGAATCCAACTACCATGAACATCTCGAACCCATGGATCATTCATCAAGACGACATGCTGCCCCTTCCCGATTGTCCACCTACATCCATATAAAAGTAACTGACGTGAATTCCAAATACTCCGTCAAGCAAAGCTGGGGTTATATCCGAGTTTAGCATCCGAAAACGAGGAACGGGGAAAGTACCTCGATTTAAAGACTCTAGCAGCCAGAGATTCAGGTTTAGACATAAAGCTCCATCCCTGCTTAGCTACCATAGCGAGATTAAAAGCTTTGAAATTTTGAAACCTCATTCCACCAAATTCTTTGGGGCATGCCACACGTTCCCATGCCATCCATTTAATCCCTCGGTTATTACTCCTTTCCCCCCACCAAAACGCATTGATCATCTTTTCAACATCATCTATACTTGAATTCGACAAAAGATAAATACTCATTATGCATGAAGGAATAGATTGTAACACAGATTTGACCATAACTTCTTTCCCCGCCTTCGATAATGCCCGTCCCCTCCATACATTTATTCGTTTCCAAATACGATCCTTGATAAAAGAAAAAACAGACCTTTTATCTCTACCGATCATCAAGGTAACCCTAAATAATTTGGTTCAACTTAATCGGTTGAATTTGTTAAACCCAGAGTTCTAATTGGTTCGATCTTTGATCTAGATCTAGTTTCTAAAACATCGTGTGGTTGTGATAGTTTATGAATTAATTTTCAATTTTTTTAAGGAAAGTTGATGAACTTAATTGATTGTTTTTTTTATTTGATTTCTATTCTTACAGATAAAAAGAAACCAAAGAAACAGAATTGAAATGTCGTAAAAACCAATATTGAAAGCAAAACGCAACCACACACACCTTGTTCGTCCGATTGAAACCTCATCGAAATTAAAACACACTCGTCGCCGGAATGGCCACCGCCGTGTCAAACGTTTCTCGCCGCCACTCGTTAAGCCAAATCCTGGCTGATATCGTCAAGTTCGCCGTTGGCTCCGCCATCGACGGCTCCCTCAAAATCATCCCTGGTCCGTCTTTCTTTCTCTTTCGCTTTAACCCAATTCTTTCATCCATTATGTTTCTGAATCATCGCTTCTGTTTGATTGTTTAGAAAGAAATTGCTCATATTCATTTTTTTTTTTGGTTTGTTTTTTCAGAATCTTTATTTTCATTTTTATGTAAAAGAAAACATAGGATATATCATGGTGTGATAGCTGAATTTGGTTCCTTTTTGTGTAGATGGTAGTAACATGTTTGCATGTTTGAGTAACATCATTGTTAGATTTTATGTTATTAGTTTTAGATTAAATTAGAATAGATTAATTATGCATTGGAGCTGTTTTTTTCATCACTAGTAATCGAATTCCGCAGCCAAGGTTTACAATAATCACACATTGCGCACCAACGACTTGCGCTAGACCCTGATGGTGTATTACTTAATGTTTTTTAGTTTAAATACATGTTATGTTATAAACCTGAAAGTGAAGATTCAATGGCTGCAAGATATGGTGGAAGACAATCGCAATCTATGGCGACAATGCCACATTTCCCTGCCCAACGGCGGGGTGTAAGTGCATAGACTTCAATGCTTTAGTCAGTAGGTGATTCATGTGGGTAAGAGTGAGAGGTTTAGAGTTAGAACAAAAATATGCTTTGATTTGTTATTATATAGTTAGAAAGTGTACCCATTTTCTGTTAGGATATAGGGTGATGGTGGGTTTGGGCCAACCCAAGTAGGTAAGATAGATTTTTTTTGTACACATTAAAGATATATAATTTAAGAGGTATGTTATTTGAACAACCATTTTTGGGACAACCAAAGATGTACGAAGAAATATAGGTATTGCCACGAAAACCAAAACAACGGAGAGAGAATAAGAACACAATGAGAGTATGAGAGAGAGTTGTCTCAAAATGGTTGTACAAATATCAGTTCTCATATAAGTAGAACTTTCAGAGATATTGCAACATCATTTTAATTTTTTTTCTGCAATTGCTTGTTTAAAATTATCCAAAGTGAATGGGGTTGATTTGGATTAGCTCACTGTTGTCGATGGTGGATGACAGAAGGCTGTGAATCTGCTATATAAACACACAATTGCGACCTATGGCGTCGCCATGGCGGGCATCCCTTCACAAATTGCCTATGGTGTTTGTCAAAAATCCGCCACACCGTTCCTCCATGACTGCTATTAATCAACATTGATTAACTTCTAGCTAACACGTGTCTCAACTGAAATGAGTATTTGGTTCTTTATTAATGGGACAACTCTTACAATTGTTTTTGGAGAAGATGAGAAAGCTTTGGGAAAATTGTGACACATAAAACTAATTTCAATTCACACGAGGAACTGTTATTTAAAGGGTTACAGTCATTGTAAAACCTTTTCTTTTGTTATAAGTGAACAAGAAGTTAATCTAATTTGTTTTGAAGATTGTGCAAATGTTTTGTTGTATTATGTTGTCCCATATAGTCTATAATTTAACCAAGTGGCTTGACTCAAGTGGTCAATAACCTTCAGTTAAGAATCTTTTGGGAGAATCCAAATTCAATTTCTGACTAAAACAATTTTTCATCAAACCTTACTAACCTCCCGACAGAACTCCGTATTACCAGTCAAAACCCCTTCCCTCTGGGAACCGAAGGGTTAAGACAAAAATAAAATATAGTTTGTAATTCTATTTAGCTTACAATATTGAATAATGCGTAGTTGAGCATACGGGTAGGACAAATATACTGCAACTTGTTCCTTGTTTGATGATGCATTGGTCACTTATTCTCATGATACATTGCTCCTTGTTGTTGATATACTGTGTCATAGATAAGATAACCATTGACTTGTGACTATGACAACTATCTTTGTGATTGGATTTACCTCCTCCAAAACCAATAATGCACTTTAGAAGAAAAAGTGATGAGTTAAATCTGTTGAATGAAAAAGCAACAATTGAAAAATGAGATTCAAACAATTTTCCATGTGTTATTAGACTGCTCTACGTCTGATCTTCTCTCCTTATTGTGGACCCATGTGGTTTATATTCAATTAAATGCTATAACGCATCATATTATTCCATATTGGGACGAGGAATCCCTCAAATATCATTACTATGCTCATTGCAGGTAGAAAGCAGGTAGATAAGATGGTGCCTGAAGGATTGATAAATATACCGATGCCGACACCATTGAAGACCAAGAAACAGCTTAATAAAAAGGCTGCAAATGAATTCAATTTTGAAACAAAAGTGGAGAAAGTGAAAGAAGACATGAATAATGTAAAGCAGCAGTACCAAACATCAACCAAACTTGTTGAAGAGTCGCAACAGCCTCCAAACAAAATGGACGGCGATGTCTTTAAGGGAATTAATCTTCTGCAGAAAAATGGGAGGAGAGTGTTTATTCGGTCTCGTCTATAGAATGAATTTACTGATACAATAGACGAAGAGTGTTAGCGATAACATCTTTCTACTACATAGAGAATGAATCTCACATAAAATAGTAGGATTGATATGAATTTTACTCAATAAAAGAGGGAGGGTTGTGTGAATATTGCTCGCAAAGATAATGTAATATAATGTGTTTTGTTTTTCCTTTTTTTCTTCTGACCCACGTGCGATGGCATGGGGATAACTAGTACATATGTTACCAATTTGCTACAACTTGTGGTGTACTGAGAAGTGATTTCCTAGCTCTTGTAATTTGTCCCTATAGTATTAGTGATATATAATATATTTCATTTGCAAACACTTCCTATTAATATCCTATAGAAGGGTTAGGAAATGAAAACTAAATCTTACAAACACTTCTCTAAGCAAGTGACAGAGCTGCCTTAAATTTTATAATGAGTCAAATATATGTAAAAGAAATGTTTTGCATTTATAATGTTAAATTTAACCGATGATAAAATGATTATAATTACCATATTAAAGAATGAAAAAAAGTTGTACCAATAAAAAAAGAATGAGAGAAATTTATCATAACTATTTAAAAAAGTAGAGCTCTACAGCATGTGAAGGAATCAAATCATATTTATTTATGTACTAAATAGATTAGCAACGTTTTTTTCTTCTTTTTGGTAGTGTGATTAGCAATGTTTTTTCAAAATAAACAAGTATATGAAAAACTTATCCATTTTGTTTTGGAGTCATATCGTAACAAACATCATCAATTTCACATTTTCACTTATTTAAAACTATAAAAATAACACCGTCAAAAAGAACTAAAATGGATAAACATTAGAGAGAAATGAGTGGGAAACATGACCTCGGACACTAGACACACCGTATTTCAATAGGTTAGGATACAATGTGTTTTTAAATATTTTCTAGCTTGGTATAGTTTTCTGCGCACATATTCAGGGAACAAATGGTATAGGGTGTCCTTAAAAAAAATGGTATACGGTGTCTATACAATGTTGATATGGTTTGTGTTTCAATATTTTTGCTCTAATTAAATTATACAACACAATGTTATAATAGCTTTTCAAAACACTTCATTCCATATAAATAAGGATTACAAATGAGCACCGATTAATATGACCGGATTCACCACTACTCAAAGATCAATTGAATATTTAAGGCATTCGTGTTAAATATCTGCTTTTTAAGAGAAATAAATTCTGATAATTCGGTATTCAGCTCAAAGATAAATAAAGTCCCATCAGATGTTATTTTATCAAATATTTAAGCTCAGATGATTTACATACACATAAGATGATAAACATTTGAGTCAAAAACTTGGTTAAGACGTTCATGTCTTTATTCATTAATATATTTAACTGAGTTTAAATTCATAAATTGTTATTTCTCCTTTAAGATATGTTGTTGATGAATGGTTTCGATCCAATCTCTCTAAGCCAACAATTCAAGATTGAGATTTGAGACTACTAAACCCGACCCCTACTGATTTCTTGAAAATCACAATCCCATAGATTTACTTATCCAAACGGGCAAAAGATATTATTTTTCTCACACCCGTCTAGATAAATCTAGATAGAATGTGTGTCTCGTCTAAATGAAGGTTAATTAGCTCAACTGATTTAGGCTAATGGATAAGGAGTTGGAGTGGAGGTTCTTAATTCAAATTCAGACAAATGAGAAGTTAATCAAAAATTAATTACTAACATTTGCAATAAAAAAAAGGGATAAATCTGAACAAGGAAAAGAGTACACTCTTCATCTTAAATGAGTATCTTTTGTTAATTGACGCCAGCTACTTAAGAGACAATATGTCTTTTGTTTGGGCGTATGTAACAACAGTGGAAAGAACATAGTTAAAATATGCTGGAAGGAACCATGTTTCCCATGCATAAAAGCCAGATTTAATAACAATGTAAAACTAATAGTGTTCAAATATTCTCTTCCATAAAATAAGCAAACCACACCAACCATGTGTATTAATGTGTAAATAAAAAAAATCCATGTTTACAATGCTTTCCTTCCACTGATGTCCACTGAAAGACACTCAACAGCAGGTGCCAATGCCAGGATCCGGAAGCCAATCATGACCTTGAATCTGAAGTCAGATACGTACATCTTCACAAAAAAATAGATTTATCTATCTATAAAAATTACATTTTCCCCCTTCAAGGGGTATGAAACAATCATCTATTCTTAACCTCGTGGTTTACAACACAAAAGTGAAGCTCTATTTCTAAATAAATCGACACACCAACTCCATCACAATGCTTTCGTAAGGGAAGATACTTTTGTACCACTGGTAGCAAGTTGCAAGGGCAGTTATAAAATCCAAGCAAACAAATCATTCAATTTTTGCTTCTACAGCACCAGATAACATGTTCAATGAAACTCAACCAGCCTGTCTGTCTATACTAAACAATCCCCTTAGAAATGCTTGAAGTTGCATTTATCTTTAGTGAGCGCTCAGGAATGTAGGTAAGACCTGTTTATAACCAGAATGTATAATAAACCAAACATGGTAAAAATATAGGAGTGAATATCTATGTAACAACATATGATTTGCAGAGTGCACATGTAAATACATAAAATAATGACTGTGGAGAACAGGAAATAAATTACCACACAGAATAAATAACAGAAAATGGACCAAAATGATGTTTTGCAAAGAAGTATCACAACTGGGGGAAACCGATACAATACCATATTATGTAATATTCATGACTAAAATTTACTGTATTTATTAAGTTGCAATGTTTATTGTCATGCCAATGAGTGATTGACGGAATATAAAGTATTGACCAAATATTTCTTTAAATACAAGCTCAACCACATATATATATATCGTTATAGTTAATTAGACAGCATGTGAATATGTGATTCGTGTGCAAAGGGTACGTATCCTTTTGTACCATATTGTACTACTACATGCAGTAAAAGGCATTCGACACTTGACACAGATAGGGAGCGCTGGACTCATCACTGTTCTATTTTTCTAACATGGTAACTTGGAACTTTTTAAGTCCGTCTATTTTTCCCCTTCTTCCCAAAAAATTCCAGAAGAATCTTTCATAGACACAACATGCTAGCCACTGAGGTTAGTATGTGGGGGGGGACCAGTTTTCAGACCAAGGATCTAGGTACTTTGAAGTAGTTCATGAGAAATTTAGAAGTAAAATTGGAAATTTTCTCAATCTCCTTGAGGTTACCATGTGGGGAACTAAACCTTCTGATACTTTGAGGTCCAAATCTTAAACATGCTCCAGATGATGGGAGTTACTATCTGATCCAGAAATTCCCATTTGCTTAAATGGTATTGGTAATTTAACCCTGTAACTCATATGTCCAAATGTTTCCTACCCAGAAAGTGTCAATTAATTCATGCCATCCCCTCAAAGTTCTCATTAGGATGCAGTTTTGTATATGTTGAGATATCTGAAAGATTCATTTTTGTATCTATTGTACATGTTGGAACAAGAGAAATTTCACGAACATCTTCACCCCAGCACTTAACTGGACTGCAAATTGGACCCAACTTAGGGGGGAGTGTTGAGAATTGAATTTTTCTATGCATGTGATTAATATGAAATGGGTACGAATCGATTATATTATATTGTACATTTGTACTGTATAATTCAGGGACCAACGCCACACTGGGTACAATTTCCCAGACATCTATACTCATAACAAGAAAAAATATCATCCAAATGTGTGGCGATCCATACCTTTTTCTTTGACATCAATTTGCAAAGAGTCAAGTGTGATTGTGCCATCAGTCAACGGGAGCAGCTCAAGCTTAATGGTTGATGTGGATTGAGATGGGATACACCTGATGTAGAGAATATACGGTTTTATATTCATCAGTGCTAGTTTAAACAAAAGCACAAAAATTAAAAAACAAGGAATAATATATTACCCCAGTGGAACTCTACTCTGGAGCCACAGATGTGTACAACTCACACCAGAACTAGGGATGACATCATCATTCGTAGAAACTGTTTGAGGTCTGCCATCATCGTTTATCCTTCCCAAAAATTCTGTGAAACCAATAAAAGGACTCATTGGAGTGGCTGGTGAACTCAATGAGACCACAGAAGGTGGTGAAGTAAAAGATGCTGGAGCAAGCACTGTCAATGTTAGATCCTCCGATGTCAAATTCGAAGCTTGAAGAGTCAGAACCTGATAAAGAAGCAGTAATTAGGTTAATCTAATTGTAATTTAGCAGGGGAATAATAATAGCAAACTAAATATGAGCACTAATGTAAGATCCCAACTCAAGATAGTCAAAATTTAAACATATATTGACCTGAACAGCAAGTTGGGAATTTCTTTCACAAGGTCCTGGAGACTCTCCCGACATCTCAGATGCAACAGAAATCATGATATCCCTTGATGTACGTGGACGCCAACTCGTTGGTTGTTTAAAGAATAACTTTGATGCTTTATTAAGAACAAAACGATGGAAAGAACTACTAGTCAACACCTTAATTTTCATTGGTATAACAGAACCAATAAAGGGGGAAAAAGACTTACTTGTATAATTGCATCGACATGACACCATAACTGCATACTGATCATCGATAGAAGAAATCTTACTTCCGTCAAGACTATTGGAGGAAACACTTAATTTTGATGCCGAGTTTCCAGATTGCAACTTTGGAAAGCGGGGATTTTCATCATGAACCTTTAGATTATTCCACACAGAAGTTGCAGGTTTAAGGATAAAAGAATGCTCCTCACCTCTCCTGGAATAAGAAACTTCTAATAAGATGAAGAATACTCGTTTCAAAAAAAATAAATAATGATAAAGAATACTAGAGCTAACTACATATACCAATTCTGAATTTCACCAATTGTATGCATTAATTATTCCCTTCCTAACGAGCTAATAATCAGATTGATCCAATCACAAGATACATAGCCGCGTGTTCGTGAAACATAATTTCTTATTATTTCGTGATCCTACTCCACTTAAAAATTAAAACTTGATAAAGTTTATCCAATTGTTCGAACAAAGGATTATATATATGGTATATTAGGAATATCAACTGAACCAAGATGTTACAAGTTACAGCTCTTATTAAAGAGTATTGTAGTTGTTCTGCAAAGCACTAACTAATCAAATTAGATAAATGGGAAAATAGATTCTAATAAAATTCATGACCTATCTTTAACTTATCTAGTTCCATGAGTCTAATTTAATACTACTCAGTCTGTCATTGTAATGCCTGACAAGTAGCATGAAATTCAAACTAGTAAAATAAATAAGGTCCATTAGCCGCTGGCAGCATTCAAAAACAAAAACTCAATTCCTGTTCATACCTACATTCTTCCTCTTTTATTTACTTATAAAAGATTATACCCTTCTTTTAAACTTTCCAGAGCCTTTCCAATGAATAAAAGTTTTCACAAAAATTTGTTCTAAACACAAAAACTCACCCTCAAAGCCAAGTACTTGCTTCTAGCCGGAAAGGGCCTCAGTTACATAAAATGATATGTCTAACAAATGATCTAAATCATTTCAAACCACTGTTCATCTTCCTTTTTCCTTTTTAAATTACTCTTGCATTTTATAACCCTAACCCTACATCTGTCAACCCAAAGCCCTGGCACAATAACAGCAGAGTGAAGTTGGCAAGGCTTTTTCAGTAAGCTAATGTTTGGATGGGGTAGGAGGAAAAACTTTTACCGAAAGAAGAGGGGAATAATTCATATATATTAGAAGAACTAGACCTCATCCCTTACATTGCTAAAAGTTAAAAAAAAAAAAAAAACCATTACTCCCAAATTTGCAGGAGGGCAAGGGGATAGATTACATGGCATCTTGAAACAATTTCTCCCTCTTTTACAGGAACACGATCACTCAGCAAAATAATATATAGAACTGAGTAATGTAGGGTGTACAGCATGATATCAGATAAGAAACAATACAAACAACATTAAGAATAACAACCTGAGGGCTAAATTTGGCAAAGAATGGTCATTGCCAGCTTCAATACATGAAAATGGTAATGATGATGGTGGTCCAGTTTTTGTAGCTTCTTCAAATATAATTGTAATGGCGTCTATAAATATGACAATATCCGGAGCATGTGCAGGAGCAACATTCTGAAGATCAACTTGAAAAATATTAATGAAAAACAGAAGTCTGGAAACAATTGACAATAAAATGGCCACTCCCCGCATCCCCCAAAAAAAGTATGATGGCTCAAACCTTTATTTGGACGCACAGAAGATCCTCTGAATTGCAGTCAGCAGAAAAAGAATGAATCTCTACAGGTTGTATTATTTCAAGTTTCCTTCTCCACCTTCTTCCTGGGGTATAGATACCTTGCAAGCCACAACAAACAGAAAATCTTTCTCGCTCCAATGAGACACCTCGAAAAGACAAAAGTTCTTCAGCCCCATTTTTTTTCTTTAAAAACTTCTGAGACGAGACCTGATCCCAATCATCAATGTCAAAATTTGGCTTAGAACTAGCTGCTTTCAAAGAAATGGTTGGCGCACTAGTACTTTGGGTTTGGGGTAATGATGACATGGAATAACTTCTAAAATGGCTGCCAAAAGAGAATATCTGAGGGCCAGATGAGGCTGAAGAATGGGACTTCTGAGAGGTGCCACTGACTCCGGAGTTTGTAGATAATGGAGAAGGGGGTAACGGGCGAGAAGCAGGGGCGAGAACGTTATCTAATGGAAGTATCCATTTCAATAGGTCTCCACATGGATCCTTATTTGTATAAACTGAATTGTCCTGGTTCTCGGAAGACAATATTTTATCTTCATATTTTTCATATTGGAGAATTTCTATACAGGGGTCTCTAAGAAAATTAACACCAACATTCACCTGTAAAAGAACCTGGATCCTTCCAAACAGGAAAATAGAATCAGATCAGTAATCTGAGAAAATGAGATTATACAGGCATATTTAGGAGGATTTTGCGTATGCAAGACAAAGAATGCCTCAAATCAACTTATAAAAAATGCATTTCTTGATCCACATGAGTTTCACAGGAATACTTCACAAAGATCTATGAAGTATTAAAGAAACATGGAAAAAGCACATAAAATATATTGAAAATTTAACAAAGGACCATGTTCACTGAAGAGAAGACGCCAACTAGATTAATGCAACAAATTGCCAACAGAAAACATATGTCCTAGAAATTTCATTAATAATTAATGATGATAATTACATAAGTTAATATACTCCCTACAGCTCAAGTACCATATATAAATTGTTTGCTCCAAATTGCCTTGAGAAATATAATGATTGTAAATGCTGATAATTTAGTTACAAGCCGAAACAGAACGAGTATGCAACAGCTCACAGCACAACCTCATCTGTGAGTTTTACAATCAGGAGGAACAAATGAAATGGATTTCATGTTTTGCATCTAAGAGCTATTTCTAGCTTAATATACACAAGGAATAAGAGGATGTACACACATACAGATAGCATCTAAAAGTTAAAAATGATTGTAAATTGCAAGTAAAAGATGGCTAAGCCGCTAGTATGTGTGCATGTTAGGGAAATGAAAAATTTAAATGATCAAAAGCAAAGAGGAGAGCTTGTAAACAGTCTCAAATCAAACCGGAAAATAATGCACCAACAGACAGTGGAACAGAACTTAAAGAATTACAAAAATTCAGCTGAAGAAAATGCTTAATCGTATTATCGACTTTCTATGGCACATACCACTATGTCTCCACTAGGTAGGGCACAACATTTCACAGAATTTCTCGCCACTCCACCAGAAATAGTTGCATCAAAATTTGCTCTATCAATAACTGCACTAATAGAAGACTCGTGTTTTGCACTTTCTTTCACTTCAATTGTTGAGATCTTTTGGCCATTTGTTTCAGAGGAATTGGACTTTTCTGAAGAACCATGTCTAGACCAAAGTGGTTCATCAGACTCACAAATCCTCACAAAAAAGTGAGAACTCTTGAATTTTTCCAACAAGGATGCAGTTTGTCTTCTATGAACCTCCATTCTTAGAAGGGATTCACCAGAAGAAACATCTGCTGGGCGATGAGCCTTTACTAGGTTTTCCTTGTTCTGATCTTGACTACTAGGACTAAGTTGCTCTTCTCCAGCTACTGAATTATTTCTCTTCTCAATGTTCCCATTTTCTTTGTTAGGACTGTGACCCATGCCATTCTTACTCATCACAGCAGCAACTTTAAAGGGAGTGATAATCTCTGTATCCTGCTTACACGCAGACAAGCATGCCACAATATGAACTTGTTCACCTGAATTATATATAGGTATAAATTAGGCCCAAGTAACTTTCCAAACGAGCTGAAAGACCAACTAACATATTTGAACACCGAAACTTGAGCTCCAAATAAGGAGAGAATCTTACCAGGAATGAGAAAGGAACGGTCCAGAGGACGAAGGGACTGGATGTCTGACACGTTATTCCAGTCTTCAGGAAGCTCTTCTATTAAAAAAAATTGGAACCAGATATATTAAGTTACAACAAGCAGTATATAGAATCTAAAAGCAAAGACAATAAAAAACTACTCCCCTAACTTCAAGTAGCCGCGGAAAGCACACAGTCACGCAGTCAAGGGATCTTGACCGTTCGATTAAAATCAAAGAGCTCATATTCTAACTTCACCAAATCCATTTTAAAAGAGATCTCGAAATATGATTAATATGATCTTAGTCTAACGAACAATATCCAACTGCACGAAAGCACAACTAGACTACAAAGAATCCGAACCCCTCTAGGTATCATATCAACCCTAGGTATCATTTCATGTACAAACATGACAAAACGATAACAACCACCCTAAACTGATTCGGTTCCACCTTTCAACTAAAACTAAATCCCACCATTTTCATTCAAACCTCTCTTCTATTTTTAGAATGTAGCATATCACAACTAGCACATATAACATAACAAATATTCTAACAAGTCTACCATACACTACTTAAAGAACCAAATAACATCAATATGCAAGTTTCGTTCAGATTTGACTCGTCTAAAGTGAGTAATCAGTAAAGTGAGAAACTCAAGGCTCGATATTTTAACCACCCATGATTTGTTATGCATATGCATACAATATCAATCTATGAATCCCTGACACAGACACTAACAAGTCAACATCAGTTATAATTTGAAAAAATGTCATAATTGAATATCATCACACGTGTCAGTGTCGTGTCAAACACTGAACACGCCTAGAGAGATAACAACCATTGATTTATTTTTCAACAGTCGGTATCACTCACTTTACTCGCTAAACTAAATTGCTCACTTTAGACGAGCCAGATCAGTTCGGTTTCTCAAGTGAATAAATTCGAAGACGTACTATAAGGAATAGTAATCCATCCTTCTTCTTCATTGACATCCAAATGCTTAGCCAAAACAGTTACATCATTTTTTAAATCTCCGTTTTCGCCTTCAACCTCTCCTTCAAATTGATCACCAACTCTTGGGCTATACTGAGCCTCCGATAAAAGTCTCTCCAAAGAGTGGGACCCAGCAAGTGGCGGAGAAGGTGGAGGAAGCGCATCAACACGTGGTGGTGGTGGTGGTGGTTCTGTTGGAGTTGTTGATGGAGGTTTTTCTCGGTCTGAATACACGTGAGTCGTTGAACGCATCAAGAAATTCATTTTTCTAAGATTTTCAAACCTGCAAAAAATAATACAAATTGTAATTGAATTTGTAAAGTTAGTTACTAGGGTTTTGTTTTGAAGTTAGTTGAGAAAAAATGAAAAGAGTAAGTGAGTATTGAAATGATGAAATGAGAATGTGAAATTGGATACCTGATTTGAAGCAAAGATGAAGTTGGTGCTACTACGAAGTACAAACGGAATCACTTCAATCTCGATCTGAATCTGTTCAAGTCTTTCACTCTATACACTGAACTCCAATTTCTTAATTCCCGAACTTAAAACGCACCGTTTTGGTTGGGTGTCAGTGAATAACTGATTGTTACGCTTCGCCTAATTATTTATTGGATTAATTAATTATCATTTAATGAGGTCAATAAGCAAATCTATATTTATATTTTATATCTACTCAAATTTTTTTAATTCATTCGATAACTGATGTGTTTGATCTATATTATAAATCAAATACAATCATTATTTTATGAATTTGAAAATAAATGTTTGTTTATACTTCATCTGTTTTTAAATACATGTTAAAATTTTAAAATGTGAATTATTTAACTAACTTACTTTAACCATATTTTTTTTGAAAGTTTTTTGTTTGTTTTTATATATGTGTCTTATCAACGATTTAAACTAACATTATCCCATTTAAACACACCTAACTAGAGAAAGAAAAAAATCAGCCGCATCAAGAACCCAGCTGCCTCTCTTTATAGAACAAAACCCAGCTTCCACCTTCTTCCACCCCAATCCTTCAATTTACAAGATGTAGCCGGTCATGGTGGTGGTGCGATGAGTGACACCGGTACTCCGCACCACCTCTTAACATCAGATCTGTCGGTGCCAGTGTTTATGTCGATGTTATCCGATGGTCATACATGTTTTGGTGGTTTTTTTTGTTGTTTTTGTAACGGTGGCGGCTGCGTTTCAACCGGTGTGCATTTTACTTTGTTTTCGTTCCTTTTTCGTTCTTGTATCGATTTAGGTTTCCTTTGGACCTTCTCAATCCGACAGTTTTGCATTGGTGGTGAAAGGACGTGAATGTGGTGATGTTTTCCACGAGTTATGGTGTAACACCCCGTATTCCCAACAGTGTAAATAACACAAATAATCAGAGTATTCAACGTAAAACGGAATGTCACACAACGTTCAAAGTAATAAATAGAGTAAAATTGCTATTTATTAAAAACAACCCTGTCAAAATTTCAATAACATCGCAGCGGAAAATAGATTCATAGTTCAACAACTTTGGCACTACTACCTCAACATAAACAACTTAATTAAAAATCTTATTTCAAAGGGTTCAACAACATAGTTCATAGAGCAATACGTAACAAAGGAAAACAAAGCAAAATCCCCATCCCGTTACGTATCAGAGCGACCCTAAGACGACACGCAAGAGACTCAACTCACATCAGCAGCTAATCCTGGTTATCTGCACGTTACCAACGTAGGGGCAACATTCAAACAAAAGGGGTGAGATTTCACATTCAATAATAATAAGCATATAATTCATCAACGGAATTTAACAACTTAAACAACAATAATTAACAACAATAATAGCTCACATATACTTATCATTGATAGTGTTTCACATATGCTTCACTTAATAATTCACTTAGCATTTAAATCAACAGCAACAACTCAACAACGGCGACGACAATTCAACATTAACGACAATGCAACGACACAACAACAACTTGACTATGCAGTATGCATGTAGTCTCAATTCAACGCTAGAGTATAAACTCCTAAATTCAACGCTGGAGCATAAGCTCCTAAATAAACGCTGGAGCATAGCTCCTAAAATCAACGCTGGAGTATAATCTCCTAAATTCAACGCTGGAGCATAAGCTCCTAAAATAAACACTGGAGCATAGCTCCTAAAATCAACGCTGGAGTATAAACTCCTAAATTCAACGCTGGAGCATAAGCTCCTAAATAAACGCTGGAGCATAGCTCCTAAAATCAACGCTGGAGTATAAACTCCTAAATTCAACGCTGGAGCATAAGCTCCTAAAATAAACACCGGAGCATAAGCTCCTAAATAAACACTGGAGCATAAGCTCCTAAAATTAACGCTGGAGCATAGCTCCTAAAATAAACACTGGAGCATAAGCTCCTAAAATTAACACAACATACAACATCAACAACAACGTACAACATCAACAACAACGCACAATTTCAACAACAACGTACAACATCAACAACATAATCCCATAAGTATTCATCATTTAATTGCAACATCATACAATCATCATGTTAATTCAACATATGCATTCATATAGTAATTCATCAACATATGTACATACCTTCACATAATATTTCATCAACAAGTTATTCATATAATAGATCATCAATGTGTACATTCATGTATCAATTCATAAATCATGTCATATTCATCATTTATGGCAACATCATATAGCATCATAATAATTCAACATAAGCATGCATGTAATAATTCATCAATATATATATCATATAATAATTCATCCATCAAAGTTAATCATGACAAACAAAGTTAGACTCATCACAACATAGGTTAAATACTCTTAAACACTATAATTGAACTCATAGTACACAAGCTTTGAAGTTTGGAGACAATCCACAAGTTTTGGGTTGACTTAGAAATAGTTATGCGGGATTTTCGTAAAATTTCACTAAGACCTCCTTGGAGTATTTTCATTATAACTCAAAAACCATAAATCATATTCACGTCAAACCAAAGCCATTGGAAAGCTAACAAAATTATCTAAAACTTTCATGTTTACACCAAAAGCCAATTCAAAACAGAAACATGTGAAAAAGATGCAAAAACATGAAACAGGGTATGCTGTCAAAGGAAGTTCTCGGGAAAACTCCATTTTTCACCCAAAAACCCAATTTTCATCAACCTTAATCCCAAATTTGTTAGAAACTCAACCTAGGGTCATTCTACAACCTGAACATCGTTTATCTACGAATTCCACTGACTTTCTACACTATTAACAACCAATTCTACATGTTCTATCATCAAATCCGATTTTAAACCCTAATTCTCAATTCACATGAACAACAACAAAACTACATGTTAAATCCAATTTCAGAATTATACAACCTAAGATTAGAGAATATTAGT
>Ga0315913_1000305_pt1 | contig 39871 bp, 22 predicted proteins | sample MpolsnodulesMG_FD_207736 | JGI IMG/M metagenome (GOLD analysis project Ga0315913, IMG submission 207736) | Medicago polymorpha root nodule microbial communities from Los Angeles, California, United States - small nodules | ecosystem: Host-associated > Plants > Roots > Nodule | place: USA...
TTTTCATTGGAAGCACATGGTGGCCGGAAAACATGAGAAAAGGAGGTGGTTTGGAATTTTCAACATCTCCAATTTGATCAATAAAATAGTGGGTTTTGTAGAGAAAAGATAAAGGAATTCAATTGTGGTGGTAGATTTGGGAAAGGAGATCGAATGGAGAAGCTACAGTTCCTCAAAATTGGCGGTGGTGGTGGTTTGGGGAAGAAGAAGAAGCGTGTTGTGTTATTGTGTTGATCCAGAAAGAGAGATGAAATAATGAGAAATAGAGTTAGATGTGGTTGATTCACAGTAAGATACAGTAGACATGCATGATCTAACGATTATCTTTTAATAAAAAAGATCAAACGGATTATATTAAAATAATTAATAGATCTATGGTGGACCACTTTTATGGTTGGTTTACCATAGACATTTGATGTTAAACTTAACGGTCGGTGATTTATTTGACAGACGGAGGGCAAATTAAGGGACCAAAACATAAGTTTTATTAGTTATAGGACCAAAATGAAAACTTGAAATTAATTAAGGGACCAATTGACCTATTAAGCCTTATAATTTATAAAGATTAAAACTCTAATAGTTTTAGTTAAATATATCTAAGTTTATATATATTTAAATCTTACTTAGGTTTATGTCCCCGGTTAATTCTTTTTACCTTTCTCATAATGAATTTCTAGCTTCTCAAACTAACATTTAAATTTATTTTTTAATCCTTTTAAAAAAATACTTTTTAATAATTTTTAAATTGGGTAATAGTTGTTAAAGATTTTATTAATATTAATTTTTCAAAAATAACATGAAATTGTTGGTAATGATATTTATCTGGACTAATTAGACTAAAATGATATGATTATTGTAGGTTAATATTTTCACGATTCAACCACGTTTTTTTTAATGACACGATCCAGCCATGCTAAAATGTGAGTCAATCATGCCGACCATTTTATCCATTTTCTTGTATTTTTTGATGGTGGTCGATGTTTGAATCTTGGACCTTGCATATACTATGCATTATCCTTACTAACTGAGCTTAGCTCACAAGGACATCCATTTTACTCGTATGTATATATGTTTGTAATTACAATTGCAATGAGTTTACCTAAAAAAAATAAATAGCAATGACTTAAAAGTAAATTTACTTAAAGAAATCAACCAAAAGAAATAATTACTTAAAGAAAAGATGAAAGTTTGAACTTCAGACCAACTTTCTAATTGCAAATGAAAACCTCATAAATATAAAGATTGTGCAAAGCAAATTTTTCTTTATAAACATTAATCCCATTGATTTTTCCACTTAAAAAATTATCTCCTTTTAATTTGATTCTACCAAAGAAAACAAAAAAGAAATCATATTTCAAAATTCTTACCACGTTTTATTTATTTAATTTTATTCTTACCTTTTTCATTATTCTTCTTCTATATTATTTATTTATTATTTTTTCTTCCTTTACCTTCTTTGTCTTTCAGTTTTCTTCAATTGGTTGATCTGCTTCTCCACCACCCTACTCTCGATCTTCCCCTTTAATGGCCGATGAAGATCACCTTCAACTGTAACTCTAGAGAGAGAGAGAAATTTTTAGTGTGAGAAAAAAAGTTTTGATTTTTAGTGAAAATTTTGATATGGGTTTGTGTTTTTGACTGTGTTTTGAAGCTGAGAAGTGATTAGGGTTTGTTTATGAGTGTTAATTATTGTTGGGTTTTGTAAAAAGTTTTGATTTTGATATTGATTTTGATATGGGTGGTTGTTTTCCTTGTTTTGGATCATCCAACAAGGAGGACACTAATGCTGTGAAGGAAGTTTCAAAAAAAGAATCTTTTAAGGAAGCTTCTCTTCCTCAATCTCATCACCCCACTAGGGTTAGCTCAGGTTTGATGCTAAATTTTGTATCTCTTTTTTTATTTTTATTTTTATTTTTATTTTGCCCTCTTTTGTTGATTGTTGTTTTGTGTTGAATTCTGTTCAATTTTGTGTTTTTGTTTGTTTATGTGAATTAATTTGTGTGCCCACGTTGTTTGTTTGTTTGATCTGGTTCATTTGAAGTGTTGGTTCTGCTGATTTGATGGTAGTGGTGATTGGTGATAGGTTTTGGTTTCCCTGAATTCTATAATTGCATTTTGGTCCCAATAAGCGCTTCTAGTAACATTGTTGATGATCTGCTACTTGGTAAAATATGCATATGATATGACCAATCATATCACATTGATTCTGAATGTTTTCCAATTTTTTGTTGACTATTCTAGGATGCAAAACAGATTCAGGGTATGATAGCTGCATTTTCAGCGAAGTGTTCTTCAATGTAGTAGATAGCTATGTAATATTAACCTAGATTATTTTGGTGTTGTCAAATAGCGGCTACAGTGGTGCCATAGCACTATAGTTTAGTGGAATCTGAGCAAATCGCTATTGTTTTGCAATAAGCTATTTAGTGCAAAGTGATGTCAAATAGCGGCACTATAACAATGTAGCATTTAGGTTATTAGGTAGTTGTGCTGCTGGGAGTATTTAGGTTCATTAAAACTAGTTGAACAACATTGTTGTGATATATGACTTAAGGATGAAAACCCGCATATGGTCCTAAGACTGTTTGTAATGTGTAATTACACATGTGACTGCACATAGTGATTAGGAGCATCAACATCATGCCATCACCTTCTTTAATTTATCCAATATGTTCTGTTATTGCTTCCACTCCTACTTATCTTTAATTTCTCATGTAGATAAATCAAAATCAAAAAGTGTCTCAGATTCTAAGAAGGAAAAGGAAGCACCAGTTCCAAAGGATGGCTCAACGGCACATATTGCTGCACAAACATTTACATTCCGAGAGCTTGCAGCTGCTACAAAGAATTTTAGGCCAGAGTGCTTATTAGGTGAAGGGGGTTTTGGACGTGTTTACAAAGGTTGCCTTGAGAGCACGAAACAGGTAAGTTGCGGTTGATGCCTTTTCTATGATGAATGGTTTTTCAGTTTTCACTTTATTATAGTTAACATTTTGGGCTTGGAAAATTTATTGCTCAAACATGGGTTTTCAATTTGATTATTAATTTATTACCATTTCCTCCGTCCCTATATGTAAGACGTCATTGACCAAAGCACACGAATTAAGAAAAGTCTATATTAAATTTGCCAGGAATGTACATTCTCTTTTCAAAATTATCCTTTAAATATTAAGAGGTAATTGGTTGGTCTTTAATTCTCTTCATTTAATTAGGGATATTTTGTTAAAAAATAATTAATGCATCTTGTAATTGAAAAGAGTTTTATAAGAAGGGACGATAAAATTGTACAAAAGGGTCATACAGGGACGGAGGTAATATAACTCTACATCTCCCTTTTTATCTTTTGTGGATGAATCATTTTCTTTGCAGGTAGTTGCTGTAAAACAGCTTGACCGGAATGGACTTCAAGGAAATCGAGAGTTTTTGGTCGAAGTTCTCATGCTCAGCCTCTTACATCACCCAAATCTTGTGAATTTGATTGGTTATTGCGCTGATGGTGATCAGAGACTGCTCGTTTATGAATTTATGCCATTGGGATCTCTGGAGGATCATTTGCATGGTCAGATTGCATTCCCTTTTAACCGAAACCTCTTGAATGCTTCATGAATAAATGCATTTTCATATAATGAGGCTATAAAATATTAAATTTCATGTTTTTCGAATTTAAAATACTGAAATATATTGTTCCAGAGGCGTCAAATAATGAGAATACATCATACAAAATCATACGGTCTTCGGATAAAAATCGTAGGTTCCCATTATTAAATAATAAAAGTTCCTTTGAAAATAGATCACAGATTATCCGTGGTTACTTTGAACTATTGGATGATAAATGTCTTTCTATTTAATTGTTTATGCTTTAGACTGTTCAAAAATTTAGCTTGTTTATATTGATTTGACGTTGTTCAAAACTTCAAATAGCACTCGATTGTTTTTACTTAGGATTCAACGAGTAACATGAATATTTTTTAGATCCTCACAGCGGAGTAGTCATTTTCTGATTATGGAAAACCTAGATTATCCTTGTGCCGCCTAACTGCTAGTAGATTGGAGTAGTCATTTGGTGATTATGAAAAATAATTGTCTAACCTTGCTAGGCGGTAGATTAACATGGTTTACCTCAAACAAGGAAGCTATTACTTGTTTGCTGGTCTATTTTATTATTAAAAGGGGAGGAAGATATTTTCGTACCAGATTCAGAAAAGTACATTTTTTGTTTGTACAATTAAACTAAGACGATAATCCTTGTAGCTAGTTATTCCATGTTGGGTTTAATTGTGCTTACATAAATTAATGGCGTCAATTGATCCATGTAGTTGGCTCCATGCAGTGGTAAAAGTAAAACACTTCATTATCATTGATGTTGTTGTTGTTTTAATCCCGGTTGAGGGTTCTGGGAGTTTGCTGTCCTATATAGTACAAACGCATTTGTTAGGGTCCTAAATAACTTGTTAGGTTTTATAGCTTCATGAGACATGCAGGTTTGGGTGTCTGAGTAATTTGCTTTTGGGCATTACCAATCATGCTTTCAGCTAAATACATGTAGTTTATATTTCTGTTCAGCAAAATCTTGTATTGAAATGAGAAAGCTATATGACTCTTCAATGCTTTTCGCATTGCCAAGCAAAAATGTTTTATGAATGGTACTCTTTCTAGAGTCTGATTATTGATGTGGAATTCATATAGTGACGATGCTAGTGTAGTAGTTAGAAGCAAAATATTAAATCTGTGACATAGAACTGTAGGATTAATGAATGTTTTTAGCTGAATTTGGTTTCAGTGGGGGTAGTAGTGAACTTTCCAAATAGAATATGCTTATGCTTGACAAGCACATTAGATTACAAGGATGGAACTTCTTTTCCGTGTGTCAATTTTAGTAATCGTTCAATCAATCTTCTTTGGATTGATTAGATAAGCCTTAAATATTGCGCATGAGTGTCATTTTCTTGACTTAAATTAGTCCTCAACTGGTTAAGGAGAAGAGCAAAAGATTGTTTAGATTTTACATTTCTAGTAAATTAATATTATTATGAATAGCTACCTGCTCATATATTCATTTCCCTCCATTCACATGGATACAAGTTTATGTATAAAATGACATATATTGGCATCATTGACAGGCATTTCTGTCAATTGTGCTAGAAATTATTGCTAGCTACATCTATGGCTACCTTTTCATTTTCATTATTTTAAATGTACAGTTCATGTTAGGTTTGCCATCTGAAATTTAAATTTGAACTACTAAATGCGATTTCAAGGAATTTAAAAATGAAAAATAAGATCCTTTGCAGGTCTTAAACAAGATGTTTTGAATTTCTGAAAACAAATCATTAGCAAGACGATTCTGTAGCGAACATATTATGTAATAGTAACTTTAACATGATATCCAGCTTTATCACCATTCTGACTCTGAATCTGAATATCTTTCCAGATCTTCCTCCAGAAAAGGAACCTCTAGACTGGAACACAAGGATGAAAATAGCAGCTGGGGCAGCAAAGGGATTGGAATACTTGCATGACAAGGCAAATCCCCCTGTGATATATAGAGACTTAAAATCATCTAACATCCTCCTAGACGAAGGTTTTCATCCCAAGTTATCAGATTTTGGGCTGGCAAAACTTGGTCCAGTTGGTGATAAGACTCATGTATCCACACGTGTAATGGGAACATATGGATATTGTGCTCCGGAGTATGCTATGACTGGTCAACTAACTCTGAAATCAGACGTCTATAGTTTTGGAGTTGTTTTTCTTGAACTCATTACCGGGCGCAAAGCCATTGATAACACGCGTGGGCATGGAGAGCATAATCTTGTGGCATGGGTGAGTACCTTACCTGCTCATCCTTGTGTATTTTTTATAGGTCATACATCACACGTAAATGGTTTATGTTAATATTTTGACCAATTTCTAAGTTAACATGTACGGGTCTGTTTGTTACAGAAGTGATTTTGAATTTCAATAATTTATAGATTATTTTTAATAAAACCAGAAGTTATTTTGTGTTTGTTTATTGTAAATGAAAAGAAGAAAAAATCACCTATCAAATTTTTTTTCAAGAGAAGTCTGTAATAAACAGATGAAAACTCTTAAAAGTTATTTTAAAAAATTATGATTTTTTAAGAAAAAACTGTGACACAAACGGACCCTTAATAAAAAAATGACCACCATTTGACTTCATATTCTTGGGGCATGGAACTATGCAGGCACGACCTCTTTTTAAAGACCGCAGGAAGTTTCCCAAAATGGCTGATCCACTTCTTCAAGGTCGATATCCAATGCGGGGACTGTATCAAGCACTTGCAGTTGCAGCCATGTGTCTGCAGGAACAAGCTGCTACAAGGCCTCTTATTGGAGATGTTGTGACTGCTCTCACATATCTAGCCTCCCAGGCATTTGACCCGAATGCAGCCAATCAGTCGAACAGGGTCGGTTCATCAACCCCTAGAATGAGGGACGACAGAAGGAGCATGGCAGATAGTGTGGATAGCCCTGACCGTGCACGGCTCGGTTCCCCTTCTACCCGTAGGAACTCACCTGACCTCAGGAAGAGAGACAGTAGGGATCCAAGTGAGTTGAGCAGAATTGACACTGGCGGTGGCTCTGGAAGAAAATGGGGAGTGGATGATTTGGAGAGGCATGATTCTCAGAGAGATAGCCCTGTAAATACCGGAAGAGCTAGAGAGACTCCGAGGAACCGCGACCTGGATAGAGAACGTGCAGTTGCGGAAGCAAGAGTGTGGGGAGAGAATTGGAGAGAGAAGAAAAGAGGAAATGCAGTGGGTAGCTTTGATGGTACAAATGAGTGAGAAAAAACATCACATCACCAAACTAGCTTTTGCTTATTCATCTTTGAGTCAGGAGAATTTGTGTTGGTTTTTCTCCCACATCATTTTAGTAGTTAGTCAATGTGAAGGAAACAGTTCACAGTTTAAAAACAAAACAAAAAAAAAAAAGGGTTGGGGGAGAAGTTTAAGTTAGTGTGGATTTGGGGTATTAAAAATGTAATCATGCTGCATTATGTGAATTCATCATCCTTGTCTATTTACTGAAGATTTCTAGGTTCATGTTGCATAGAGCATCGTCAAAGGCGTTTAATTTTTTGGCTTAGTGGATTTGGTTGTGGGTCTCATTGCTGTCACATGTTATTATCTCGTACAGTTATATCTATCATATATCGAATGACTGAGTCTCTATGTTTTCGGCTTATATATATTATACAACAAAAAAATGTTCATTGTATCATATCATATTATTATCTTCCACATTACTAAATTCTATTGCACCTGCACAATGCCGAATGTTTGTGTGTACACTTAAGTTGATTAGTGTTAACATTTTTAATATCATTATGAATCAAACTTGGTACATGAAGATTTACAACACTCGCGTATTTTGTACACCAGACACTTGTGTTAGGTTCTGATGATGTTGAATCGTATTAACTAAATATGGTTCATTATGATTTATGTAGAAGGCTTATATGGGTAATGAAATAGATGAACATCTTCAGTTTCCCACACTTCAGTTTATAACGAGATGTCACACTAATCTTTGCTGCCTACTCGGCCTCAATACATAATCCTAAGTTCAACAATGGATCACACTTTGGTTTTTGGATTGAATTTAATTCATCTTTACAAAATTGAATGTTAAGGAGGGACATCTCTAATTTATAAAATCCTTTGGGGTCTTATCAAATTTTAACATGAGAATTATTTCAAAAAAAAACAGACACCAAGCCTTGACATTCCGGTACAAGGATAAATTTGCCTTAGCTTATAAGAGTCTCTTTGTTTATAGTCTAAGTAATCACGTGTTTGTTCTGTGTCTATTCTAGTTTTTGAGGTGTCTATATATATATATGGTCTTAGTGATGATCATTGTCACATCATGGGAAGATCATGTTGTTTTTTGTTGCTTTGCTAGAAATTACCCCATCATGGAGCACTTGAGAGTGGGACATTGGGGGTAAAAACGCAAGTTGCTTTAGATGGATGACTCACCTTTATACCCTTGTATCCTACAAAAGCTGAGACATGGTAAGAGGGGGAAACCTTCCTGTGCCACATTTCTAACAAACCATGCATTATTGTGGTTTCATAATTTGTCTGAAAGTATATATCTGAACGACATAATGTTTTTTTTCTAAAATGTGTACATATTAATATTTAATAATGTTGGAGAGTGTGGGAACAATGACCCTTCCTTTTGGTCCCAGTCAAGATAAACCCAACAATTAAGACTAAGGAGATTGAAGTAAGCTGGTTTTGGTTTCTACGGAATGAAGTGAAAGTTTCCCATGTTTGATATATGGTGTATTGTTGAGCACGCCTTTTTTAAACAGTTGGATGAATCAGCAGTAATATTATCCTTTGACAAATTTAAGAATGTGGTGGCATAGCAAAGTTGAAATAGTCTAATAATATCTAATTAGGTTGAAATTGAATAAAAAAGGTTGAGGTAGATGACACTTTCTACATGGTACGAGTTAAATAACAACTGTGAAGTAAGTAAATACTTTAGGGTAAGCGAGAATTAGCCTGACATTAATTAAAATGTGAAAACTCGAGTATGAGAGAAGTTTTACTCAGTAAAAGTGACTTTAAACTTTGAAGATTAGACGCACCAAAACATTAAAGAAAGATGAAATTCTCGAATGTCAAATACTTGCCGACCTGAAGTGAACTAGTTTACGAAATGATCATAAATTCCACAACTGAAAATTTAAATCATTATATTTTACTATTATGCAGATTATCAAAAATTCCAAACGGCTACCCTTGTTTGATAGAAGGATATACTTTTTTTTTTTTGAGAGAGAAAGGGGTGAAGCTCAAAAAAAGATGTAAATCAGTATGAGGTTGACACCTCCCAACAAATCGGTCAAAAACAAGGATTTAGTTTTAATATACACTGTTTAAACTCCTTATCTTTTAAAAAGTTCAGATATGGTTTTTGGTCCTACCGAATATTGATCTTAAATTCAGACCTAGTAAAAATGGAAGACCAAAGTTGATAAGAGACAAAATGACATACTATACTATCTATCTAAATGTGAACGTGACACCAATAACGCGACCTTTGGTCACATCATTATCATCTAAAAAACAATAACTTGTCGTCGAGATTAAGGCTGTGTTTGGATTCTCGGAAGTCTATTATGACTTGCTTACTACGGATTTTAGTAGTTTACAATGTTTTTGTTTATCAAAGTGGAATTATTTGGTAAATGACATTGTCTTATTAGTTTACAAAGTATTTACAACGCTTCCTTGCCAAAAATATATTTCAATTACCGGCAACAAACATGTTATAGATATATCTTACATGAGCTTTACTTACACGAGTGCATAATCTCCATATGATGTCAAAACCTTGAAGCTTTTTTCCCCTTACAATTTAGACTGCCAACTTTACTTTTAAAACATTAGTGCATAATTACTACAGAATAGTGCAGATAAAGGTACGCATTCATTAATCTAGCCCTAAAAATCTAAGAGATTTGTTGGTGGATTTACAAACATTGAACATCAGATCACTGCATAATGTCTTAAACCCTACTCAAACTGATATTTAAAGCCAACACAAAATTAATAGTGCTCCTAAGACTATGGAAGGCAAGACTGGTCATCAATCTTTATGTGTAGGACACGTCAAAATTGCCAAGGCTTTTAAAACCCAACCTCCCCTTTGCAGTTTAGGTCATACCTCCTTATTTTCTCCTCTTCCCCTAAAACAATAGCATAAGCTGCTTCAGTAAGAGAGCAGAAAGAAACATGAGCAAGAAATAAAGAATACATTGCATATATTTTAGTATGTATGCATACCGTGCTAGCATAATCATCCATAGTTGACTGCTTCCGCTTCTTAGCAGAAGATGGACTCTCAGTTTGTCTTGCCAAAGCCCGCTTTGTCGGAGTCATGTTCTGAAATATTGTAAAACTTGAGTACGAGAAAAATACACAATGAATACAATATTAGCAACCAGTTGTTGTGGATAAACAAAGAGAAACTAACCTTGGCAAGTTTCTTCTCTTTGCGAGCTTGTCTCTCCCTCTCATCGTATTCTTGATTTTCCTTTTCTACTAACCGAATGAGGGTGTCGCACCTCCTTGCAAGTTCCTGTGTTGTGCGAGACTTGACAAACCAATCAAATCTAAACAAGGGTGATGTTCGAAACGCTGCCTTCAACTCATCCCAGTTTCCATAGCCAAGTTTGTGAACCATGCATATCTGCAAATTTATAGTAGGAAAATACAAGATTTACAAAACCATGGAAGGACCGTGGTGGGCATGAAGAAATAGATCAAATTCCTACCATGAATCGGTCACATTCTTCATTGTATAGCTTCCCTTTGTTTTGCCCATACTGTACCTTCAACTCTAGCCAAGGATTCTTGTAGCGGTCCAATTTCTTTCCAATAGCTTTCATGATCTCATCCTTCCGAGAAATTCTAGCCTCCCCCCTCTCGATGTTTTTGATAATTCTATCATAATCTGCAGAAAGCGATTCAAATTGAACAAATTAGGCAGAACCTTGACATTCTAGCGAGAAACTAATTTCAAGCTACAATTGATAAATAAAAACCACGCAAGCTGTTGGATATATGAAACAAGCAAATTGAGTTTTGAAAAATTTAACTGCAAATTAATAGATGCACACTGATCTGGATTTAGCAAAGTGTTTTGATTCCGTGTTCAAATATACAACAAAAGCTTGTTTCACAGTCGCACTCAAATTGGTTGTAACATACCATTTAATTCCTTGTATCTTTCTTTGAAGACCTTTGCATATCTTTCAACTTCCTCCTCAGTTTTTCCTTCCATCTCAGAGGCAATACTTTGTATATCATTTCGACCATATTTCTCACAGGCCCTGAGGAAGGTGTTAAAATCTTTTCGGCTCCATGATGAAAATCCCTACATTGACCAAATGACAAAACTCAAAATTACATCCATATGAAAGTCTAGTTTGCAAAAAGGAGGGAATTCTTCACCTCTTCTAGCAGGCGCTCCTTTTCTTCCATCTCTTCGGCGGTCAATTGATCTCCTACCTCTGAACATTCAATACATCATAATTAAAATTAACAGTATAAAAAACAAAAAGGAGCCAAAACATTAGTCTTTCAAATAGCATGTACCTTCTGGTTCATCAACATCTATCGAGTCCTTTACCTGATTCTTCTGATGGGCTTGCTGAAATTTTATAAAATAATTAAGTACTGAACAGGATATACTAAAGCTAAACCTAAAAATCATAAATTAACTTCCATTTTATATACACCTACCATGAGATAGCGTACTTCCTTTTCATACAACTCACTCAATCTCGGTGTGTTGAAAAACTGGAAATCATGCCTGGGGGAAGAACAAAAAAAAAAACTATCAAAATGACAGAAGCTTTACGTTAAAAGGAAAAAATGAAGTGCATAAACTTACAACTGTGGCATCCTAGGAATGCGGGGCTCCTTTGGTTTAGAAGGACCACCTTGCCGCATGGTTTGTTTGAAGTATTCAGACTCCGAGTAACTACAAGACCCCCCAAAAATCAGCATATCATGTCGTAAAATATGCTTAATAAAACTGGATGCATAAAATTTAAAGGAAGAGGAGTGCTAGCAAGCTCTCTTTTGAACACTTTCTCTAGCACTCACTCTTTTATTGGGTGAAATCAATGTAGGACCTGCGCTTTGGAAATGGAACCCACATAAAATGGTGGGACATACATTGATTTCACCCAATAAAAGAGTGAGTGCTAGAGAGAGTGCTCAAAAGAGAGTGTTGCTAGCATTTCTCTTTAAAGGAAAATCCTTACTTGCGCTTCCGCTCCCTTCTTGTTGGTTCAACCCAGTTTTCACTCACAATTTTTTTGAAATCAAACTTGTTCTCATCCTTTATTTCAAGAAAGAAACTTAATTGTTAGTTTAATAGATAAGGGGGCAGAGAGAGTGAGAAGGTTGATATAAAGCTAATTAAAATAGTTGTCAAAGACATAATAAAATGTAACTTTACCTTAGCATCATCAAAATCGTATAACTCAGCAGCTACAAAAAGAAAGTAGAGGTAATTATTAACTCCAAACTAATAAACAGCTGAAAGCATAAACTTGTAAGCATCAAGCCATTATTGTTTCAAAGCTAAAATATAATTATAAATTGCATACTGTCATCCATCTTAAATTTGATTGCATCTTCTGTAAATTTCTTCATCTTGGCATCAAGCTCCGCAGTTGCCTCTTCTCCTTTGGCAATAATTCTATCAATATCCTCATCTGTAATTGTACTATCCTTGGAACTGAAAACCATTTCAGCTCCAAATCTAACCATTTGAAGTAACTCATCTTTATTTACCGCTGCATATATAGAACAATGGGACCCATATTAGACGAACCATACAGTACACCATGTAGAAAAGAAACACGAAAGATTGCCCAGCAAGTCCTTACTCTTCTGCTCAGCCAATCGCCCCTGTTGAATCACCAAAGCATCAAGTGCAAGCTTTTTGTAAGCTCTTTCAATGACTTTCTCCTCAATCGTATACTGTACCATAACCCCGATGTGGTGAGATACTGACACACAGTTAATATAAAATGGAATGACCAGATGAAGTTTAAAATTGCAAACCTCGGTGCAAAAACGGAAAACTTGAACTTCTTTCTTCTGACCTATCCTATGAGCACGATCTTGAGCCTGCAAGTCAACTTGTGGGTTCCTGTTGTGAAACCACAAACCATTTAACAAGCCGTGATGATTATGGCACAAGTACAAATCAGATGGCTGCATCCACAACCGTTTGAAATACTGACCAGTCACTATCATACAAAATGACGACATCAGCAGTAGCAAGATTAATACCAAGACCTCCAGCTCGAGTTGATAACAAGAAGACAAATTTCTCACTTCCCGGTTTGTTATAAGCATCAATGGAGGCATCACGATCATCCCCACCAGTATTGCCATCTATGCGACAATATTGATATCCACGGAACATCAAATAATCTTCAAGTATATCTAACAGCCTAGTCATCTGGGGGAAAAAGGAAAAAATTAATGAGAACTATTGAAAATGGGTTGCAGCATACAAGAACTTCACAATCATCAGTGACAAGAGTCATATTCCAACAGAACAAACCTGTGAAAATATAAGGACCCTGGAATCACGCTCTTTTAATTTAGGAAGCAACTTATCCAAAAGAACCATTTTACCTGCAGATGAAATTATTACAACAAAGCACATATTATATTAATCAATGCAGAAAGAACCTCTGAAGTATCTCTTCAAGTGAGCAGAACTTACCAGCACTGGTGATGAGATGATCTCCTGTTGTATAAGGAGGACCAGGTTCAGCACCTTGGAAAAGATATGGATGATTACAACATTTGCGCAGTTGCATAGCTATATTCAGGAGGCGCTTCCGTTCTCCGCCAGCATTGACAACCTCAAGATCCTTCTGCAGTAATGCTTTATAATACTGTTTCTGCAATTGTGACATGCCCACTTTAAGAATAGTTTCTTTTTTCGGTGGCAACCCTTTCTCAACATCGGACTTCAACCTTCGAAGAAGAAATGGCCGGAGGACCTTGATATACAAAGGAAATGAAAATGTCAAATATGCATCAGACTAAAAGTAAAGACGAGAATCAAACAGAGTTGTATAAGTTACCTTGTGTAATTGCTGCACAACCTCCTGTTGGTCATTTTCACCAGAGATTTGAAACCACTCATCAAAGGTTTCAGCAGAACTAAAAATTTCAGGCAGAAGAAAGTTGAGAAGAGACCAAAGTTCATGAAGATTATTCTGTACCAATAAAAAAGGTCATGAACAGCAGTAAATACTTGAGTGAGCATATACAAACAAAAAAATAATACTAGAAGGGAAGGGGGTCATAATCCGCAATTATAAATAATCCCAAAAAAACATAATTCAACAATTGAGCTGCAAGACAGAAGTAAAATCCAACAAGAACACTAAATAACAATACTAAAACTTTAACCAATGCAAAGTTATATATCATCTAACTCTTAGATCATGTTAATCAACCTCATTTGACTGTTAACAAAATCCTCAGCAGCAACTCAATGCAAACGCATTGCCTCTAATGAAATCATTATATAGAAAAGGTTCCCTGGAAACTGGAAGAATAGCCAATAATTTTTAAACATTTTTTTTACTGGAATTTTTAAACTCTATTCCCTTACTGTAATCACAGTTTCTGTTCTTAATACACTAATGCTCACTCAAATCCGTTTTACCCAAAAATGAAGAAACAAATAATCAAAATTGGTCGGGTCTACTGCAACCCAATGAAGATGTATAAAAATAGCCACGATTAGAAATTTAGCAATGCAGCCACACCCTCCAACACTTCTAACAGTTTCTCCATTTGAAGATTTAATGAGATTGAATAGATGACATCATACCAATAATGATTGCACTAAGAAAATTGGCATGGAACTACTTCCATATTTAAAATGGTTCGCTGAATTGAATTAAAAAAAAAATATATTGAAATACAATTCTTCGCATCATTATAATACAATATACCATACCTGAAGCGGTGTACCAGTGATAAGGAGGCGATAGTTTGTATTGTAAATCCTCATTGTTTTAGAGAGCAATGAATTCTCGTTCTTGATTCTATGAGCTTCATCGATAATTATGTAGCGCCAACTAAATCGACGTAAAGTAGACTTCTCCTTGATAGCCATTTCAAAACTTGTAACACAAACGTCAAACTTTCCAGCAACCAATAAGTCCTCTCTTATATGTCTCTGCAGTAATTTAAAACCGTTTACAAACAAGTGTTATAAATATGCATCAACTGTTACTATTGCCAAAATAATTAAACCCAAAAAAGCAGGTCATACTCATACCCTTTCTTCAGGGTTGCCAAGGAATTTTACAGCACGCAAAATAGGACAAAAGCGACGAATCTCATTCATCCAATTTCCAAGAGTTGATTTTGGGGCAACCACCATATGAGGGCCTTTAATTCCTCTGAACTCATGCAAGTAGCCCATTAAAGATATAGTTTGCAATGTTTTACCAAGCCCCTGCAAATCACATTTATTTGTCATGATTTATAAAAACTAACTCACCGATAAATAACATAGACGCTGGTTAAGACATAAATCAACTCATTTTATCAAACTACAAACGACAAAGTTAATTCACATGAAGTTAATGCAGTTAAACACATCTGCAAGCCCAAAATCAAACACATACCATCTCATCGGCCAGAATTCCATTTATTCCATTTTCATATAATCGAATGAGCCAGTTTAGTCCAGCCAATTGGTAATCCCTCATCTTCCCTTGAATACCTGTGATGAAGAATACACATTTAGATAAACAAGAAAGCAATCCAGAGGTCAGAGTGTAAAAAATACTAGGAAAATTCCAGAATGCATTTCCAGAACACTTGTGATCCATTGAAGTCTACCACCAGAAAAAGAATCAAGTAAAAGTTTGGCAGATCTAAAATTTCCATGAGAATTTACTCTATTAATGCATACCCTTTTCCAACATCATGAGTTATGAAAAAAATGCCTATTTTCACCAATAGATAAAAGAAGAGTGCCAGAGAAAAATAAACATGCATCACATATGTAAAAAAGGAAAATTAAAATAATTTGAAAGGCAAATATAATGTGGTGTAAACCATGCAAACAGGCACATAAGCAAAGAGAAAGAACATTTACATGATGGCTGTGTCACCAGACGAGTGTTTGAAACACCGTCTTCTTCTCCTTTCAGGTACTCTTCATCTTCCTCTTCTTCAGTCACTTTTGACGCATGGCGACCACTAAAACAGACAACATTAAATGCCAGATAAGTTTGTTTATACAGGATAAAGTTAATGCCAGATCAGTCACAACCAAGGTAGTTAAAATCAAGTTTACTCAAACTGAGTACGGGGTAGTAAAATCCTAACACGAACCATAAGATTCTACATAATTCATAAAACTTAAATAATATCCTTATAAATTAATGCCCGTACATGAATAAACATTAGTAAGAGATGGTAAACCTTTAGTTTCAAACACTTAATTAAAGTCACAACTATAAGGAAGTTAGTAAATAATTTCTTGAATAACCAATAACTCATAATTTCATAAGTCATCAACAAAACAACTTAAGCTAGGCTTGCTTAAATAACCAACAGCAGCAGCAGAGTTAGACATTCTAATAAAATGAAGAGAAGAACTCAACAACAGAATCAGTACACAAGTGCCCAAAATAAACAGAGCCCAAAACGACAGAACTCGGTGCCCAAAATAGACACACAACAGAAGATAATTTTGGTTGTGAAAACAGAGCAGAGAGAGGATGAGTTCTGGTCGCAGAAACTGTGCATGGCAGCAGAAGGTTTAGGTTGGTCACAAAAATAAAGCACAAGAGAGGATAATGTATGCTCGCAAAAACAAAGCATCACAGATTCACCCATGAGACGAAGGGAATAGTGTTTTCAGTAAGCAAAACGATGCAAAGGGTCCCAATATATAAAGTGGAAACAGTTTTATTGCCAGACCAGGTCAGAATTCACCCAGAAAAGCTTTCCAAAACAAACAGGTCAAGATCTGGTCAGGATCTGACCTGTTTACTGAAATCAGAAGGGAAAAAACATGTGATTGCACGAAGTTTTTCGGTGGCAATTTCACATGATCTTACCCAAACCTGATTCTGCATACACACAAAATCGGCTAGCACCCATGAAATTGTAGACTTTTACAAGTGTGTTTTAAATCGAGATTTTAACTACAATTATCACAACTCTTTGATGCTTCTCTGAAAATCAAAGTGTTGATAACGGGAATGGGTAGATAAAAATATTTCTTTTAATTACTACTCAATAGCACTTAAATATTCAACCAGACTTAATGACACATAATAACTGAATTACATAAATTGGATTTGAACAGTAAACTTTTTGTCAATTTTATGATATTAAAATAAAAAGATAAACGCCTCAGCATGACAATCTGAATCACTAAATAAATAGTCTAGGAACTCCGCCTGGATGTTTAATTATTTAATGCTGCTTTATTTCTATGATTTCCTTGCCATATAAACAACATCTGGTCACACCCTTGAAAACTTAAAAGAACTTTAAACTTTGACGCAATGAAGGTATATTATTTATGATGTAATGTGGATGGTAAACCTAATTAACTCTGAGCAATAACAGAAAAAAGACACGTAATGTTACAACATAGCATAGTAGTAATCTTGGGAATGTAAATGTACCTTCCTTTTGACTTCTTTTGAGATGATTGGTCACCTTTTGCAAAATGGGCAAACAGCTCAGTCTGCTGTAACAGATACTTCAATCGCCCCTTTCCTCTATTATTCTGAATTGTATTATATTAGGCTAAATCATGTTAGTATATTATTATAATACAAAAAAAAAAGTAGTTTAGAAATGTAAAAATAACAACTAAACTCACCATGTCAGCTTCAATTGCTGCATTTTGAGCATCTAATATCTCCTGAACTTTCTGTTTCTTCAGTTTTTGCATTTCTCGCAATCTCGCCTTCTCGCGTTTGCTTATTTCAGGACCACCTTCTCCCTAAAGCCACACAACAAAAAGTAAGTAAAACGTGACCACGCTTTTTACCATACTCTCTATCACTCTCACTCACTTCAGTATGTCCTAGTCCTACTCGGCCCGAAGGATTAGTCTGATGTGCTAGCCACACCACAAAAAGTAAGTAACTCGTAACCACGTCGTTTACCATACTCTCTATCTTTCTCACTCACTTCAGCATTTCCTACTCGGCTCGAAGGATTAGTCCGGTTCACACCAAAAAAAAATACTCTCTCTCACACACACGCTCAAGTATTCAAATTTTCAACTCAAGTCAGCAAAACTCACTTCAAATTCATCTCAAAATCTCGTAACAAAACATGCACAATTAAATCACACCAGAAAAATTACAAACCCTAAACTATAAAAAAAACCTAAGCAAGAAAATTGTTCAAAAAACAGAGTAAAACAAAAATCAAACCTCTCCATCATCATCACCATCTTCACCAGCAGCATCTGCATCAGAATCCGGCGGATTATTGCCAACGACTTCATCATCATCATCAGAACTAACAGCACGAGCTACAGCTTCCAGCTCCTCTTGATCTTCTTCTTCGTTGATCTCTTCATTCACTTGCACTTCCTCCGACGAAGAGTTCAGCGGTTCTTCGTCGGAAGAAGGTTGTTGCTTCGACAGTTTCGCCATGAATTCTTGAATTCAAGGGTTTGTGTTGTGAGCGTGAAGAATGAAAAAGGATTGTAATAATTAATGTTTGAAGTCACACTTTGGTTTATAAGAAGTTGTGATTGCGGTGTTTATAGCCGTTCGATTAAGGAAGTAGATGTACGGTTATGACGAGATAGGAATTTTTTTGTTTCCCGCCATGGGTTTGGAATGTAGTAGATTTTCCCACCTTTGTGGGTACACTTAGGCCCATTCATAATGGACTTCTTTGTTTAGGCCCAAGTTATGGAGTACTGCTCTTCTCATCTGTTTTTGCTCATTCCTGTCAAAATAGCCGAACGTGAGTTAACTCATACTAGTGTATTCTCTTTCTGAGTTAACTCACGCAGGTATTTTTCAACAGAAATAAGTAAAAACAGATAAGAGAAGAGCAACTCTCCAGTTCATGAAGCCTGGTGAATATAACAAGAGACAAAAAAGAGATGGGAGATGAAAGAGAGATGGAAGAGGTAGTGGGAGGAGATATATTAGAGTTGAGCATCGGCTGAATTCGGTCATAAAATTTTCCATCTACAGTAAATGACAAATGGTATTTCTAACTCATCTTAAGAATTTTCCAATTAAATTATTTTAAGAATTTTTCTCAAAGTTCTTTTAGGAATTTATTATTGATGGTTATTTGAAAAAAATAACTAGTAAAAAGGAAACTGATTCCTTAATAAGTTGGGAAATTTATTTTACAATTTGAATGATTCATTAAATTGTATTATTTCACCAACGTAAAGTGTGTTACCACATATTAAACAATCTTTACAGAAAAAATGAAAGTCACATTTTTACGAAGTAAATAAATATTTAAGTAATAATTTGAGCCAAAATTTAGGTTGTTACAAACATCCTATAAAAGTTAAGATTTTGTAATAAATGATAGTACATCCTTAACTTTAACATGCACATAAACTTCAATCATACAAATATTTTTGTCTTCCATGACTTATAACATGTATGGACCTTTGTGGCAACATATTCTATAGTTATACTCTACCGAGCGTAAGATTACTATCAATTAAATGTTGTGTTTATATTGGTTTACAGATTTAGATGTGTGTGATTTTTGGATTAAGGTTTGATTAAAAAAGAATTAAATGTTGTGTTTATATTGGTTTACAAATTTAGATGCTTGTGTACACGCTTCAAACAAGACATCATAGTGGTCAAAGAAATTGTTGAGGTCATCAACATAGCTTTCAAAGAGTGTACATTGCATCTTGTGCCTTTTTCCGAAGGAAAAAAAAACTTAAATCAGTAACAATATTGTGTTATTAAAAAAAAAGGAGAAACAAAAAAAAAAACAGAGTGTTACCCTTTTGCCTCAGGTTCAATCACATTCAATTTAGTTATGGTACCATTTCTATCAAGCTGTCTTTCACTACCAACTCCAGACAACACACCAATGATGTCTAAAAATATTATAAATAAAAAACAAAGTTAACTATACAGGTGCTAACATGATATTTCTTTTTTGGATATTTAAAGTAAAGAAATAAAAACTTAATAGGCATAGGTAAATTACCAACTAAATAGTCAGTGTCATAGGTTCCTCCAATCCCTTCATAAATTGGAATCAAGTGGTATGGTGACTTAGTAATGCTTGGGTTTAGGAGATATTGAACCTTAGAACTCGATTGAAAGTTTAGTTTGTAACTGTGCCTACTGCCTAGTGGTTCTATAACCACCACCATTGTTGGCAACACCATGTTTTCAAAACTATAACATTTTCCTTCAAAAAAGATCATTCCGAACTTGTAGGGTAAAGTCTTCTTGATTGTGGCATGGATCCTATCACCACACTCGTCAAGTAAAACAAGTCCAATCGAAAATGGCATTCTATTTCCATTAAAATCTGATACTTGCCAAAGTCGAATGATCTTACCCTTCAAGTTCCAAAATATTTTTTCAGTTGAAATCTCAAAAATTGCAGAAAAATCAGAAAGGTTTGACATTTTTTTTTCTTGAACGAAAACAGATTTTGAAATTTTTTTACTCAAACTTAAAAACTGATTGCAGGAAAGATAAAACTAAAAGGGGGGAAGAGAGCAATGCTCTGTCAACACAAAGCAAGGGAGAATTAATTCATCGCTATTGACTTGATCGAAAGAAGATAATAAAAGAGATATACCACGTTAGAGACAATAAAATCTAAAAAAACACAACAACAATATCAACTCGTTCTTTATTAGCTTGGGAGGAAGGTATGGGTATAAGTTTGAGAGGGAAAGAAGGAATTCAAATTTCCATTTGCTTTCATGACTTCCTAAAGGGAAAAGAAAAGAGAAAAGTTGTTTCCTTTTTTGGACGAGTTGCAATAATAACTTTTTTGAAAGAAGAGTTGCAATAATCATAAAATGCGATGAATATTTGGCATAATATCAAAGAGAGGGATTAAATACTTTTTCAAAAACAATATATTTATTGAAAAAAGTAAGCCATTAATTAATTATATAAAAATAATTATACATTAATTTAATAATTAAATGAAACATCGACACTCTATATAAAGAAAACAAACTCTTTCAGCTCAAAATTTCAACTCTTTTGAGCTGAATTTTTCTTTTCAAAAATGTCATCAATTTTCAATATAAATAACACATGTAACAAATAGATAAAAATACTATTAAATATAAAAAAATAGATAGGAATACATTTAAATATTAAAAAAATGTAACAAACACGATAAGAATACATATATGTATGTTTTTTTTCCTTTATCATTTAAAAGTGTGACAAATCAAATGAGTATATTTATACTTACCTTTTCATTATCCCAATTATACCCTTAAACAACTTTAGCTATAATAAAGATTGTTGCTGCTGTCATTAAAAAAAAATTAGATTATATTTTTTTGTTATATTATTGGTGTCATTGAAATAGATAATAATGGTTAGTTTTTATATTTTTAGTTTTACTCAAAATTAAAATTTCATAAAAAGAAACCGTTCATAATTTTCAAACGTCAGCGCAATAAAAAGTTCATAATTTTCAAACGTTAGCGCGAGCTAGTAATATATATTATGAAAGTAATAATATATGTAAAAAAAAAAAAGTAGTTTGTTGAGATATTTATGTAAAATAAAAACAAAACAATTTTGAAAACTATAAAAAACCAAAAACGTATTGAAAATTTGAAAAAATACCAAATTTATTGAAAATATATGTTTAAAAAAATTAGAATTTCAAAAAATTATTTGGTTGTATATAATGAACATTCAAAAGTATGGCTTGCCGAGACGTTTATCTATACTATATATAGAAAAAAAAAAAGTTTGTTTTGTCTCTTTTTGGATGACTTTTTCTCTTTCTAAAATTACCCTTAACTTTCAATAACAGTAAATTAAAATATTAAAATAAAAGTATAGCAAACACGATACGAGTAAGTTTTTTTTTCACTACCGAAAAAATACTTACTTTTTCATTATCCCAATTATACCCTTAAACAATTTTTTCTATAATAAGGATTTTTTTTCAGCGAATCTTTGTTTTTGGTGGTGATCGAGATTTAAACCCCGGACTTTGCATATATTATGCATTGTCCCTACCAACTGAGTTAAACTCACAATGATTTTTTTGACGAATCTATAATAAGGATTGTTGTTGGTGTCATTAAAAAAAAAGAATTTAGATTAATTATTTTTTTATCTTAAAAAAAAAAGTTATATTTTTTTTGTTATATTGTTAGTGTTCTTTTGAATAAATAATCATGATCAGTTTGATTTCTTATCATTTGAAAGCAAAAAATATTTATATCTTTACTTTTAATCAAAATCAAAACTTCATATTAAACATCATTCATAAATTGTTTGCGAAATAAAAAGAGCAGAAAGACGGATACGTGAGTGCCCGAATTTTCGCTAGTGATACATAAAATAAATTGCTAATGTATCAAAGTACACGTGCATAATAAATAATATAAAATTAAATATTTTTTAAAAAAATTATAATAATATTAAACTGAATGGAAAAAATATGTTCAAATTAATTATATGATAAATAATTGGAAATTTATTTCAAGATTAAATAAAATATTTAGTGGATGAGATCAATTTAATATTTTTCCTGCAATGATCAATGTAATATATATAGTTTGTTTTGATATTTATGAAAAAAAGTCTCACTGAAAGAAAGAAAAAACCACTTAAGGAAAAGTATTGACAATAAATATGAAAAGGTATGTGAACTAAAATATATAGACGTAAATCCATTTTTTATTCTTCTATTTAAAAATAAATAAATAAAGTTTTAATCTCTCTATTTTAAAAACCAACTTTTTAGTCACCATATATTTTAAGTGTTCAGGTATGCTCCATTTACCTCATTTAAGGTCTTGGATGAATGACATGTGGCAAAAAAGGATTCAATGGTTCAGATTAAAAATAAACAAAACATCAATTTTGTTAATAAAAAAAATACTTCCTCCATCCCATAATAACTAAGTCATTTGCAAAAAAACTATTGTCCCAGAAAAATTGACTCATTTCACTTTTCGATACAATATTAATTTTTCTTCCAGTTATAACACTAATTAATGTATTCTACTTTCACCATTTTCAATTCAATATATTCTACTTTGCATTTATGATAAAGAAGAATGTTTCAATAGTTGATAAGGGCACTCAAAACCATTTTTATCTCTTTTTCACTTACACACTTTTTCTTAATAAGTGTGAAATGAGTCAAGAGTTCAATTAAAATGAGACGGAGGGAGTAGATATCAAACATGTGCTTCTCTTCTCTTCTTCGAGAGAATAAGAGAATTTAATTGCACTTTTGGCCCCCTATCTATTTCAAAGTTGCGATTTTGGACCCCTAACTAATTAAAATACAAAACAGCCCCCTATGTATTGAATCTTTGACAGTTTTAGCCCCTAAGGTCAATTTTGACTTGGTCTTCGCTGACGTGACACCCACATCACTTAAGTGACGTGCCACGTGTAATTTTTTCTTTTCTTTTTTAATTCATGCCGGCTTTTTCAGATAATTCATTGTTGGTTTGTTAGAATCCAAAGCACTTAATCCCAGAAAATTCTCAACAATTGCCTCATAAACAGATGAATCAACAACACAAGGTGATTCAATCAGCTTCAGTATCTTGTGAGCAGCACCAATTTTAACAATTGCTACTTTATTTCTGCAAAAAAAAGCCACAGAAACAAATAAGATTAAACATGAAAATTTCACGGTAATTAATCAAGCAAAAATTACAATAAAATTAGATATGTATAAACCACAGAATTAAGATTATGATAAATTCATGATTCGATCAAATGGAAAATTCGTCATGCATAACAGAAATTTACAAAGATTATGGAACAATGAATTGTTGCAAATTGAAATTACATTCTAAGAGAGAGAAACTTACGCATCATTGACAACTCCGAGATTGAGTAAAGCATAGAGAGAATCAATCTAAGAATGAAGATCTTTTGAATCAAGCATTCCAACGAGTGGAGAAATTGCTCCAAGCATTGCGAGTGTGCCCCTCGCTTCAGAATCTTCTTTCGTCAATGATCTTACTCTTGCCGCCGCCATTCGCCGCTTCGTCGAGTTTTCTACACGTAAATCCTTAACCACATTCTTCATCTCCGTTAATGTCTCTTCCTTCTTCTTCGATTCCGCATTCCTTTCATGCACCTATATGTTCAGAAGATCCAATAGTTTCTCCGTCTTCTCTTCTCGCACTTCTCCGTGTAACCATGGTTTGTGAAAATTGCTCAGAAAAAATTGGTTCGTGAAAACTAATCTCTTGTTCCTGTGGTTCGAAAAAAATTTGCTCAGATTTAGTGATTGTTGAAGTGATTGAAACTGCGGTGATTGTTGAAGTGAGATTGAGCTTAAGGATTGATGATTATGAATTTTGTTTAAATAAAAAGAGTAATTTTTTATGGGTTTGTTGGAGTGATAGAACACCTGACCTGACTTTCTATTTTCCTTTGTTTATTTTATCTTTTCCAATTAAAAAAACCCAACATGAATTAAAAAAGAAAAAAAAATTACACGTGGCACCTCACTTAAGTGATGTGGGTGCCACGTCAGCGAAGACCAAGTCAAAATTGACCCTAGGGGCCAAAACTGCCAAAGATCCAATACATAGGGGACTGTTTTGTATTTTAATTAGTTAGAGGGTCCAAAATCACAACTTTGAAATAGATAGGGGGTCAAAAGTGCAATTAAGTCTTGTTTATTTTTAATCTAAACTATTGAATCCTTTTTTACTACATGTCATTCATCCAATACCCTAAATGGGATAATGACGGTAAATTTCACCATTGTGTTCACCATCTACATCATCATCAATAAACCCAAAAATTTTAAGACCCTCTTAATCAAAATTAATTAACAACAAACAATAAAAAAAACCTAAAACATCTTCATCACCTTAAAATACGAGAATCTATGAGTCAACATACCCCCAAATTCTTTCCTAGTTTATTATTTTCGTCATCCTCTTTCTTTTTCTTTGCCAAGCCACATTTCACACCTCTTGCACACAAACAAAATCAATTAATGCATTGAATTTAGCAACACAGAAATATCCTTTGTAAACTTCATTTAACCCGTAGATTAAAGACGATGCGTTAACATGTGGTTGGAAATTCATTTGAAAACTAGAAATTCAACAACCCATGCATATTGAATTATACCATAAATTCAACTCATGCACTTTCATTTTCTACTTTAACATGTGTAACAATATAAAATGACTTATAATAAAATACAAAGGGTATAATTTTCTCTTTGGATGTTTTCAGATTTGGTAAATTTAAGTATATTAAAATTGAAGGATATTAATTTTTGAAGATGTTTCAGGTTTATTCAAGACAAGATAATCTTAATTATTTTTATTTTTTTTTGAGTTTAGCGATGAAAATATAAACACAACGGTGAAACTCATGAGTAAAAGGAATTGATATTTAGTTTTTTAAATTTGGTTAAAATATGTTTATCATCTTGACCCAAAAAAAAAATGTTTATTATAAACACGCAATAAAAAATAGAAATGCTAGCAACACACATTCTTTTGATTGGTTAAAACTCACATGAGTCCTTCCAAATTATATGATCCATATAAATTTGGATGTTAAAATGTGTGTTGCTAACATTTCTCATAAAAAAATTTAACAAACACATGCATGTTCCTTAAAAGAACCGTGTAACAATAAAAAAATAATAAATTTGAGTTAAAATACGTGACGGAAATGACGAAATCAACCTCAGCAACGTCGTGATCACGCTAGTATTTTCCTTTTTTGTTGTTATCCAGTTATTTATCATTTTTCTTCCTATTTAATCCAAAACCCAAATTATTTGTTTTTCACGACTCTTCAACTTCTCTTTCCTTCTCACCGGAAAATCTCTGCGGCGGCGGCGGAAAAATTACTCCCCATTCGGCGGCGCTTTTCTGTACATGTATTCAATTTTTCCCTAATTGTTATTTTATTTTATTTGATTTTGAATTGCACGAACACGCAATTTTGGTGTTGGTGAAGTAATTAACGTATTCTTCACGGAAATTTGATTTGTTTTTTATTTCAATTGCAGAGTATTATAGTATGGGCAAAACTTGGTGGTGCTTGATTTTTGTTACCTGGTTATGTCTTTTTGCCTTTTCAGATGGTAGAGGTAATGCGTGTAACTTTTGCATCAATGTTTCTTTATGTTTTTCAATTCATTGTGTCTGTTTAGTTTTGTGTTTATTAATAATAGGGGATAATTGTATTTGTTTCATGTTTGGCACCGACGCTTCTGATAGAATGAATGTTAGATGCATGTGATCACATTCAATTATGTCACTTTCTTAAATTACTAATGGTGTTGACATGATAGTGTAGTGTCTGGTACCTGGTGTTTGTGTCCGTGTTAATGATTCATTCATAGGCTAGTATTGATTTGCATTTTCAAATAGTTGGACGATTATTGTTGGGTAAACTCAATGCTGTCAATCGCGAATAGCAAAAATTGTGTTTTTTTTTTCTTTTTTCTTTCAAATTTTGATACCATACAATACAAACATGTTATAGCCGTTATTTGACAACCCTTTGTACTAGATAGTGTATCACGTAACAATAGTGATTTGTTCAAATTTTGCTACGCCATAGAACTATTGTGTTGCCATTTCCGCTATTTGACAACACTGGGAAAACTTAGGTTAGGCATCATAGAATTTGTCTTTTTAAGTTTTTAGTACAGTTGTTCCCTTGCTCCTGGACTCAAAAACCACAGACAGTGTGAAATGGGTTTCTCTGTGAATGATTCAATAGCAAATACCTAATTTAAAAGGTAAGGATCACATTGTGGGCCGTTCAACTTCGAACTATGTCCTGTTTTTTTGTATTTGTTTGGGTAATGTATGACTTATGCATGCTAATGAACTCCATAGATGAGATATTTCTTTCTATGCTTTTGAAGAAGTCATGAATGATTCACATATGCAGATATGTCTATTGTATAGATGAACAAATACGAACTTGTGTGATATAAAGAAATTACTTCCTGAACCATAGTCATGTACTCTTTTGGACCATTCACATTTGCATACAAATGATACATTTTTCATCTGCAGAACTCAAGGCCAGGCATACGAGTCATCTTGCCCAGTATAATCATACACTTGCTACCATATTAGTGGAATATGCTTCTGCGGTGAGTTAATACATGTTCAACCTAAGCAACGCATATAGAGGAATTCTAATTTTTGTACGTATTATTTGTATTCTAATCTTATCAGAGAGGGTTGATTGGGAATTAATGATAGTAATGAAAAATTCAAGTTTCAACCCGGCTTTGCTTAAGTAGGTTTTAAGGCTGCCACTTCAAACCATATCTTCTTTATTTTACAGATTAAAGAAGTCAATGTCTTCAATTATGCTTTTGCCTAACATAAATAATTTAACAATTGTGGGAACTTCTCACATGCTAATATTGATTGAGAGATTCCTCATCCTGACCAGCTCATAGCCAAAACAAGCCAAACTATCAGTTATTGCATTTTATCGGAGTGTGGCCTATACTTTAGAGAGTCATCTTGCTTGCATGATGCAGTGAATCTAAAGTTTCGTTACATGCATTTGGTCAAGGCAAATCATGCGGGCATTCTGTATGAATTATATACAATAAAAGGACTGAAATAGGTTTGATTCTTGCAGGTATACTTGTCAGATTTGACTCAACTTTTTACCTGGACGTGCTCTAGATGTGGCGACTTGACCAAGGTGCTGATAATATGAACATTAATTTAACTTGTTCACTCCAGTTGTGAGTGAGCTTCGAATTATTTACATTCTAGTATTCTACTAATTTATAATCTTCTTCCAAAATAGTTGGTCTAAAGATATTTTAAATTTAAACAGGGATTTGAAATTATAGAGTTGGTTGTTGATGTGGAGCATTGCTTACAGGTCGGTGAACTCTCATCATATAAATATTCCTTAACTCTATAGTAACAATGAATTCTATTTATTTTATTTTTTTACTCGTTAGTTACATCTATTCTTTCGATGTACTATTTGTTCTTATGTAATTATTAAATCCTATTCTAGGCATTTGTTGGAGTAGCCGATGATCCGCGTGCTATTATCATTGCATTCAGAGGAACTAATGAACACAGGTGGATTTTATTTCTGGCTTAAGCTTTGTGTGTTATTTGCACCCAAATTACATAGTCACCATTAAAATGGATCGATTGTAGTTTAGTGTTTTGTGTATGTCTACACACAGATGCCTGTATATTTTAGAAAAAAAGAAAAAAATGCTTTCCTTATGCAGGTGAAGTTTGTATGAACATATATTCACATTTTTGCACATGCAATTGTAAGTTAATAAATGCCGTTTATTTGATTTATTATGAATGCAATGTATTACTGGCATAGAGGCGGTGGGCAAATGACTAAGTAATACGAATTATTTTAAGTTTTTTGGCACAAGTCATGCATTTCTGTGATCTGAAATTGATCAGCAGGGTTCTTTAGCTTATGAAGTAGATGACTGTATTTTTCAGATCATGTTTGAGATGTTGTAGGTTGTACATCATGGATTGTTCTTTTTGAAAGGGTCAGAAGCTAGATTATCTATATACAAATAAAACATATTGTTTATTATGTTTGGAGAGCATTACTTCTCCTATACTGACCTATACGAGAACCATATTACTATGAACAAAACATATGTCCATAAAACACGTTTAAAAGGAAAACAGTTTACGTCTTTTCAGATTTTTGGTTCACTTCTGAAATAACTTCACTTTATTATATTCTGAGCTTATTTGTTTAAAACTGCTTTTATGTAGTTTACAGAACTGGATTGAAGATTTATATTGGAAGCAGCATGAAATAAATTATCCAGATATGGATGATGCAATGGTATGTGAATGAACGCTTTAGCCTTACTATGTGTCTGTAATATTTTCCATTCTGAAGTATTATCATCATTCTCTACAGGTACATCGTGGTTTTTATACTGCATACCATAATACAACAATACGTCCTGCAGTTTTAGGGGCTGTTGAAAGAGCGAAGAAGTTTTATGGAGATATTCCAATTATAGCGTTAGGACATTCTATGGGCGGAGCAATGGCTGCATTTTGTGCACTTGATTTAACGGTAACTATAATTTAGCTTTCTTGGTATTGTACACCCAGGTTTTGTTGTTCCATATGTATTGTCTTTATTTTTCCTCAGGCAGGGGCTTTGAATATTTTGTGCTTTATTTTTTTATTATTTGTTTAAATTCTCATTTCAAGATATTCCTATTATACGAGGATGCATAATTACTTGTTTGATTTTACATTCTTATTACAGGTAAATAAACAAGAAAAAAATGTCCAGGTTATGACATTTGGACAACCTCGTATTGGGAATGGTGTTTTTGTATCTCTCTACAGCAAACTAGTTCCAAATACAATCCGAGTTACAAATGACCATGATATTGTTCCCCATTTGCCTCCATACTATTACTATTTACCACAGAAGACATACCAGCACTTTCCAAGAGAGGTAAGTTGCATAATAAAGTGATGAAATCTGTACTTCAAAACCAGTTATATTATCTTTAAATTAAAATATCCGCGCTTGTTTGTTGAAAGTTAAGACTGATTATTGCCATATGCTGTATCTCCTTTGATGGTGATTATACTTTGTTTTTTCTGGCATATAGTAATATATCAAATTTCACCTAGTAGCAATACAAAATGATAACCTGGCTTCCTTGTATTCAAAATAACGATCTTATCTCCTTCATCATGGACATGTTTCCTATGCATTCTTAGTTTGTGTTTACCTGTTGCTCATGGCTCACTCTTCTAAATTTAAAAGAAATTTTTTGAGCACTTCAAACAATGACTGCATGCTATTTTATTGGTGTCATTAAAGTTTAATGCTTGTTTGTCTGTTTTGGGGTGACTTAGCAGTATGTGATTTGCCAACTCTCTGCACTCCAGCAATATGAGAGAGGTTCCTATTTGTGTCTTCTCTATCAGCTTGTTTTTTTGCTTGGACCATGCAATAATTTTGTATGGGTCATTCTGCTTTGTCATGATCTATAACTCTTGGTTTATTTATGCAGGAAATTTGCATACCTGCAGAATTTGTTTTCAATCTGTTTTATAGTTTTTCATGAATCTTAGTTGTGGATTGCAGGTATGGCTTTATAACATTGGATTAGGTAGTCTCGTATACAGGGTTGAGAAGATTTGTGATGGATCTGGTGAGGATCCATCTTGCAGCAGGTTAGTCATTCTGTTTTCAAAATGCGACCGAAAATGTAGGCTTACTGAATACTTTGCCATTGCAGTGGATTCCATGTATACTAATTTATAGAGTATCATTTAATTTTGAGTGTTATGATATGATGACGGTTGGGAGAGGTTTTATTTTAACCATCTCCAACCCTACATATAACTGCTGAAATTTGAATTATTATCTTTCTGCAGGTCAGTGAGTGGGAATAGCATCACAGACCACTTAGTCTATTATGGTGTTGACATGGGATCAGATGATCCACAATCATGCAGAATCGTTATGAATTCTGACGTTCCGAGTACTAGCAGCATCAGAGATTCAAGAGGAAACTTCATCTTATCTAGAAATCCTACAAGTTCCCTTCTCAAATTGAGTACAGAGTTTGACAATCAGGAAAAGGCCGTTAATGTCTATTGAATTGGCATGAGATAACTCTTGCAACATAATTGTGGGACGTTATACTTATTCTTTTCTTTCTTCACAGTCCTTTCAAATGCGGCCGAAGAATTTTATCAGAATTAGCTGTAACTGGAAGAAGATTGTGTGTATAGTCTTTGTATATATTCATCCTTGTATATAAGACTCATAATTCTTGGCGCCGATGTTAAGTGTAGAATTTCACATGCAAATTCTACTGATTGACTAGTAATATTTGATTTACTCATTCTTTTTTTTCTTCTTTCCGAAGTTAAATTTTATTAAATATATTTTCTGTTCTTCCCATTCATTAAAATTTTGTTTTGGTCTGCTTTCATCTTCTGTCCATGATATTTGCTTATCAATTAGTGTGTAGGCAGGCAAATAGTAGTCACATGCGTGACGCAACATACACAAAACAGGTCAAAGTCGATGAATTGGGCCCCCAACCTACCCATAGCCCCACACCACAAGTATAGCCTATAAGTTGTACAAAATTGAATAGGAGTTTGGTAAGTTTTTGAAAGGTTAAATTGCACGTCTCTTATTTTAAACTGGTCCTCAATTTTTAAATTTTTTTAAGCTGGTCTCTTTTCATCTAAAACAACCATATGACTAACAGAAATACACATGTTGTTAACTATTGGGTTGTCATGTGGATGTTTTAGATAAAGTAGCTTAAAATTTTCATTGAAAGGATATGCTAATACTTATGCATACTTATGCTGACATCAATAATCTAAGACCATTTAGTCAAAATACTAGTTTATAGAAGGCGAGTTAACCCACTTGGATTGGTCTGATGGTGTTGGCTTGAGATCTAGGAGTGTGCTCCTCCTCATGGTCTCAGGCTCAATTCTCTTTGGTGTCAATTTAGGTGGGTTTGTTTAGCTTCTTCAAGAAAAAAAGGGGGAGTTATGAGTCCTAAAGTAAGTAAATTACGAAAGTATGTCTTGAAATAACGATATAGGCATTAAAGTCAATTTTTTTTAGTATATGTTTTTTGAGGAAGTTAAATTAACCCACCCTAATTGACACAGTAGAGAATCGACCCTGAGACCTTGAGGAGGAGCACACTCCCAAGTCCCAACCCAGCTTTTTTTTAGTATATTATAAAAGTATGTCGTGCATAATTGTAAAGTATACCAATAATATTAGAAATAATGTCACAAACATGCACAAACATGAATAGTTGTATTTTCGTCTTTTAATGTACCTCATTGGCTATAAAAGGAGAAGTCTTGTAACATATTGAATGAAAAACAAATAAAAATTCGTTCCGTTTAAGTAAAAACATGCCGTTCTAAGTTTTTCACTTTTTTCTGAAAGCTCTAGTTATCATGTTCGTATCATTAATTCCTATATAGAGACGCATATATGCTTTAAACTTGTCACAAATAACGATTTGTGTAAAAAAACATTTGACTATTGATCCATGCTAAACTCCTCTCTCTCTATTATAAGATGATAATGTTAGTAGTTAGTATGTGTTTGATACTTTTGTTTGCATATGTATGACTATTTGGTGTCTTGTTCGACTATCGAGTTAAGGCTAATATAATAATATGCGAGGTTTTTGACAAGTGTGCTATGAGATCCTCAACTATAGGCGGTGCATATGATATGAATATAATAGAGTGAGTAAGTAAATCACTTAACTTTGAAAACTTTTTAAACGTAAGAGATCAACTTTAAATCTAAAATAAAATGTAAGAGACTAAATATGCAATTTAACCTTTTTGAAAAGATCAAGTAAATAGATATGTAGTGTGTGTTTGGATTTGCTTTGAGAATGACATTAATCATGATGAACTACCGTAATTCGGTAAAAGTTACACTTTGACAATTCAATAAAATTACGATGTCACCGTAATTTTACCGGACTCACGGACCCACTGTTGATCCAAACATACACGTAATATAATGTTGTGAGAGTCACTCTTCAATTTTCTTTTCATTGACTATGCTTTCTCTCTTCATTATAAGCAAAACCTATTACTCATGTAAACTATGGCTGCGATTTTGATTTGTGGTTCTAGTTACATTGCGATATTTTGATATAAAAAAACGGCTGCATGATGCACTCGTGATTCAAGTTGCAAACCTTTATTCGAAATTGTGCTCAAAATTCAAGATTTGTCACTAGTATTTGGCAACATAACTTGCCATCAATACCAATGCTAATCATATTTTTGATGAATCAACAATTCTCTTAAAAGCCATGTTCATTCACTTCATTGTATAAATTATGGTCTTCTGTTGTCCATTTCGTGAAAGCATTTCAAAAATCAAAGTATCATCTCTTCAACAAATACACAAGAACTTTATTATATTCTAGACAATTGAAAGATTATACATCAAAGTATATCAGCTTAATAGAAATTTTAATGGCGTACACCATAGTTTATTGTCCAAGATAATAATGATCTTTTGATCATATCACAATATATTTTCTAACCAAGTACATTTGAACCTCTAGTCCATATGTATTAATTCCACAATCTTATATCTTTCCCAATAAAAAAAAATCTTATTTATTTTGTTTTCACATTCTCTTTAATTGTTGGATTCTTTATTGTCTCTGCAGCACAAACATGGCTATGTATACTTCCTCTCCCAGTTTTCAAATCTCCTTAATGATTTTCACCTCCAGCTTCAGCTTCAGAGGCTGAAACATTTGTGTCTCTTACAACTTCTTCTTCCTTAGCCGAAGTCTCTTCCTGTGCAACAACATCCTCTGCACACATACAAAACCATTCATAATCAAAATTCATATGATACATGACATCTTTGAAAAAAGTTCCATGCATGATGCACAAAAAAGTAAGTAAATAATCCGAATTGATCTCCGACAAAAAACACGGAAACCTGTTTAAATTTTATAGAATGAAAATATCAATATGGTTGATAAAAATCTCAAATGCGAGTTAATTTGTTCCCTATGAGATTTTTAAGGATCGTATTGATATTTTTTTCCATGGTGAATTTTGTTGGAGACCAATTTGTGTATTTACTCAAAATATACAAAAAAGGAATACAAAATATATTGGATTATGCTATGCACACCTTTTTCAGTTTCTTCAGCCAAATTTTTCTCTTCTTTAGTACCAGCAGCATCATCAGCATTGATTTTCTCATCATTCTCTATCAATGCATCGTCATCTTTTTTCTCAACTTCAGCAGAAGGTTCTTCCTCCACAACATCCTCCTCCTTCTTTTCTTCATCATTTATTTTCTCCATAGCTTCTCTGTCTTTAACATCCTTAGTTGCATCGTCCTTATTTTCTTCAACACCAGCCTCTTTGACACTTTCACTTTCCTTTTGTTCCTCAGCAGCCGAACTTGCATTGTCAACATTTTTGTTTATGTCTTTGGTTTCTGTCTCATTGTCTTTGATACTTTCACTTTCCTTTTGTTCCACCTCAACACCTGAACTTACATTGTCAACATTGTTGTTTATGTCTTTGGTTTCTGTCTCATTTTCTTTGAAGGTGACGCTAGATTTCTTGCGTTGGAGGATGGTGGTGTTATCTGAAGCAACATCATGTTTAGATTTTCCACAACCCATTTTGTTGATTTATTCAATTAAATATAAATATTCTACCTTTGTGTGACTTAATTGATTTTGAGAGAGAAATAAGAAGAGAATGAATAATAAAATGTGGAGTTACTCTCTCTCTTATATAATAGGAAAATTTGAAGAGATGATGATTTATTTTGTTATGTGTTCTACTAGCGTTGTATCAAATTAAGGTTTGCATGGGTGTGCTTAGGTGTAATTGAACTATAGCAGTTTTTTTTGGTTATGCTGTATGCTATAATTGGAGTTTTATATATTGGTAACTTAGTTTGGCTGCATTGATGAAAAAAGATAAATTAAGTAATTGGTTATAGGAGACTGCTTTGGCAACATAATTTGGTTTTCTGTTTTAACCTTCTTCCCAGAATGGTAATATTGTTGAGGTTTTATGTTTTTTTCTTGAGCGAATCATTATTCTTGTACTTGAAATTGTAGTTTTCAGACAATTTGGTTCCTCAAATTTAATTTTTTTAAAATTAAATTGGTCCAAAAAGTTGAAGATGGTAAACCAATTTATTCCATCTAATAATAAAAACTTAGCTAACCAAAGCATCTAATAATCCATGAAAGTGATAATTTCATGAGCTAAAGAGACCGACAATAAATCAAAGGTCAAGATCGCAGAAATATAAAGATAGTCTCGTCAATTATGCAATTCAAATTTCGAAGATCATATTTAGTTAAATAATGAGAGTTTGGTCAACGGCGAAGCTAGCAATAATTTTATGAGGTGACCACTGAAAGTAACCAAAATCAGACAAAAAATTATTACACCTAAAATCGAACTTGGGGTAGCCAAATATATATTTTTAGGGGTAGCTAAACATAAAAATATATCTACTAACTCAATAAAAATTATTTTTTTGGGGTAGCCATAGCTACCCCTTTGTTGTACAAGCTTTCGCCCCTGAGCTTGGTTGACCTCATGCTTAACATGAACAAAATTTAAACTATGAAAACACACGGTAAAGTTAACACAATCCTCAACAATAGATCCGATATAGTTGAAATATTGTTGATGAGCGTTCATCAAGGACCACATTATAAGCATCTAATTCTACTAAGATTCAGACAAGACATGTCTTTACAAATTCTAAACCTTTTCGCATAGCTAAAACATCTGCTACCTCTAAATATGATAATGAAAAGACTTGTCAGCAACTAGTAGCAATGACAACACCTTCAATATCTCTATCCATAACACCAAACCCCACTTACCCTCTCTATCAGACCTCCTGCATCAACATTAGGCTTATAGCAACCACTAAAATGGGGTGTCTAGTGAACATTAGATATAGATAAATTTGGACCTTCTGATAGTGTCTCCAACAACATTATACTAGAACTATTAAAATTAAGAATAAATCTTTATCCATTTAAAACAATGGCCTCACGTTAATATCAGTCCCTTGACATTTTTCATTTTTTTTCTTCATTTCTTTAATATCAGTCCCCTCGACATTTTTCATTTCTAACATATCATATGTCACAACACAAAAGCCATCACATGGACTAAAAATTAATATCCTCACTTGCGCCACTAACATTTCTTTAGAACACCCTCGAAAAGGTATGTACTTGAAGTAATGTGAATTAAATACCATACCTAAAAGCAAACAAATCATACATACTTTGATCAATGACACTCCATTAAAAGGTGTGAAATTGTCTCATTTTATTACCAACAAAAAACACAAAATGAATTACGCTTGATTTTTCTTTTAAAAATATCATTTTTGATTGGTTGTTTTTGCATATAAAATCCTCAAAGCAAATTCAACGTGTCTTAAAATACCTTTTATTTTTCACAATTTTTTGTACACTTGCTATCAATGTCTTGCATTGAGTCATGGGAGTGTTTACCCTGTTTTGTAAATAAATATTGGTTTCCAAAAACGGTTAACTTGAGAGATCAACCAGTAAATCTCGGTGCATATTGTGTTTATGTCTAGCAGAAAGTATGAATGTTCTTGATGTAAAACAAAAAGTAAACGCTGGGATCGAACACGTGTCGAATCCGCTGAAGTAAATCGCTTAAAAGAAAAGTGTAAATTGCAAGGAATTTAAAGGATAAACTTAAATTGCATAAATGAATGTAAAGTGGTACACAAATTCATACATTTGCAACTTGTTTACTCGTTTCTCCTATAGTGCGGATAGTTTGAGTGTATAAGTTTTGTGTGTAGGTGAATTGTGACCCGTTTTTCCAATGAAAAAAAATCACCATTCCATATGAATCACTCCTTCAACACACAAAGCAATACTGTAGCAGTTTACAAATATACGTTTTAAGTTATAACTTGGCAAAAGAATCATAACATATACTTCCTCTATTTTTATTTTATTTTTACCAACACATACTTCCACTATTTCACAATATAAGTCATATTAACTAAAAAATCTTTTTGTATTGATTTTAATCCTTGTAAACACTATTTGCTTTAGTTATTGTTTTATTTCACTCTTTATAAAATCTACTCATATTAGAATAAGTCTAAGCAATATGTGAAATATTTGATTTTAGTCAATTAAAATAATGACAAATTAATTAAATGAATATATATTACAAGGAGAAATTTCAATATAAACAAATTTTACAGGGACTACAACACAACATCAAAGACCAAAAATAAAAAGCGAAATATTTGCAAATATTATTATTTTTTTTACGGAAATTAAAAACAGCCAAATATATTTGCAGCCTGCATGCAGGTATCAAAATCATACATAAACCTTGTTTTTATGATATTGTCACTTATCATGGCATAACATTTTCTGTTCAGACTGCATCTAATCCACTAAGGATGATTCATAATTTCATGCAGTGCCACTTGATAAGAACAGCAAGGAGGTGCATGAATCTCCAAGCCAAATAATATACTAAAATTAGAAAAATAATGAAATGGTCCTTGAGAAATATCCAGATCACCTCGTGGGATCCATATGTCGAGATCCAGTTATTAGTTGTCCACCAAAACAGTTCAGACACTTGTTTGTCTTATAAGGAATATAAAAAGAAAAAAACTTTACATGAACATTTGGGTGTTTTGTTAAGTTGTATATCCAATATACAGCAGATTTTGTGTCTCTATTTTGTATGTGATGTGATAAAATAAAGTAATAGTAATAATTAGTATATAAATATTTAAAAGATCAAGTTATTTATAGCTACACTAAAAATTTGTTTCACACTTCTGGAAATTTTCACAATAGATGAGAGCTTTTGGATCCGGATAACTAAGCTAATTAAGGTAATTCATATACTAGTGAGTAATATTGAAATTCTTGCTATGTGGAATATTTGATGCACAAGAAACAAGCTAGGTTTTGACAATGTCCGATCAACTAAGCACTCAACGATTTTAGCTCTTTTTTCCCAATTACAACTTACTCAACAAGCTTTTGGACCGACTCTTTAGCCCCTCTTATTCTTACTCCAACGATGGTGAGCTGGTAGCATGAAGATGGGGACACGCAAAGGACGTTCCACAAAGGGAAATTTGTGTGCAAGCATTCTCGTTAAGTTGAAAACTATTAGTTCATATCATCTTGTCATGTTGAACGAATCACATGTTTATTATGTGCTTACCGAATGATGCCTTAGGTGTATTTAAAACAGTTTTTCCTTTTTTTTGTTTTCTTTTTTCCTTTTCTAATTTTCTTTTGTTACAAAAAAAAAAAAATCATAGTTGTGAACATATCTTGTTATTGGAACAGCTCTCTTAAATTTCCTCCACATTTTTCTTTTTGAGGAGATTGATGTTTCCACAAGTAAAACCGTGAAATGAAATGAACCATGATTGCAACACAAAGATTTTTTGTTACGGTTAGTTGGCTTTTCCCATTTCTGAAATACCATTCGTTGATCTAGCGGCCATATCCCTTTATTTTATTCTTAAGTCATTCTCTTCTGCCATACCATGCCACCCCTTATCTTCTCTTTCTCTCTCTACTCTCCATCTCCAACCAAGTGGGCATATACTATTATCCATTATTAGATCTTCTACTTGTGCCCATCTTTTTAATTCATTTATTCAACAAACCTTTCCATCCTCAAAATTATATTAATTTTTTTTGATAGTTTGGTCCTCGTATATAAGAAATACTAGTAATTTGCTCTTAAAATTGAACCTGTTTAATTCCTCCACATTTACATTTTTCCCTTTAGTGTACAGACACATATGATAGCTTTGTGGGATCTACCGGTGGAATTCACTTAATCATTAATCTACATATGTGTCTATCTTTTTCATAAATGGATACTCCATCGTTCCTATTTATAAGAAACATTTCACTTTTTTGATTCATTGCATAAATGATGTATTTGGTCTATATTATAGACAAGATACATCAATTACTTAATGAATCTAAAAAGTCAACTTTTTCTTATAAATATGACTGGAGGGAGTACTAACTAGATGAAAGTAAATGGAGGGAAGTCAAATCCTATTTAACCACTCCGGTCTATAAAAAAATGCAGAACTGACACATTATTTAAGGAGTTAATGAGCACACAGCTTAAAAGAATTTTACACATCAAATGGACAACCACTCTCATGTTACACCGTCAATTTCAAGATATTATTACGAGACCCAATAAAGAAAATAGATGTTTTACTACCGGCTCGATGATTAGTTCCATAACACGTCTAAATGATTCAAACTATGAGATACCACGAAGCATTTACCGGATTAAAAACCTATAGAGTTAGAAAAATAAAAATAAAATAGAGAAACTAAATTAAGAACTAAAATAATTAAGGACTAATTTACAATTTCATATATTTGAAGGACTAAAATGTGAATCTAAGCAAAATTATGTTTCACTCAATCAAACACTTAGGGCCTATTTGTTACGGATTAAAATAAAAGTGATTTTGACGTAAAATAATTTAGAGATTATATTTTAGAGATTTTATGATAAATCATAATCTATTTTGCAGTTGTTTACCGTGATAAAAATCACTTTTTTTAAATAAATAATCTAGTTTGTTTGGATACAACTATATAAAAGAGATTTTTTGTTACAAAATTAGTTCAATCTTTAAAAAATATTTTCTCTCTCCTCTAACAAAAATCTATTTTTTGAGAAGCTGCCGTTAACAGCTTCACATTTGAAACTGTTTTTAGATTTTTTTTAGATTCTGATTTTTTTTTAAAAACTGTAACAAACGAATGCAAAACTTCTAAAAATAATTATTTTTTAAAATAAGTGATTTTTTTCTTAAAAAAACTATAACAAAACGGGCTCTTATTCTATTTCATTTCACTGCGTTACATTAAATTAAAAAAAGAAAAATAGTATAATAATATATAAAGCACGATGGGTTCAATTGTGTTGTGGATCAAGCCAAAACGATTCTCAACACCAAAACAAAATCCCCTCTCTCACCCTTCCTTCCCTCTCCCATCCAAAACTCATGGAAGCCTCTGCCATTGAACGTCTTGATTTTGGGAAGATGGGATATGGGTACTTTTTCATCTTCCATAAAGTTTTCATTTTTATTCAAATTTCTGCGTTTTAATTTTGTGGGTATTTGATTTTTCATTTATAGGTGTAAGCATTATAGGAGAAGATGCAGGATTCGTGCTCCTTGTTGCAATGAGGTTTACTCTTGCCGTCATTGTCATAACGAGGCAACGGTATTTTTTTGTTCTTTTTTCCTTGTTTTCATGTTAAAAATCTTGTCTTTTTGCTTTTTTCTGATCTGGGTTTGTGTTATTTTTTTCATTTTTAGAGCATGCTGAAAAACCCTTTTGATCGCCATGAACTTGATCGTCATGATGTTGAACAAGTAAGAATAAGGGCACCCTTGATTTGTGTTTTTCAGAATTTATTGGTTATTGTGTAATTTGACGTGAATTGG
>Ga0315913_1000308_pt1 | contig 39809 bp, 25 predicted proteins | sample MpolsnodulesMG_FD_207736 | JGI IMG/M metagenome (GOLD analysis project Ga0315913, IMG submission 207736) | Medicago polymorpha root nodule microbial communities from Los Angeles, California, United States - small nodules | ecosystem: Host-associated > Plants > Roots > Nodule | place: USA...
ATAGGATTGTGCTCTTTTGTTGGTTTCTTTGGCGAGATCGGCTCCTTAGACATGAGCTCATCGAAGGCGGCTTGTCTATCCAAAAACTCAAAAAGCCATTGCTCCGCCTCACCAATCTTTTTGAGTTTTTGGATAGACAAGCCACCTTCGATGAGCTCATGTCTAAGGAGCCGATGCCGCCAAAGAAATCAACAAATGAGCACAATCCTATTACTTGTGACACTCCAACTCCAGAAAAACCAAAGCAAGATTTCGAAGTCATGGATGAAGACGAAGATTATGCATTATCACTAGTCTAGTTAGATAGGTTATGACACTTTTGGGTCGGTCAGTGTTCGTCCTATTTTTTGGTGGTATTACACCCCGACATATTTTTTGGTGGCCGATTGTGTAATTTGGATATTTGTGGCCAATATGTAACTAATATTATATATTATATAAATATATGAAATGAATTAGTTTTTGGATCATTTACGTGTCATTAAGTGTGTTTAAGTGATTACGAGTCATTACCAGCGAATTTGTGAAATTTGGACCGTTTGGATCATTATGTGTGATTACGTGATTGTGAGAAAAATGATGTTTTTGTGTAATTTTGTTCGATTATGTCGAACTATCCGATAATCTTGTTAAACCGGCGTAATTCGGTTAAGTTATGAATGTGGCGTGATTACGGGTCATTCTAGACTTTTTTTAAGTCTGTCAGTAACTGGTTGCATTTAATGCAGATTTTGTTGTCTGCTATGAACGTGAGTTAACTCACGCTAGTACAAAGGACAACTTGAGTTAACTCACGCTGCATCACGCTGCAATTTACACTAGCGCATGTTAAGTCACGCAACGTGTGTTAACATACGTAGCCATTTGTACTAGTGCGAGTTAACATGTGTAGGGGTATTTTAGACTTTTACTCTGGGAATGAGCAAAACCGTTTGGGTAAAGAGCAAAATTCTTTCAGCTAACAACAAATGTCTAACTTGACCTGAAAATAGCTCATAGATAATCAATGATCCACTTCCATCACAACTTATATTAGCCAAAGTGTATCCGCACAATTATTAGCCTCCTATTAAGAGTGATAAACTCTAACCTCCCAATCCATCTCTAGCAACGTATGTACTGAGTAACAACTCTGCTGCTATTTTGATACAATACTCCTGTTGGAGGACAAAGAATGCTCGAGGCTTTGGACTTGGTAAAATTAACAAAATACATTGAGATTTGTCGATTTCTTTCTCCCTTAGGATAATATCCTCCCTACAACCCTTGTTAGTTTTGGATTACAAATACTCTTATATATTTTCAAACAAAACAATACGTGGATATCATTTCATTCAAAAAGAAAAATATAATCAAGAGAGAAAGTGAGATTAAGAGAGAGATAGGGAGTTAGGAGAAGGAAGGAGAGAAAAGAGAAGGAGAGGATCCACCTCCATTTTTTTATGAGAAATGACAATTGTTATGAAGTATATGAAAAGAAACTCAAGAATGACAGCATTGATGTTTTTTTTTTGAAAGAAAGACAACATGGATGTTGTTGTCATGATTTACTAATTATATTTACATCGTTCTTGTATCGCAATAAAACATGACCAATAAAAAGAGAGAAAAAGAAAGTTGTCACAAGATATCACTACTCGAAAAACCTATCTCAAAAGCATTTTCTTTTAACAGAAATTTCATTTGTAGTAAAGCTAACAGTATTTGGATTGATGTGTGTATAACGATTTTTCTTAGATTCACAATAGCATTTCTAACCTCTAGGTTCACAATCAAATGCTTTCTGTAAAATTAAAACAAGTTGTTCTACACTTTGTTCCACAAAGTCTACATTTGGAAGATGAAGACCTATATTATATTCGTCTTCAGTAAAGTCTACTTTCTTCAATGTTGATTTGTAACTGATATCAGCTGATGTTGGGGGACCTCTTGCGATCGCCGCCTGTAAAAGAAAACTCAGTTTAAGATGCAAAAGTTTAAAAGTAGATGCATAAATTCATGACATGAGAGATAGATATAGAAGTTATAATTTTAGTGGTTAGAGAAATGACAAAATACCATTCCTTTTGTTTTCACCTAACATAACTTTAGGAATGGTTTGTTTTTAACTTGGTACAACTTATGAGAGTAGATTTTGGGTTAAGATTCTAGGTAGGCTATGTATATGGCTGCTCAATTTATATTGACTAGCTAGGCTGAGTCCATTCTTCTTTTTTTGCTGAAAAGGCAGAAATTTATGAACACAATATATAGAAACACAAGAAATGCTTACAACAGTGGCAAAACCAGTACATAACACATTCTACATATAGTCACCATCATTCCCATCAATTGGTACATCCAATATACATTATAGTCCTTCCTACATTATAAAGAGCTCTTCATCCCTCCCATTACACATAAACAACGCCTACTACTGTCCCCCTTCATCTTCCAAAGAATATTTGTTCCTGGGGCTGTTACATATCATCCAGCACTGTTACTTAGGACTGTGCCATCAAAGTACAGCAGCCGCCCCTTGAACTATCTACTCTATGCATTTCCTTTATCCGGTCCACCCCTGTCATAATACTATATGTGTCCTCACATATACTGTATGTGGTCAATAGAAGCTCTGCGGCCATCTTGTTAAACTGGTTTTGAATCCCCCTCACTACATCTTTGCTTCTTCTCCTCCCGTCACCACTTCAAACAGAAGCAATGCCCACTCCAATCGTTTTCGCGGTCCTTAAACGGAATCAACACACGTTATTATAGCTGGATTATATACATTCATTCAAGCTGGATAAAACAGGATATTTGAATGGGAAATCCCACTCATTTCAATATACAACTCCTAGACACATCAAGGGATTCACACTCCATTGAGAAGCCGTGTATTCCAAATATCAAATCTTGACTACCTTTTCCCATCAAAAATCTTCATTTGCAAATATCATATTGTTTCTAGTATTTCAAATATTCCATATGCTAGCAAACCGAACAGCAACTATCTCTTTTGTCCAATCCAATCACTATTCCTCCTTCCATCGAACCTGCAAACTGGGCTAGGTGATCACCACCTACTTCAACAATAGCTATCGAAACGTCAAGCCGCTTTAAAATCTCACCCCACACCATGGAAAAAATAGGACATCTGAAGAATAAATCAATGATTAATGGTTTCTAGTTCACCACAGCCTCCCACACAAAATATTGATGAACTCATGTTGACCCCATTGAAAAAATATTCTCCTCCATCTCCATTGATATTTCCGTCCACCTTCATTGCTGCTATGCATCTCAGCAATGGATACCCCTCTGTCCACCATTAATCCGTAAAATCTACTGAACCGGTCTCTGAACACACCCCTCTACCCAAGGGTCATCCAAAATGAAGTATCTCTCCCATCTCCAATATATTTTTCACTATACCAGAGAATCAGCCCACTCTATCATATCCCATACGAGTATCAACTGAATTTGAATCTCTCCACCATAACAAACTAGAACTGTTTTGTTTCTGTTTTTAATCTCCACAATCATAAAGTTATTGTAAAAAGTCTCAAATCCCTGAACCCTCTCTTCTGTTGGTCTACATATCTAGTCCCATTTATCCAAGGCGGGATCCATTCTTCATTTTGATAGTAGTTTTTAGGTTTGCTATTAGATACTAAAAAAACATCTTGAAATAAGTTTTCATCCAAGTCATCCCACAAAGATATTACATGAGCATGCATGCGTTCAACTTCAAATTTGAATGAGAATGCATTCAATATCAGCTGTTTGAAACCACCTTAACAGCCTTCACGTATCAGGCAGAATTAATCCAGCAAAATGGGTGTCTTCTCTCTGTAATGGAAATCTAAAGTATTCCTTTTGTAGAAATATGATCCACCATTTAGTAGAAACATTATCCTAGGATTGTTGCTATGTGTGTAAGTTTCAGGCCATTACGATGGTAGTTCCCCAAGGGAAATGAAATTGATGCAAAAAAGAATGGCATGAGTAGAGAAAAATCTTATGCAAAGGGGCGTTACAATTCGTTTATGATTCTATCAAGATCCTCCATCCCCCCTACCCCTGTAATGTTGTAGAATATAAATTATAACCCAAATAAAAGTTAATAAGGAACTAACACAGTGTCTTTCTCCAAGTTCAATCAACCAAAATCTCCACAAAGCCATAAACTTCCCATCCATTGTAGCTGATATATTACTCCAATTTGTGTGAGAAAACTCCACTTTGTTCAACCCTTCAATAAGCCCACTCCCCATGGCTTTAACATATGCTTCCTTTAGGCTCCAATACCTGCAAAGCAAATGCACCTTTGACTTTCAGCACAGCCCCCTAATCTGTTCGATGAAAGAATCATTATACAACAATTTCTAGGATAATGCGCCATCTTGTTTTCTACATTATATGGCCAAGAACTTGAGGTTGATTCACTACATGATATTTTGTAGAATTATGTGTCCAACTGTAATAATTAAATTGGACAGGAGCATAAATTTATAGCTATAAGCTAATTGAGCACTTTGCAGGAAGAACATGAATATAACATAACATGTCTCCCGAAGTAAGCTTCCTTGATGTAAAGAGTGTAATTATTTACTGATATTAAAGAAATTAGAACAGAATTAATCTAAATTCTGAACCACAAACGCAAAGATAAAGTATAATCACAGTATACATACCTGTAAAACTCAATTAATACATCATTAGAAGCGCCAGCATTGACTATGTTATCCCATTCCAATGTTGAAAAGTATGATGAAAAGAAGTGAATGAATTCAGCAACTGTTTCACCTTGCGGCATATCAAAAGAGACAATGTCTATCCCCACAAGGCATAAAGGTTCAGATGCTATGGCCACATAGTCTCCATGATGAGATACATTAAAATTAAAATTTGGGAATGTAAGACCCAATTTATCATAATCCTGAAAAGAAACATCATACAAATTCATTCTAAGTAATGTTATGATATGATGATAAGAGTTGATTGATTGATACCAATAAATCCAAAAAAGGTTTGGCTTGGGAAGTTCGTTGAATGATGAAATTATGTTGAGGGAGAAAGGGTTTATTGATGAGATCATATAGAAGTGCGTATTGAAGCATTCGACTGATAACTGCTCTTTTACGGTCTTCCATTTTGAAAAACCTGGCAAAAGCAAAAGTCAAAAACCCGTTTGTTTATTTATGTTGTGAGATTGAAAGAGTAGACAGATAGTGTACCTGGTAACAGAGGAGTGTTCTTGGGATGGGAGGAGGGAGAGTGCAAAGGAGAACTCATGTGGTTGCGGGTCCCACTTTGATATGTCCACCACCCATCTCCTCACTCCTTCCTCCATTCTTCCTTTCCAAACTAGCTCTCAAGTCAACTCAACTCAACTCACCCACTTATTGTCGTTTCACACTACCTTAGTTCTATGTGTTTGAGTTGTTGTGGTTCGGTTTTGAAGTTAAAAATCATTTGAACCGCATAAAAATATATGGTTTAGTTTGGTTCGGTTGACTTTTAAAACATAATCCGAACAAAACCAAATCAATCAAATGTGGTTTGGATTGGATTGATTGGTTCAGTTTTTTTTTTTGAGATAATATAATTTTTTGTTTCCAACATTAAAATTGAGTTAAAAAGGTAAAACACAACATATTTTTAGTAAGGTTCTGGCAATGTTTTTAATTTCATTCCACATTACATTTTTCATTTTCACCAAACAACATAAACCAAATAAAAAACGTGGACAAAAATTAATTCTATTATGTAAAAAATATAAAATACTTAGATTTAATCATTCTCTAAAAGTTCAAGAGTGCACATAAATATATTTTTGAAATAAAAAACAAAGAATAAACTTAACAAGAGAAAAAATATCATTTTATAAAAATGTCAAAAGAATGAGGTTCATTCCTTGACACTTCAATACCTTCATTTAAACCAGTCTAACAAGAATTTAATCTTTTGAATGGAACAATAGAAATGTCGGTCGAATGTTTGAGTCCTGCCGTTTAACAAGTTTGAATTACCCCATTCAGAGGAAGACATATGTTGTACTTGGAAGGTGCATTCCCTACCTAATCACGATCTTCTGGCGGAATCAAACTTTTGATGATATCTTCAGTTGATCTCAACAACGTTACACGCATATCGATCCACTGGAACATGATGTGCTCCTAAAACATGCTCGTCACGTTTTCGTCGTTCGTTAATTCCACCCAACTGAATGATACTCTCCCCTCGTCGAGCGTTGGACGTTTATACTGAACATATTCCACCCTCCTTGTGTCTCCGGGGTTGACTCCTTGGTTGAATTCATTTAGTTCATCCTTGAGATCTCTTAACGTTACACCAAGGCAACGAACCTTCAACCTCTGAGGTTTTCTGCCGTTGAATTGTGCATGAACGTCGATCCTCCCCACCGTTGCTTCAAATCTACACAGTAAGAAATTAAAAACAATCAATGAAAAACTCATTCAAACATTTCATCAAACACTTGGAGTGCAAATTATACATAAACCCTAAAACTCAAAATTACAACATTAACATGCAAACATCTAACCACAATTAAGCAACATAAGTCATTTATATGTAACATTGTATCATTTCTTGCCTCAAATCAAAATTTAAACAAACCCTTAATCTAGAAGAAAAAAAAAACTACAACATAAACATGCAAACATCTAAACATTTAAGCAACACAAGCCATTTTCATGTACACATTGTATGATTTCTTGTCAAAAAAATCAAAATTTAAACAAACCCTAAATCTAAAAAATTTATAATTTAAGAGAAAAAATTTAACATATAAACATAAAAGGTTAATGGTGTTTGATTATGAAAACTTACTTGTTATTGGAGTGTTGTTTGATTTGAACTTGAAGGAATTTTGGGTTTGAGTGATTTGAGAGAGATTTTTTGAGATTTTAGATGATAAATGAGGAAATGAGGTGTTCTGTCTTCTTTAAGACAACACGTAGCGTGAGTTAACTAGTGCTGCGCAAGTTAACTCACGCAGCGTTTAACATTTGCGTTACTTAACTAACACAGGGGCATTGTAGGCAGATTTATGTTCTTCCCCCAACACATTTCGCTCCCACCCAACCAAAATGACCAAATTACCCCTGCGTTTGTTAACTAACGCATGTGTAAAATTGTGCGTTAGTTAACTAACGCTACGTGACTTAAGTCACGCAAGTGTAAAACTCTGCGTGAGTTAATAATAGGTATAGCAGGGTAGAATCAGGTGATGAGGTTTTATCCAGAGCAGTTACCTCCAAGCAATTTTCGAGGGCGAAAATCCTTTAAGTGGGGAGAGTTGTAACACCCTAATTTTCTATTTTTAATTAATTCAATGATGTTCAATAGGTGGAGTTTTGATTAATATTATTGTTGATGATACTTTTGCTTGAGTATTATTTTATTATTGAAAAAATAGAAATAATGATGTGGAGTGGGAGGTGGTTTGAGAAAATTAAAAGGAACGAGGAGGAGTGTCCTAACAAAACAAATAAAGAGTCGTGGGTGTAAAAAGTAAGATTATAATAAGTGGGGGAGAGGAGAAGTAAAAGAGTAGTGCATAGGAAAGGAAGACAATTATAGTGAATGGTGAGCCCAAATATAAATAGCAATATTAGGGATTAGAAATCAGTTTTACTGATCAGAGAAAAGGGAGAAGAAAAGCAGAGGGAGAGAAGCAGAACCCTAGTGTAGCAACATCGAGTCAAACCGAAGGTTTCTACGGATTCGAGGTAAGGGGGAGAATCTATTCATCTCTAGGGTTTATGTTTTTATTGTTGGGATGTAAAGAGGTTAGGATGTTGCTGTTATGATGTGAGATTGTGATCAGAGATTGATGATGAACTAATTAAAAAAAATGAAGTTGAAATAGGAGAATTGAAGGTTATTGTTGTTGTTGTTGTTGAAAGATTAAAATTCAAAAACCAAAGTTAGGTAATTGATTTGAGAATTTTAATCATTTAAAGAGTGATGCAATTAGATAAATTGTGTGAGAAATTAGTGTTTGGATGTTAGAGTAACCTTAAGTAATGTTTCATATCAGTTTGGGATCATAAGGGCTCTTAAAGTGGACATTTAGGGCAATTTAGAAGCATTCCCGTAGCTCAAAAACGTAGAATTAAGGCAATGTTGAGTGATGATATTTATCTATGATGATGATGAGAATGGTGATGATGTTTTGTGTGCTTGCATTAGAGTCGTGCATTTTAGGGGAAATCTTGGAACACTGGTGCAAGCATAGCTGTTTTTCTTGTCCTGTTGCAGACACAAATAGAGTAGTGGAGATAGTGATTGTACACTTTGTACAATTGTCCTTTTTCAACTCTCTCCAACGAAAAAGCATCCAATTCCTTCAAATCCATTTGAATTAGCCGTTGCTTCATTCTTCTAGTCTTCTGCAATGCTAGGAGTGATTAAATCATTTGAACAGCCTTTGAAGCTTCAATTCTCTCAGCTTCTGATGATCTTCAGCTCCTGATGATCTTCAGATCTTCTGAAGAAAACTGCTTCTGATGAGGTGCTTCTGATGGCGTCAGCACTTCAGGAGCACTTTGTCTTCAGAACCTCTTTTCTTCAGATGGTCCAAGCTTCCTACTTGTTGATTCCATTGCCCTCATTTGTTCTTACAGAACCTATGCTTTAAAGAGACACTAAATTTTTGTCTATGGTCATGCATACTTGAACAAATATTAGCATATCCAATTGACAATTTTTTAATACCTTGTTATCATCAAAACTCAAAGTGTAATGTTAAACACATTTTGTTCCAACAAAGTGGAATGAAGTGTCTGACATAGATGCTTCGCTTTCCTGATGTTGTTCAGCCGGAGCAGCCGAAGCAAGACCGCCATTTTGACTAGACAAATTTGTGCTTCGATTTTCCACAATGCTCTGACCAGAAGACTTCTGCAAGCTTGCAGTATGGACATCAACATGAGCCGGAGGGTCCTGCACTGTTTCTTTAGGCGAAGGTGTTGCTGTTTGTGTTTGCTGCACGGTAGTTACATGTTGAACCGTCGCAGCAGCTTCCGAAACTGTCTGTTGCACTGGCGGTGTTATTATTTCCACTTCTTTTGTATCACTTGCCAACTATTCATGTTGCTGCTGAGTGTCTTGTGCGACCTGAATAATAGGAGTTGGTAATTCATTATGTGCATTCGTTGCTGCGGATGTTAGAACAATAGCTTGTGGTGTTTCTTGCTTTGGTGCTTCAAACGCACTAGAAGAGCCAATACCTGATGGATTTTCCTTAGTAGGCATCCAACCAAGTTTGGTAAGTGGTACTTGCTTCTTTCCCTTGACAGTATTTTCTTTAGCTTCATTGATGTCCTTCCGGGGATACAACCATTGACAAGATGAAACATCATGACCAATATTTTGACAATGGGTACGAAAGTCAGGAAGCCATTCGTATGCCACCTCCACATTAAAAGAAAAGCCCTCTCTCCACCATAATTTCATTAAAAAGCTTTTTAGAAAAATCCATGTCAACTAGTTCTCGTGCATAGTGACCAAAAATATGTTTGGATGTCGCCTTATCAATGAATAGCGGCGTGCCAACCGCACTTGCGATCTCTCGTAAAGTCCGTTCCATCCAATATTTCAGAGGTAATTCCATTAATCTAATCCGCACTTGTGCATGAGTATTTCTCTGCTTATGCATATTGAAATCCTTTTTCCACTCAAAAAGCCGTAAAACCCCCAGCTTCAGATTAATAGTTCCCATTTCCCATACAACGTGTAAATCAATTTCAGTGGTAAAGGAAAATTCATAATATCCCTTACTTAAAGACAACATAGTACATGATCTTGTTGTCTTCCATTGCTTTTGAAGCCTTTGCTGGATATCCTTCGTTGTATAAGGTTTATCACCCTTATTCCACACAAGTCTACCACATAGTTCCTCTTGCAAACTTCAATTCCTTTTTCATACGTCGTCCGTCGCCTGTGATATTTTGATACAAACCGCCTCACCTCGGATGGATGGCTGAGGTAAAATGTCATTCATAGAAGCATGAGTTGGTGCAATTAAAGCTTGTGCGAAGGAGACATGCCTTGTTGCAATCGCGTGAGTGGGAGAGAGCTGCGCCTGTACGGTGTGGGAAAGAACAGATGGGGAAGTGATCTCTGCCTGTCAATCAAACGACATGGCAGCAGTCTGTACAGTGATCAGAAGGTGAAATCACGGCTAGGAAGGATTGAAACAGGGAAGAAGATGATCAAACCCTAGAACATCAAACCCAATCAGAGCCGTCAGATCAGATGACCAGAGAAATTTACCACTAGGTACTTTCAAACTAAAAATTGAGTTCAAACAATAAGAAAAATTATTTCCAATGATAACCAGACCATACCACAAGGGTGCAAAATACTAGAACAACAACAAAGAAAGCCCAAAAACATGTTTGAAATGTGGGACCCACAAGATGAAAGTCGGTCCAACAAAGTCAAGAGAGAGAGAGAGAGATGGGTGAGAAAGAGACGGGTCAGGTAGGACTTGTAGCGGTGAAAACGGTGGACCAGAAGGATGCGTGCGGCTCACACACGCTGCAAAACTAACAAACACTGTCATGACTGTAGCTGCACGTGGCGGTAAAACTGTGCCTTGTGGCAGATCGTTGAATTCCGATTCTGATGGTTGGGGCACGTGTCTTTGGCGACGTTGACAAGAACTCCATAGACTTCTTCAGTGATTGCTACGAGACCAAACAATGGCATCTCTTGGACACCCGACAACAAAAGTTAAATTTAAACGAGATTAGAGTTGACCTTGACAGAGGCTAAACCTAAAGACAATAGGATTTTGAGTTTTGTTCTAGATACCATGTTGAATGGATTTTGACCTTGACAGAGGCTAAACCCAAAGACAATAGGATTTTGAGTTTTGAGTTTTGTTCTAGATACCATGTTGAATGTTCTAGATACCATGTTGAATGGATTTTGACTTATCACTTAATATTTGATTAACAGGTTGCATTTTGTGAATTTGAACATTTAACCTTGTCTGAATTCCCTGAACTGAAGGATCTGTGGTATGGCCAACTTCACCCGAATGTGTTTTGCAATTTGAAATATCTAGTCGTGCAACGATGTGATTTTTTGTCAAATGTACTTTTTCCATCAAATATATTGCAAGTACTTCTTAGACTCCAAGAACTTGAAGTGAGAGATTGTGATTCATTAGAAACAGTGTTTGATGTGAAAGGTATTCAATCTAAAGAAAAATTGGTGTAGCAAATTGCTGAATTGAAAAAATTAACTTTGTCTAGCTTACCAAACCTGAAGCACATGTGGAATGAGGACCCTCGTCAAATTTTCAGCTTTGGAAAATTAGAAATAGTGGATGTTTCTGAATGCCAAAGCTTGTTAAATGTATTTTCACTATCACTATGCCATGATCTTGGACATCTTAAAATACTGCGGATATGGTTTTCTGGAGTCAAGGAAATTGTTGCAATGGAAGAAGGTTCAATGAAAAATTGCATTAGTTTTCCTCAAATGACTGAATTGACATTAATTGGTTTGACAAACCTCAAGAGTTTTTATCCCGGAAAACACACTTTAGACTGCCCTTTGTTGAAGATATTAAAAGTGTATCGATTTGAAGCATTTAGGATGTTTTCCTTCAATCATCTAGGCTTCCAACAGCCTGATCACGAGGATGAAATTCATGATCACTACTAGAAAAAGAAAAATTAGCGAGGGAAATTAGTGACGGAAAAAATGAAATTCCTCACAAATTCCTTGGTCGCAAAATTTAGTGACGGAATTAGAGAGGGATTTCACGTTTGCCCTCACTAAATATCCCTCACTAATTTTTGTTTTTTTAGTAGTGGATATGCTATTTCAAATAGCTCTATTTTCTATTGAAAAGGTAAAAAACACCATGTCTTTCTTGTGTAAGCAAACTTAGATGAAGAACTATATCCCCCCTTAGTCTGAACTAGTACTTATTTTGTTTCTGGATTTTAAATTTTTCAGCTAAGCCCCAACTTGGAAGATTTGGCATTATGTGGCAAGGATGCATTCAAAATATTGAATGGTTGTTGTCCGGAAAATCTCTTTCAGAAAGCTGAAGCTCTTCGTTTGCAATGTTTCGATGAAACTCCTATTACTTTTCTGAATGGTTTCCATGCAATGTTTCCCAATGTGGCAACACTTCAATTCCGTGGAAGTTCTTTTGAAACATTGTTCCTCACAGGAGGAATTGATCATCTAAGTTCACAATCTTTGAAGCTAATAAGAAATTTGTGGCTTTTGGAGTTAGAACAACTCAGGTTTATTTGGCAGGAAGACTTTCCAGGGGATCATTTTGTAGTGCAAGATCTTGAAGATTTGAGAGTAGTCAATTGTCCCAATTTGACAACTTTGATACCATCATCATTGTCTTTCAAGCATTTAACCAACTTGGAGGTGGAAAAATGCAAAGGGCTGAATTATTTGATAACAACCGAAACAGCTAAAAGTCTTGTACAACTCAAAAGATTAGTAATAGCAAATTGCGAGATAATGTTGGATGTTGTAAAGATTGATGAAGAAAAGGAAGAGGAAGATGTCATATTTGAAAACTTGGAATACATGGAATTCTTTTCTTTGTCTAGTTTGGGAAGCTTCTGCAATGGGAAACAAACATTCATATTCCCATCTTTACTTCATTTCGCTGTTCAAGGATGTCCTCAATTTAAGATTTTCTCATCTGGAGTCACAGTAACACCATTCCTAACAAGGATTGGAGTTGAAAACCAAAAAGTTCGATGGAGAGATGATCTTAATACCACTATTGAACAGTTGTTCATAGAGAAGGTATGCAATATATTTGAAAGCTATTCCACTTTTTCATCCATTTTATGAAAAAATCATTGATTATCATTCACAAAACTACCAAGACAGACCGCATATAATAATGTTTGACTAATTGCTTTAAAATTAATTATTGAGAAATAAATTTATTTTTACAAATTTAGTTGATAAACTTAATTAGAAAATTTTTAATTAGCTAAAGATATTTATGTATATTGGTATTGAATTTACATTATCAGTTTTACTTTTGCTTTTTTGTTCATTCTAGTTAATCTCTCTCCACATTAAACTTTTGCACTGCAACATGATTTGAGTTCAATAGGAAACTTCATTTACACCAATTTGTTCATTAAACTTGAAACATGCCATGACTTAGCAGTGGAGAAAGAAACATTGCATACTTTGTTGAATAATTTTATTTTTTGTGAAAGTATGAGACTGCATAGGTTTGATATGTTTTACTAATTATGCACTGCAAATTCAGTATCTTTTTAAATTACGCGAGTATGATCTTTTTAAATTACACGAGTATGATATTTCTTTTTGACTAATATATTTCTTGATAAGATTTTTTTTAATAGAGAGAAATTGTTTCGTTTATGTAGAGTTTTTTCTGCTTGCAATGGTATTTTTTTTGTTTAAAGTTACTAGAGTGAATGGTATAAAACTTTATTAAACAATTTGCATTTTGTCAACAGGAAATCTCGTGTTCTATTGAGAAATAAGACCGTCATATTTTCACATGTAGAATTGAGGTGAAGCCTTGTAATACAATGCAACATGATACTTATTGTGCAAATCACCACTGATGTTATAAAACCTGAATCTCATCAGGCCACAAAAAATTGGAAAGTACATAATTTTTGTTCTAGCATAGGAGATGCTATTGAGTATGGTCATTGTACAAAATGTTGTAGCAGTCAACATTTGTTTGAGAACACTGTTGTATTAATATTGAATTCTGTAATAAAACATATTGAACTTTTCGAATACTTAATTCACAAACTGTGCAAAATGATTTAACCATTTTCTCTTTCTGGTCCTCTCTCGCCCTTTCTCACGTATCGCCCTTTGCTACAACCTCTTCTTCGATCCTTTTCCATGTAAACAAGAAAGTTGAAAACATGGTGTAAAAGAAATATTGTAGAGCTACTACAATGGTAAGTGAAAACCCAATGCATAATCAAAGAAATGAACAATCAAAGGAGCATAAATGTACAAGGTTCTTCCTTTTAGGCAAAGCATTCTTTTCATGTTCCTTATTAGCAATCTTCAAAAATGCATATTACTTAATAATCCAAAATATATAACAGAGACACGCGCACACATATTTTACAATTTATTTATTTATTTGAAAACTCGGACAATGCAATCTCTAAAAAGTGGCATAGTGTTGCATCATTCTCTTGACTCAGTTCCAAACTTGCTATATATATATATAGAGTGTCAAATGAAAGGTTTCGCCACTCCTTTACTTATTGATGTCGTTGATCCGCCGTTATCGTATCAGGAAATGTGGTGCCGCTGCAATTTATTGATTAAAGAGAATGAATTTCATTTTTTTTTCTTAAACGAATGAATTTCATTTTGATTGTACGTGTCTACAAGCATTTAATACCCAAGAAAAACTAGTTAATGCACCAATAGTCTCTGGATTCGAACCTTCCCTTTGAATTGTGTGTTGCTAGTGACTATGCGGTAGGAGCCCCTAAAACAGCCCCTAAAAGGGGCATTGCACAAGCCAAATGGCTTTCTTCTGTATGCAAACACTCCAAATGGACAAGTAAAAACTATATTTTCTTGATCTCTTGTACCCATTGCAATTTGAATGTAACCTGAGTACTCATCCGATAGTGGAAAATGGTCCTTCCTTGTGGCCTTATTGAGACTTCGGTCGTCTATAAACATCCTCCATCTAGTCACAATACGTGTATGGATCAACTTATTCTTGTCATTTTTAATTACGGTTATTCCTCCTTTTTTGACATAACATTAATTGGGCTCACCCATGTACTATCAGAGATTTGGTATATCATCTCAACATCTAGAAGCTTTAATACTTTCTTCTTGGCCAATTTTTTCATAGTAGGGTTTAGTCGTCTTCATGGTTGGACAACTGGTTTGTACTCCCCTTTCAGCTTGTTCTCTAAGTAGTGTTTATGCAGAACCAAACATAATTGAAGGCCAATCAAGATGAAATGTGTTCTGATCTCAAGACTCTGATGGAACTGCTTTCCAACCAAACTTAGAACACCCTTATATTTGTCTTATTTTCTGCAAAAAATACTTTTGAACTAGTATATTCATTAACTTTGATATTCTGAATTAGTATACAATTTCTTTCCTATTCATTTCTCAGTGTGGTGTGTTATCTTATTTTTGTTGATGACAAAAGGGGGAGTAGGATAGAAAGTTTTTAAGTCTGAGTATGAACGTATAAGAGAGCTTAGAAAATTCCAACTCAAGCATTTATGAATTAAAAGTTTGAATCCTGGAACATTAAAACACTAAGGTTGAATCTAACGAGCTTCAATATCTAAGAGTTTTAATTAAACCAGAATCATAGAAAATGATTCATATTTCACTCAGTTTTAGCTCTATTAAGTTTTGATTTATGTTGCTTTGGTACGCTTTGACTATATATTAAAATTTAACAAGGTCTGAACATGTATAAGAGAAACATAAGCATAAAAGAAGCTAAACGATTATGGTAAAAGATTTGAAGAAAGGTCAACTAGAAGTCAACACCTTGGATTAGAAGAAAGGAGGTCACTCAGAAGCTGAAGATCTACATCAGACACTGAAGACCTCTAGACTTTGAAGAACAGAAGATCATGAGGTACCCATAAGACACGTCAGATTTGACCTTTTCTGTAACTGTCTCTATCAGGACTCTTATAGTACAGTTGCTTTATTATTTGTATATGAATTTTAATGTTTGTAGCTATTTGATTTGATTGCGATTATATTTCATACTTAACCTAATCTTAATTCATTGAATTAAGATTCTTTTCAAGTTCAATTTTATCACAATTAAACTTCAGTTAAGCTTCAAATCATTAATTCATATATGTTGTGTTCCTTAGTGTTAATTTTGTGAATTGCATTGTTGATTATTTATATTTGATGTGCTTATTAAGGTTCAACACTTGAACTCTTAATTCAATATTGAACTCTTAATTTAATTCAATATTCAATATTAATTTTTGTTATCGTTATTGTGCACGAATCCGAAAAGTCATACATTTTCTAATCACGCTTTAGCTAAACTCTTCTGAAATTTGGAAAACACTATTCACCTCCTCTCTAGCACATATTCTTATACGCCATATAGACCAACAAACCATGCTAGTTATTCACCTTTGGTCTGTGTGTCCCTATGCCACAAAACATATTGGTGGTTCACTTTTGGCTGTTGTTGGTTGTTCACCTTGGTCTGTGTTCTTTCCTGTCATGAGCTTCTTTAGTTGTTCTTCTTGTGGGTTTGTGCACTCTCATACCACGGTCCTACAGACTCTTTTGGTGAGGAGATATTTTAATCTTATAAGTGGTTGGACTTCGGTCTAGGCCAGAACAAAAACATTTCAAATTAACACCAAAATAATTGAGATTCATATAAAGGGTCAACCTTAAAACTCACTTATTTAAATATAGTTGGGAGATTACGAAACTAATTTCCAATCTATCATCTAATCTAATTTAGTCAGTAAAATTGTGTTGTGTTAAGCAAAAATTTTGAAATATTTTTCTCATGTGTATTTTATATGCTATGGCAAGAGTTTCTACAATTGTTTCACCAAAATGGGGCTTGAGCCACACTATCCTCCCTTCAACAATAGAAACGAGCGCCGATTCCAATTTCTGACACAATTCCTACCTCCATCTTCACTTCAAAATCACTGTTCAAAAGGAGAATCTCGAGCATCTAAGGTAACGTTTCTCTACTTTGCATGTTTGTATGATGGAAGTATCAAGTATCTATCCACGAAAAGGTATTCGTTCCTTGAGCATATAATATTATAGAAAATAATAAAATAAATAGATTCGTTCCTTAATGATATTAAAAAAATAGATTCTTCTTAGTTTGCAGTTAAAGTTGCTTTCTTTTTCAGCTTATTATAAATTGCAAAGTTCTCCGTTTGTGAAATCCATAAAAAAGAGTGCTGTGTAAATTTTGCAATTTATATTTGATTCCTCAACTTTCATATTTCCCATTTACAATCCTCGTTATTTTTTTCACCTCATACAAAAAACAAAAAGAAAAAAAAAATTAGTTTAATTGTTTGTCTTGTAGTTTGAGTCTTCAACTATTCATATTTGCCTTCCAAACCTTCTAAGTCTTCAAAACTTAATTGTTATTTTTCACCTCATACCCAAAAAAAAAAAAAACTTAATTGTCTGTCTTGTTGTCTGAATCTTCATTAGCCTTCCAAACTTTCTATTCAATTCTATAGATTGTTGTTTTTCAAAAACAAAAAAAATTACTGATTGTTCGTCATTTAAATTGAGTTTTCAAAAGTGCATTTCGTTGATACCACATAAATCTAGTTATTGTTTCTTGTTTTCCAGTCACAAAAAATACCACAAAAATAACCAAGATAAAAACTAAAGTTGAAATCTTTCACATTGTTTATCCGTTGGTCTCAAATTTCTGTCTTTCAGGTTACCTATTGATTTCATATCTCGACCGATCGTGACCATCCGCTCAAGTAGTCACTTCTCTTTGTTTACTTGAATTATTGCAGTGTTTTTAAACTCCTGATAAGAGGTACACATGCTTTTCTCCTGCACTGGGTAAGTTATGCACTTTTTTGGCTATGTTTGGTTTGTAAGGAAGGAAGTTTGCAAATATTAATTTCTTTGGATCTAAATATATATTTGCAGTTAATCAAACTACAAAGCCAGACATACCCAGTCTTAATAAATTTAGAATTACAGTTATTGCGATAATGAATTTGTTGCAGATTATTATTCGGCATCTGGTTTAGTCGTCATTTACATCACTCTATTCATTGAAGAACTCACCATTAAGATCACCAGTTTTCCTACATAAAAGGTAATTATACGATACTATACTATATAAATTCATTCTTAACTTATCAATATAATTTTTAAATCAATGTGGGTAGTCCTTTAAACAACACATTTGTCAACTAATGTCTTGAAAGAATTTACATTGAGGGATAATTTTAAATAAATAGGAAAGACTATTCGCATGGTTAAAACTCGGACATACTTGAATTAATAATCCCTGGTAAGAGTTTGAGGTAGAGGAGAAAACACTAGGATTGGTATCTGTCATTATCATGGAACCACACTTAAGATTTTTCTTAATTTGTCATTATCATGGAAAGAGATCAATGTCTTGCCCATAGTCACGTAATTCTCTTGACATGCTGCGAACCGCGAATTTTTGCTTGTGTATTGGTTTGTGGTACTTTGGCGAAGCAGCTTGTACAAAATCCCTTTGTAATTCGTGGAAACTAATGAATCGACGAACCGAGACAAGTGAGTAAAGATCGCAGAAAGAGGAAGATGTTGAGTAGGAGATAAAAGAGAAAGGAAAATCTCTGCTAGAGAAAATAAATTTTGCTGGAAAATCTATTTGAAAATCTAGAGAACGTCTCTTGCAAAATAACATTGATAAAAAAGAAAAAACGAAAGAAAGGTGAATATAAAAAAAAGATTGGGAAGTGGGTGTTTGTTAGAACTTGCTACTATAATCATTCTACTTGTTTACAATATCAAGATCGCTTACCAATATTAAGGAAGTACTAATAATACAAATCAACACATACCGAAGCTCTATACCCCCATATGTACTGGATTCTCATGTCGCGAACCCGTATCCATACCACGTGCCTCTTAGCGCAACAATGGTGTTTTTCTATATAGAACCAGGTGGATAAGCCTATTGAACAAGGTGGATTAAACTGTTAAAACTGGAAAAAAAGCTATAACCTGTTTTCTAGGGTTTGGATCAGGAAGAAGAAGAAGAAGAGAATAGAGAGGATTATTGCTTACAATATGAATTTCATTCAGTTTTGAATATACACATTACAAAGCTTTATATAGCCAAAGTATTATATGCTTGTAGCACAAGCTATCTCTAACTAACTGGTTGTTATTTTGTAACAAACCACTAACAAACTAGAATGAAGTAGTTTTGAATTAACTCCTAACAGTACCAACACAAATTGCAAATTATTTGAAAATGGTCTACCATATTATTGTTAGATTGTGACTTATCCAAAACAAAATGTCTCCATGTAGTGTGCCCCCCCATCAACCTCCTGTGGATCCTGCACAAGGAAACGAATGGAAGAAAACATAACGTAGTAACTACAACCACACAATTGATTAATATAGCAAAGACACAAAGTGAGACTAGGAACATAATAAACATTAGAAAGAGACATAGATTTGAAAACATAACCACTTAGGTTAGCTTGAGACCTTGGAAACTTTGATCATGCTTGGCCTACCTCTACTGATGTATCTGTCATTAATGGAAGCATGAGGGAACGAGGTTCATCGGCTTAAGCCAGTCAATCTATCCAAAGAGCCTACCTTACGCCTCCTATAATAGATGAAGTGTGCTCTTCTTAAGGTCTCAACTGATACAATTTTTCTGGTACCAATTTCCATGGGCTAGTTCATATGAAGCTTTGCTGAAAATATGCTGGAGACAACCAAATCGCACCAGAAAAACAACTAAATTGCACCGAATAATACAAGCAACCTATCGAAAAAGGTAGACGTTGAATGATGCAAAAATTGGAAAGAACCCACAACGCCAAAAAGAAAATACACCGCTACCAAAATAGGAACAAACACCACCACGTTGGGAAATAACCAGAACCACGTACCACCGCTTGAAAACCGCAATGCAGCGGATCACAATCAAGTTGAAATTAAATACAGAGGAATGCTATAGACATCTCCCATTCTCTTATTGACTGAAATACACGAGTCTCACATTTTGAAAATGAGTCCTTGTGAGATCCACATGAGTTTCACCAATAAAAGAGTGAGTGTTATAAAGAGAATGTCTCTAAAATTTCTCATTAAATTGATCTTGTCGTTCAAATGTTGTCTACTTCTCTCAACAAAGATACAATAATTCCTCCACCTAAACTATTTGCTCACAAATGGATCACAACTGTTCCCCAATAAGATCCCACATATACTGTATGTTTCACCAAGAAATTGCAAACTAATTGAACAATAATCTAATGCACCAATGAGCTTTACGGATTAAAACAGGCATCACACACAAGGACGATCTGCAAATTGGGTTCGACCAACCAGTTGGAATAGGGATTTTAAGCTAATAGTTCAAACGAAATCGGGGGTTAAACGAAATAAAAACGGAAACGCAAACAATTCTCACAAATGGGTTAGCCAAGTTTTTAAGCTAATATTTCAATGCCAAGAATAGATGGATTCAACCAAGTTTTTTTCTTGTTTTGTTTAAATACTCTAGTTTTAAAGGGAAGAGATTGAGTAATTTTGAGTTTTGTTATAGGGTAAGTAGAGTCTGACTAATATTTGTTTAAATCCTAATCGGTTCTTCTCCCAATTAACAATTTGTGGTGGAGAAATGAAACTCTTTAACCATTTGAGTTTAATCACTTGATTTTCAATCAATCTCCACACACAACACACATTTTCAGATTTTAGGATTTAAAAGTAGACCATACGAGCAACTTTCCTCTTAGATACATGTTAAATGAGCTTTAATCTCATTCCAAAATCTAACTCAAGGATGAAGATGCCCAAACATATTTATACATCCAATCACCCTAATAATGTGGGACTCCAACGCAACTTCAACAACAATAAACTTTCATTTTCATCATATATTACGTAAATTTAGTTAATATTGTTTTTTAGAGGGAAAAACTACATTTGATCCCCTTTTTTTTTTTTTTTGAAATACCTACATTTGATCCCTAATAAACATTGTTTACTGTTCCAAGTCAAGGTAAAATAGATTTTTCTGTCCTTTATATTTTACCTAATATCGTATTGGTCATTTATTTTATGTTTTATTTGTTTTGTCATTATATTTTATTTTAGGGGTTTATTAGATTAGGATTCTAAAAGAAATTTTTTGCATGAATAAGTCTCGTAGGTTTTAAAAGACTATTCAAAATTTTAATGATTTTTAAAATTTTAAAAGACTAAGAAGTTGTAATTTAGATTTCAAATTATTAATATCATAAGAATATTCTCAATAAACACTTTTTGATTTGTCAAAAATCAAATTATTTCCACAAACTTCAGTCTTACATATTTCAAAGAGAAACACTTATCCGTCTTTAATTTTTTATTTGGAACAAATTGTCTCGTATTTTTACTGTATTATATGTTGATTAAAAGGTGGATTTTTAATTACTAGGCTACTTGGCAAAAAAAAATTAGAAGCTTTGATTAGAGAAAAAAGTATAAAAGAAAAATGAGAGGTAATGGCCGTGAAGATGTAATATAGACAATGCTCAATTAAAAAGAAAACATTTTATTTCTATTGATATATGTAATAAAAATAAGGGTCATATTAACTTGTGCCCTAAGGGTACAAGTTAAGGAGTTTAAAATGGAAATTAAAAATAAATTTCATATTGAAAGTATAACTTTTGCAACTTTTAAGACATTAAATGCACAAGTTTCAAGAAAAACCTTCTACATGTGTCTTCTTAACTTATGCCCCAAGGGGCACAAGTTAACATTTCCCTAAAAATAAGGGTTTGTCTTGACATGTGCAATATTGTAAAAGTTAAAACAACTAAAATTAGTAACTTGTTATTGCAAAATAACAATTACTACCTCCGTCCCTAAATATAAGAGTATTTTGTAAAAATTACGGAGATTAAGAAAGTTGGTTCACTTGGTTGTAGTATTAAATTTGTATATAATTACTATTATGTTTATAATTTTATCCTTAAGAGAGAGAGTTAGTTTATGTTTTCAACATAATATTTGTTGTTGATTGAAGAAAAAGATGCAAAATAAATAAGGGTATGTTGGTAAAAAAATAATTAACGTACTTGAAAATATCAAAGGGGTCTTATAAAAAGGGAAGAAGGTAGTATTTATTATAAAGCTACATATTTAATACTCCCTCAGTCCCAAAATAATCGAATCATTTGCCAAAAAAAATTGTGGCAAACTAATTGACTCATGTAACTTCCCAATGCAATATTAATTAATTTTTTTTCCAATTATAACTCTAATTAATACTACTTTCAAAACTTTGAATATATTCTATTTTGCATTTATGATAATTGGAATGCACCAATACTTGACAAGATGTTCAAAACAATTTTTCTCTCGCTTTCACTTATACACATTTTCTTAATATGTGTGAAATGAGCAAAACACTCAGTTATTATGGGATGGATGGAGGTAGTATAAATGCACAAATTTCAAGTCAAATTACTACTTTAAACTTCTTAACACATGTAAATTTACACATAATAAAAAAAAAACCAAAAAATAATACATTTAGCAAAAACTGAAGAAGAATAGTTCAGTGCACGTTTGATATTTTAGTCGACATGTCCAGTTTTGATTACGACGATAAAGAAAGAAAACGAGAAACAAAAAAAAAAAATAGAGAAACAATATGTGGCAATGACATAAATGAAGTTAAATCATGAAAATGTCTCAAGCATTTTTACGAGAATGCTCTTTCCAAATGTTTATAAGCATGTTCTTTCCAAATGTTTCCCTCATTTTTTTCTCATAAAAACTATTATCTCTTGTTTCCGCATATTCACTCCCAGTCTCTGTCAGGGCACAAGAGGAAGAGACGTGGACGAGAGAAGGAATGGATGTTCTCATTCAATTTACCACAGAAGTAGCAAAGTGTACCGTCGTTCCTATTGGGCATGAAGCAAGTTATTCGCTATTGTACAAAAGAAATTTCAAGAAGCTAGAAAACCGTGTTAAGGAACTTGATGCTGCAAGAGTAAGATGGAACCATTCTGTTCAAGATGAAAGAAGGAACGGTAAAGAGATTGAAACTGATGTGGTGAACTGGTTGAAGGATGTGAATGAGCTCATTGAAAAGGCAAATAAGCTTCGTGAAGATCCTCGCCGTGCTAATGTCAGGTGCTCCATATTTCCTTTCCCCAATTTGATTTGGCGTCATCAACTTAGTAGGAAAGCCTTCAAGATTTCAGAAAAAGTTGTTGAACTACAAGGAAAAGGAAAGTTCGATCGAGTTGGTTACCTTCCTACACTAGATCAAATAACCTTCTCTTATTCTTCTACCACAAGGAGGTTAAAGCTTGAGACCAGGGAATTGTTTAAGGACAAAATTTTAAAGGCTTTACAAGACCTTAATGCACATAACATTGGGGTATATGGGCTAGACGGTGCGGGTAAGACCACCGTGGTGGAGGAAATTGCTGAAACAACTAAGCACAAAAAAATGTTTGATGCAGTTGTTATGGCCAATGTATCTAGAAATCCAGACATTGGGAGAATTCAAATGGAGATCGCAGATCAGTTGAATCTTACATTTATTGAGGAGACTATTGTTTGGAGAGCAAACCGTCTAAGACAAAGAATCAAAGCTGAGAAAACTATCCTAGTCATTCTAGATGATATTTGGCCTACATTTGAATTGGAGAAAGTAGGAATTCCATTAGGAGATGATCGTACATCTCGCATTCAAAATAAACAAAATGTGAAACAAAATATTGACCAAAATATGAAACAAAATGTCTGCAAATTGTTGATGACTTCCAACAATAAGGATGTGCTATTGGAAAAGGAGGTTGAAGAAGAATTAACTTTCAAACTGGAACTGTTGGGTGAATTAGAAACATGGCACTTGTTTCAATTTATGGTTGGCGACAAGGTTAAAGATACTAGTTTACAAAGTTTAGCTCCTCAAGTTGCCCAAAAATGTGCAGGCTTGCCTCTTCTCATTGTGATAGTGGCAAGAAGTTTGAAAAATAAGGATATTCGTGTTTGGGAAGATGCATTACGACAATTAGAAAGTAATAGTCATGCAGGAATGGATATGAAAACTCGTTCTGCTTTGGAGTTGAGTTACAACTTGTTAGTGAGTGAAGAAATGAAGGATATCTTCTTGCTTTCTTCTACACTACAAGATAGGGATGCAGAGTACTTACTGAAAGTTGCTATGGGTTTGAACATATTCAAGGATATAAATACTGTGTATGATGCAAGAAACACACTTCACAATATAATCCAATCTCTGCAGGCTTCTTGTTTGTTGGATAAATGTAACACAAGTAGGCAGATCCAAATGAATAACTATGTTCGTGATGTAGCAGTCTCTATAGCACTTAGGGATCGACATGTATTTGTGAAGGAAAACCTATCTGACTTGAAGGAGTGGCCAACAAAAGATTTTCAAAGAAGCTCACAGATCATCTTATATGGGTGTAATGTCCGCAAGCTTCCTGAAAGGTTAGATTGTCCTAATGCTAAGTATTTCTACTTGGATAGTGCTGAATCCTTTGTAGAGATCTCAAATACTGTTTTTGAGGGTATGGAAAGTCTTCAAGTGTTGGATTTAACAGGTTTGAACTTGTCTTTGTTGCCAACTTCTTTTCAGTCCCTATCTAGCCTTCAAACATTGTGTCTGGATCTATGTGTGTTGGAAAATATGGATGCAATAGGAGCTCTGAGGAATCTAGAAATTCTCAGCCTTGTAAAATCATCAATGATCAAATTACCAAGGGAAATAGTAAAACTAACTAAACTAAGAATGCTTGATTTGACTGATTCTGGAATAGAAGTAATCCCATCAAACATCATATCAAGCTTCACTACACTGGAGGAGTTGTACCTGGGCAATACCTCTGTTAAGTGGGAAGAAGAGAATTCAGCTAAGCAAAACAAAAATGCTAGCCTTGCTGAGCTTAGACAATTGTCAAACTTGTCTGTTCTGGAGTTGCAAATCCCTGAGGCTTGGGTTTTGCCTAGGGACTTGAAACTGATGTTTGAGAAGCTGAAGAAATTCAAAATAGCTATTGGAGAGGTATGGGAGTGGGATGAAATGGAGAACGGAAACTTGAATACATTGATGCTTAAACTGGAAACAAGCATACATTTAGAGCATGGGATTAAAGCATTGGTTAAACGGGTTGAGAATTTATACTTGGATGAAGTAGATGGCATTCAAAATGTGCTTTTCCAACTCAATTGGGAAGGATTTCCATTGTTGAAGCTCCTCCACATACAAAATAATGCAAAGATAAAGTTCATAGTTGACTCTACCGAGAGGAAAACAGTCCAAGTTTGCTTTATCAATCTGGAAAAACTTGTACTTAGGAATCTCAAAAATTTGGAGCGAATATGTCATGGCCGACTTGAACATAGTTCTTTTGGAAAGCTTAGTGTTATCAAAGTCAACAACTGTGTTCAATTAAAATATCTTCTCTCCTATTCAATGGTTAAGGGACTTTCTCATCTTTCTGAGATTGAAGTTTGTCAATGCAATTCTATGATGGAGATAATACTCGAAGATCGTGATTCAAGTGCAGATAATGACGTAACTAATGAAAAAATCGAGTTTCCTTCTTTGCATTCTCTGACTTTAGATCATTTGCCCAAACTTGATAATTTTTTATCTCATGAGTCGAAGTCTTCCATGAATGAGCGGGAGTATCAAAGGTTGGAGATGTTTGTTCCTGCACTATTTTTTGGGGCTCAGGTATTTTATTTTGCACTTATTTATATTGAAATAACATAATTTTAATTTGTAAAAGGAACAATCTTAGCATGGATAAATTACTTGATAAATTTATAGTCATTAATAGGCAACTATTAATTTTGATACTTAAACTTGTAGGAATGTAAGATATAAAGGTCCAATAAATTTTTCGATCTTTAATTTTCATTATGTATTACCTTAACCATTCATTGTTAGATATAATGGCCAAGGCTTCTCTCCCTCCGTTTCAACAATATGAAATTGACAAATACTCCTAATTTGTTTAATTTATTTCTATGCAGGTTGTGTTTCCTAATTTGGATATCCTTACCTTGAGCTCATTAAATTTGAACAAAGTTTGGGGTGACAATCAACAATCCTATTACAAATTGACAAATTTGGTTGTGGATAATTGTGGTGAGTTGAAGTACTTATTCTTGTCCTCCATGGTTGGAAGTTTTATAAACCTTAAACGACTTGAAATTAGTAAATGTTCTTTGATGGTGGAGATAATAGCTACAGAAGAAAAAAACAACCTTACTGATGCATCAAAAGAGGTATGCTAATTCTACCATTGGGAACATTCCAATTTTGCACTGGCATTTAAATAAATATTTATAACGATACTAGTCATTTATGAGTTCATATATTTTCAATCATAGGTTCGATTCTCCAAATTAGAAGAAATCATATTGAATGACATGGAGAACTTGAAAACAATATGGCACCAGCAGTTTGACTCTTTGAAGACGTTGAAAGTGAATAAATGTGACAAAATCACAGTAGTTTTTCCTTCTTCAGTGCAAAAAACATACAATAATCTAGAGATGCTAGATATTAAAAACTGTGCTTCAGTGGAAGAGATATTTGAATTGAATTCCAATGAAAAGGGAAGTAAAGAGGATGCAACAAATCTGAAAGAAATCACTTTGAGTGAAATGCCAAAGCTGAAAAATATATGGAGTGTGGATCCTCAAGGGATTCTTAGTGTTCATAATCTAGAAAATGTAGATGTAGAATATTGTGGAAGCATGGAATATCTATTTCCGCTTTCTGTAGCCATTTGCTGCTCCCATCTTAAAACACTTTGGTTGCAATGGTGTGGGAACATGAAGGAAATCGTTGCAGAGCAGAAAGGATCTGTGTCCGCAAATCCCAAATTTGAGTTTAATCAGTTGAATACTCTAAATCTTTGTGACCTGCCTAAACTCAAGGCTTTCTATGCAGTAAATCACACTTTAACTTGTCCATCTTTGAGGACACAATTTGTTTCAGGTTGTTCAAAATTGAACTTATACAAAAGTTCAATAACAAGCATCCACAAAAAGTTACAAAACGGAAAACTCCATATTGCAGAAGAAGTACCACTTTTCATAGTTGAAAAGGTATGTATCATATACTAACGCACCACAACTTGCATGAAACTATATGTATATGACTGTATTTTTTGAAGAAATAAAATTATAACCGAATTGAATTGTCAAAATTTGGCACCTTATAAAACAAAGCCTATGAACTACCACTACCTTAAAAAGGGTTGTAGATTGAAAGGACTAAATGCCGATAAACTAATGAACACATTTTCAAATTCAAGAGAAGTGGGTGAAGATGTTGAGGTTGTACATGTGGCATTTTTTGTGGGTTAAAGATGAAATTGAGGAAAGTACAGTGGTCATGGTCAAAGAAAAGGAAGAGACTACTAGTAAATGCTTTTGTTTTTTTGACTGAACAATAAATATTAACTTATTGTAAATTGTGCTTTATGTTTGTTTTAGGTGATTCCAGAGCTGGAGGAATTGATTATTGACTATAGGGATGCTAAAATTATTTTTCAAGATAACAATTTGTGTTTCTCCGAAATTAAATCTCTTGGGCTATTTAATTATGTAATTGAAGAGGCTATTTTTCCTTATTGGTTTCTCCGAAATGTGCCTAATCTTGAGTGGCTAGAAGTTAATTCGAGTTCCTTCAAGAAGATATTCCAAGACGAAAGATTAGTAACCGAGAAAAGTTCCACAAGGCTGAAAGGGTTGATACTTGATCAACTGCCTGAACTTCAACATATATGTGAAGAAGGATGCCAAATCGATCCAGTTCTTAAAAAACTTGAATGCCTTCAAATTTATGCATGTCCTAGTTTGATGATGTTGTCACCTTCCTCTGCTACTTTTAGTTGCATGACAGATTTGGAAATAACAAGTTGCAATGGGCTGATAAAATTAATTACATATCCAACAGCGAGAAGTCTTGCCAAACTCACAACAATGACGGTAACAGACTGTAATTCACTTGGAGAAATAATCGCAGGAAGTGAAGATGTTGAGATTGCACTTACTAGTTTGGTAACATTGAAGCTTGAATGTTTGCCATGGCTCAAAAAATTTTGCTCTGGTAAGTGCTTATTGAAGCTTCCATTGTTGGAGGAAGTAGTTGTGAGGGAATGTCCTCGCATGAAGATTTTCTCAGAGGGAAACGTGATCACACCAATTCTTCGAAAAGTGAAAACTGCACAAGATGCTGGAAAGTGGCATATGAAGGGGAACCTAAATGATAAAATACAGAATATGTATGAAGATAAGGTATGCTTTGGTTTTTCAATTGATTTCCTATGTAACATCAATTCTCCATTTATTTTTCATCGGATGCAACATGGTTGGTTTTTAACTTACAAATCAAGAAAAATTGACGAAAACCAGCTATTTTAGGAAGTATATCCCAAAGTTCTATAGGATAAATGAAAATAAAAGCGTGTCAGACCCATATTCTCATTTTAATCATCTGAGAATAACAACCAATCATTTACACAGTTAAACTAAGCTTATTAAAAATAAAAATAAAAACGAGTTAAAACTTACAATCACCTAGTGATTTCCTAAGTGGCTTATTTCGTACTACAAGGTTTTCCTGTTTTGCATTATACAATTCTAAGGAAGCTCTGGAATTTAATCTTAACTCATGCATTCTTTTTGTGAATGAACAAAACTTAGTTTTTCTCTAATTTTAAACTCAGAAAGGTTTGGGATTTTAAATTAGCTCAACTCCAAAAAATAGAACACTAAAGGCTAATTTATCTGTTAAAGAGTTTACCTAAAATATACAGTTAAGTATTCAACAAAATTGGATAAATTCATGACTTAAGCTAACTGCATATAAATGTTTGCACAGGTGACATTTTGAAGTTTTGGCATTTGAAGCTATATCCTGATTATTCTATGGGTAGAAAATTGTAGGATTTGTCTATGTTAAACACAAATGACTAATAGAGATTTAAAAATCTATTGAACTAACACTTGATATATTAATTTGTTTGATCAACAGGTGGCATTTAGTGAACTTGAACATTTAATGCTTTCTGAATACCCTGTGATAGAGGATTTGTGGTGTGGTCAACTTCACCTCAATGTGCTCTGCAATTTGAAATCTCTAGTAGTGCGATATACTTTTGGGTCGTATGTACTATTTTCATCAAATACACTGCAAGTACTTGTTCGACTGGAAGAACTTACAGTACAGGATTGTTATTCACTAGAAACAGTGTTTGATGTGCAAGATATTCAATCTAAAGAAAAATTGGTGAAGCAAATTGCTGAATTGAAAAAATTAACTTTGTCTAGGTTACCACAACTGAAGCACATATGGAATGAGGACCCTCATGAAATTATCAACTTTGGAAAATTAGAAATAGTGGATGTTTCTGAATGCCAAAGCTTGTTAAATATATTTTCACTATCACTAAGCAAGAATCTTGGACATCTTGAAAAACTCCGGATAGAGTCTTGTGGCGTCGAGGGAATTGTTGCAATGGAAGAAGGACCAATGAAAATTAGCTTTAGTTTTCCCCGAATGAATGAACTGGAACTAGTGGATTTGACAAACCTCAAGAGTTTTTATCCAGGAAAACACACTTTGGAGTGCCCTTCATTGAAGATATTAAAAGTGTTTCAATGTGAAGCATTGAGAATGTTTTCCTTTAATTATTCAAGCTTCCGAGAGCCTGGTCAGGTGGACAAAATTTATGATATGCCATTTCAACAAGCCCTATTTTCTACTGAGAAGGTAAAACCACCAGTCTTGATCCTTGTCTTTGTCCTTTTTATCATTGTTGAAGTCAAACTTAAAATAACTGTATCCTCCTTTGTCCAATCTAGTACTTATTTTGTTTTTGAATACTTTATTTTTCAGGTATGCCCCAACCTGAAAGATTTGGCGTTATACGGAAAGGATGCAGTGGAAATATTGAATGGTTGTTATCAAGAAAATCTCTTCCAGAAAGTTGAAATTCTGCATTTGCAATGTTTTGAAGAAACTCCAATTACTTTTCTAAATGGTTTCCTTCCAATGTGTCCTAATCTAGCAACACTTGAAGTGCGTAGTAGTTCCTTTGAAACATTGTTCCTCACAGGAGAAGTTGATCATCTACATTCACGATCTCCAAAACAAATAAGAGATTTGCGGCTTTTAGAATTAGAACAACTCAAGTTTATTTGGCAGGAAGACTTTCCAGGGGATCATTTTGTACTGCAGGATCTTGAAAGTTTGAGAATAGTCAATTGTCCCAATTTGATTACCTTGATACCATCTTCATTGTCTTTAAAAAACTTAACTACTTTGAAGGTTGACAATTGCAAAGGATTGATTCATTTGATAACAACCGAAACAGCTAAATGTCTTGTACAACTCACAAAATTAGTAATACGAAATTGTGAAAAGATGTTGGATGTTGTGGAGGTTGATCAAGAAAAAGCAGAGGAAGAAATCATATTTGAAAACTTGGAAATCTTGAAATTCTCTTCTTTGTTAAGTTTGAGAAGTTTCTGTAATGGGAAACAAGCATTCATATTCCCATCTTTGCTACGTTTTGTTGTTGAAGGATGTGCTCAAATGAAGAATTTCTCATCAGGATTCACAATAGCACCATTCCTAACAGCGATTGAAGTGGAAAACAAAAAGAAGCGGTGGAAAGATGATCTTAATACAACTATTGAACAATTGTCCATAGAGAAGGTACGCAAAATATTTGGAAGCTATTCCATTTATTCTGCAATCAACGTTATGATTTTTTTTTACTTATCATTAATAAAACTACCAAGAGAGACTGCATACAATAATGTTTGGAAATCTTGAGAAAAAATTTATTTTTGCAAAATTTAGTTTATAAAGTTTATTAGAAAAAAATTAATATATCTAAAGGTTTTAATGTATATTGGTATGCTGAAGAATTTTTTACCATTTTGTTCAAATATGATACTGCATAGATCTGATATATGTTTTATTAATTATGTGCTGCAAATTCAGTATCTTTTTAAATTACACAGTATGTTAGTTTATTTTTGGTTTGTAGATTCCCTGAATAAGAAATTGATTTGTTTATGCATATTGAATGGGATTTTTATGTATAAAGTTAGTAAAGTGAATTGTATACAACTTGACCAAGCTTTATAAATAGTTTGCATTTTTTCAGCAGGAAGTCTAGCTTTCTATTGAGAAATAAGACCGTCATATTATCTCAAGTTTGCATGGTGAAGACTTGTAACACATGCAACATGATACTCATTGTTCAAGTCACAACTGATGCAATAAAATCTGGATTTCCTAGGGCCACAAAAAATAGTTAAGAACATAGTTTTTGTTGTTTTAGCACTTGCTATCTCTTTAAGGTCATTGTGCTAAAAAAGTTGTACTAGTCAACATTTGTTTGAGAGCTGTGGAATTAATATTGAATTTCTTGGCATAATTGTTTTCTTCTCGGCATTCAAGCTATCTGTTCTCATACTTTTCGGGAAGGTAATTGTTATGCGGATAAATTAGAAACACATGGTCACTCGGTTTCAGACACTATTTGGTTGTCTTTTCTTCCTCAGGCTTTGATGGCAGACTTTGCTAGGGATCGTAATGGATTGCCAAATTTTCGTTTCCCTTAGTTGGCTTTTGCATTTTATTTTTATTGCTTCATACTGACTTTTAGAGGGTTTTGGCTTGGTCCCCCCTCTTTGTAAATATTTCTTCTTTTTTTAATAATATTTATTGAGTAGGTGGTATAGGATGGGGGTGTCAGCGAGATGCCAACCTAGTTGGGATGTCCATGATTCCCCTTGATGCCCTCCCTACTTTTGGCTTATCAAAAAAAAAAATTTATTGAATTTCTTGAATACTTTATTCACAAACTGTCCAAAGTTATTTTATCCAATTTCTCTTTCTTATCTTCTCTCAACCTCTCTCCCCTATGCCCCTTTGCCAAAACCTCTTCTTTGATCGTTTTCCATGTAAACAAGAGAGGTGAAAACATGGTGCAAAAGAAATATTGTAGAGCTACTACAATGGGAGGTGAAAACACAATGCAAAATCAAACAAATGAACAATCAAATGAACATAAATTTACAAGGTTCTTCATTTTAGACAAAGCTTTTTTTGCATGTTCCTTAATAGCAAACTTCATTCCAGAATATGTATACATAACAACACAAAAGCATATAGTGTACGCACATATACACATGATCGATAAATATCGCATAAATCTAAAATTGAGAATTTAATATTTATATATAAAGTTGTTAAGCTTTACAATTTCATGTAATTATGACTATCACAAAGAGAATAATGAAACCTAAAAGATTATTTTACAATGCAATCTTTAAAATTTACAGTTTATGATATAAATCTTGAAAAAGTGTCCAGCAATTGGTAAGTGTTTCCTCATTCTCTTGATTAATGGTAACCTGTGTTCGAGAGGTGTCCAACACATGTCTAAAGGGCGTTCAAAAGGCGTTACTATCAGAAGAACGTCTGGTACATCACACAATATCATAAAAGGTGTGTGCTTTATTATTTGTAACTCTTTCCCTTTCCAGACTTGTCTTGTTCAGCCATTCTGAAGAACGACTACAATATCATTTTCATTCTTTTGTCGGTATATTCTTGCAATAGCTTGAACTCTTTTGTGGCAGCACATTCTCTTTAACTCGTGCAGCTGCAAGTTTGGTTCCTTGTACTCCTCTCTCCTAGGATATGATACTGGAACCGATTTTGCAGCAGCAGAAGAAGTGACAATTTTTTCTGTGCTCTACTATTTTTTACAACGAAATCCGCTATTTTGGGTTGATCACATAGCTAGGTACTCATTTTTGGATTACGTAAATTAGCACATTGCTCATCTGTAATACAAGTCAAACAAGTGAAGCTACTGAGTTTCAGGTTTAGACAATGTTTCAACTCAGATTTTTATGACTTTACAAAGTTATAGCTATGTTGCTGGCTCAGAATTCAATTCATGTGCAATTTCATTTATTTCAAACCAATTTATTAAGCATTAGGTGATATACAAAGGTAATTTTTTTGCAGACTAATAACAAGATGAATTTATTTTCTCTGAACTCGACTGAACAACCACAGTCTATGAAATTGTACCAAACAAGAAAATCAACATCAAAACATTAAAAACAACATTAATAAATGAACATTACAAAGAAGCCAGACAATGTCACCTTCAACAAAACCTACCACAAGACCATGAGAAACAACAAAACCCTCCACTGCCCTCTTCTCCCATAAAGAAAAAAAATCGACTGTGGAGACTCACTTGACATAACCGGATGATGTATATTTTGACCATAGCTTCCAAACCCACGTTGCAAATGTTCCAAGTATTTTTGCTTCATAGAAAACTGGGAATTCCCAATTTCATTGTCAAATTGAGTTCTTACTGACTAAATGTTCCATGTGTTCTTAAGTTGGTGTGCCAACATGTAATTTAACAAGCTAGCTAGGATGTTAGGGATGTTTTCGTAATGGGAGCTTCTTTTCCTCAACATAGTTTTTAAGAATTGCCCGTGTCCGAAGGGAAAAAATAATAATTCGGAGATCTGTGATTTTTAAGAAATCATTAGTTAAGGCGATAATTTCATTTTGCCACCCTCTAACCTTCTCGCACGCCCTATTTTTTTATTCTAAAATAAACAAAAATGGAGGATTTATGGAAGGATTTTGAACACATTTTACGCTTTCCAGATGTATAATCCGAAATCCAGTGGAGCACGCAAGAAGTCAGTAGGGTTGGACAAGAAATCCTCTATTAAGACTGTGTTCTAAAGATTGTTTTTGGTTAGGTCTAAATTTGATAATTGTAATGGAATGTGGTATGTTTGGGACCCAAGTATTGCCCTTCTAAGTTGGTGGGTGCCTACTGTTTTGGCATTCTACTTCAGGTACTTTATTTTCTTTATCTCGTTCACATTGTGTATTTGCCTTGAAATATTTCTTTTGTAAATGCTGTTTCAAAATAAAAAGGATAAGATTACAAAAGAGTGGGCATAAATACCCAATTTTGAACTTTTGAGTTGGCTAAAATACTAAGCTCACAATTCATCCATGCATGTGATGTGAGTGTTACAGTTGGACCCATGGTCATGTGAAGAGTATATGTCATTCAATCATCATTCGTAGCATTGATTCCATTCTCTCTCTGTCATTGCACATGCTGATCAAGTCCATGTACTTCATTGCATCATTAGGTGAAAGCCCTTCAACAAGGAACTTTAACAACCCACTATGTGTTGCTTGCATCACATCAAAACATTGCTCTAGTGCTCTCTCATCTTGCTCTTTGCTCAACTCCACTGCCTCCATTAATGGAAGTAATTCCAAGTCCTCTTCCATGAAATGTTGTTTGCATTGTTCCTAAAGAAATTGGACCCAAAATATCTATCTAATTTAGACATCAAGTTCATAATTTTAGTAAGATATATAAGTACAATATATTTTCCTATTTTAAACATAAATGAACTATGAAAACTTCCCTTTTCTCTACTACAATTAGATATTCTAAAAGTTCTTTCCGAACAAAAAAAAATCTGTCCCAAAGTTGCTTTCCATTGACAAAATGTGTATAGGAAATATTCACATAAATAAAGTTCCAAATGAACTAGGTATAGTAACAAAACCATTATATAATTGTCTCCATATAATTTAATCTTAGGAATTAGGCTTATTTACCTGAAATGAATTGAGCCTAGTAGAAAGATTGTACAAAGTCTCTCTGTAATTGGGGCTTGTTGAGTCTAAAACCTCAACAGATTTGATGATTTCTTTGATGCCATTCATGATAGGCAGGTCCCTAGCATGTTCCTCCTTTGCAGTCTTAGATAGCCCTGCATCCACATTAACTCTGTGACGAGGCTCGAGTATTGCTTCAAATGCAAGCAATCTTCTTTTTCATTATGTGTGTTTAATCAATGCTGAAATCCTACTAACAAACTATCAACTATTTTCCCCTATTGTTAAACAATACTCCCTATGACTTAAAATGCAATCACTCTTTTGATCTTATTTAGAAGACAATTAGCTAATCTGAAAAGTAGGAGTTCCCCATAAACTCTAATTAAACACCCATTGCTATAAGTTCTCTAGACTTTTAAACTTTTGAAAGTCATGATGCACACAATTATGCTATATTTAGTGTGTAGATTTAGACTTGCTAATATACAGTCTTTTTTTTTTATGTTAAACATTCTATTTTTATAGTAAAAAACCTATGTATTTGGAATTCAATCAAGATGTAACTAAGTTTGACCAAAAGTTACTACACCCATAGATTGAAATGAACTATTCCTAATCTATTGGTCTTTTAATCAACTTTTGTAACCATAAACTCAACCCAGCCATTTGATTCTCTAGTGTATATAGTTTGAATACGCTTTTTCATAGCGTCAATACTACGCAACTTTGAAGCACGGACACTCATCGGATTAGGTGTATTCCGGTGTCCGACACCACACATATAATTACACTGAATTATGTGATTTTCTCAAATTATCAGCAGTGTCGACGTGTCCATGTTGGCGTCCATGCTTCATAGCTATCGAGCAATACACTAATTAGTAATTGTACTAATGAAATTGAAATTCTTTGTCCACAAGTACTAGTTCTACTAGTTCAAGACAAAAATGCTGAAATTGTTGGACTCAACCCCATGATCGGGATTCGAGTTTGAATGGTTATTTGTTATTTCGTCTACTTAAAAATAAAATTTTGTAGTGCAATCTATTTTTCTAGTGTACCTCGATCAGCTCTATCAAAAATAGGGAAGAGAACTCTCTCTTCCATTTGAGCATGCTCCATCATCACCTCCAACAACTGAGTGTAGCTCCTTGCAAATTTTCTCATCTCCATCTTCCAACTCCCCATCTTTGGATCAACGGCTTTCCTCCCTCCACGTGCTGCCAGATCCTCCGCCCATCTCACCAACCTCTCCAAATGCCACGTCACGCTCTTATGCTGCAGCCGCGTCACTCTCACCATCAACGACGTCGTTCCATCCTCGTTCTCAACACTACCACTCACCGGCACCACCGACGACGGTGCTGCATCCGCCGACAGGTCCGGAAACCGAGAGTCGATAAACCGTAGAAGCGCGTCTCGGGAGCCTGACTCGAACTCCGACCTCGTTGGAACAGTAATAGAATTCTCCCAGTTGGGTTGTAACCCACGCGCCGTCGTCTTATATGGCGGCGGTGAATGTCTGGAAGGTGGAACGACGTCCGAGGAAGTAGTATTTTGGAGAATGGCGAAGCGAACGTATGTAGAGAAAATACTGTCAGGTGTGCCGTGTAAACGGACGGTGGGGTATACGGTGGCTCCGTCGTTGGGTAAAATCTCCGCCGTGAGTTTCTCAGTTGAGTTTATACAGTTTCCCATTACTTTGAGAAGGATTAGATTGCAATTAATGTGGATTTAGGGGAAGAAAACAGAAACAGGGATATGGTGTTAGAATCAGAATGTTGGTGGGTGGAAGCAATTTTGGGAAGAAAGAAGAAAGGGTTTTGTGTGTTGTTTGATGTGTAAATGAAGTGAAGGCGACAACAAGATAGTAAAGTACCAACATGTGGGTTAGCTTAGAGATGAAGCAATGAATCATGTGCAATGAATCATGTCATGTGAAGTGGTGTAGTCCTGTAGTGTTTTAGTGTGCTCTCTATGAAGTGAAGTGAGGTGGTGTCATCTATTATTGTCATGTTTTCTTCTTCTTATAAAACAAAGGGTTAATAGTGTTTTGCCCCTTGTAATATAGAATATTTTATTTTTGGTTTTCTTTCTGTAAAATTTTGCAGGGGAAAAACCAGAAATGACATATATTACAGGGGTAAAGCACTATTAACCCTAAAACAAAATCTATTAATCGATCATTTGGTCCTCTACTTAATATTTTGTTGGCTAAACTGCACTTTTCGACCCCTAAGTTTCAAAATGTTACGATTTTGGCCCCCACAACTTTTTGAGAAGATAAGGGATAAAAAGATCATATTTTCCTTATAATAGGGGGTCAACTTTTGCCATTTTTTTCATAGGGGACTAAAATCACAACTTTTTCAAACTTAAGGGGTGAAAAATGCACTTTATCCTATTTTGTTTTTATTTTGATCTCGTAACTCCTAAAACCTCTATTTTGGTCCCTTAAAAGCGTCTTTGTTAATCAAATTAGTTTCGTTTCATTAATTTTGACCTCTATGTCTATGTTGTACATATATGTTCTTGTCTTTTTTTTTAAGAAATATGTTTCTTATCATTAGATTTATAAGTTATATCATATAAAATTTAATCAAATGGTAATATTATTTGAAAAATGTTAGGACTTTCTAACACTTTCTTTAACATCCATTTTTTTATTGGATGAATCTCAAATGAATTTTACTATTTTATGTAGGGTCCATATTCAAAGTATGGTGTCCACACAAATTTCACTTAGTAAAAAAGTAAATATTAGAGATCAATGATGGAAACAAACAATCAATCAATGTGGGGAAACACTCCTCTAACTGTGGAAACAAAGAGAGCTTTCACAATACTCCTATAATTATAAATTCATCTATGGAAACAAACAATCAATGATGTAATACCCCCAATGACTTAGACATGTCTTAATTTTTTTACTTAAATAATAGTATAAAGGGTAAATTGCACTTACCTCCCTCGAGGTTTCTTAAAATAACACAAACATCCCCTCTAATTCTAGAATAGACATTAACCTCCCCTAAATTTTAAACAATTGAATAGAAACTCCCCCTCTTGACTAACGGTATTTGTTTGTTCCTTTCTCCGTTAAATTCAAAACAAAAATAAACATAGAAAAGTTGAACTAAATTTACAAACAGGGAGAATGCAACTTGATTATAGGATGATAGAATAGAAGCACAAACCAAACTTTAAAACCAAAGCAGCACCAGAATTAACAAAAAGGCATCCCACTTAAAAGACCAGCAACCTATATAAAGCTCAAAACCTCTTGAGATGCAAATCTAGAATTCCAGATCACCCACTTGTCTCCAACAAAGAACTTTGCAAAAGTTGAATTATGAAGCCATCCTTCAATTACTTGGAACCAGCCCCACTAGTGCTGATTATTATTAAACCAGGCTGCTAACCAAACCATCACTGAAACATAACAACAACACCCACAAGGATTAAACAATAACATGACATGACATGATTTCATTCTTGTTTTGAAGATGAGGAGACAAAATAAAAAATTGAACCGAAAACAAAAGAGGTACATTCAAACTGATGTTGGTATTCATTGAACAAGAGAAAAGACTAGTATAAATTATTCATTTTTATTGTTTATTATGAAAGATTATTCATTGAACTGATGTTGGTATTGTTGCACGTTACTATTGCAAATAGGTGTGGAAGACTAGCTAGAAAATATAAATTTTGTAATGACTTGAACAAAGTGCATGTGACTTCCAAGACAAAAATGATGTGACAATACTCTGAATATATGATAGTCGGGCCGTGGAGTAATTATTTGGTAGACCGGAGAGATATTTTTAACGTATAAATGGGAAAGGGGTTTGACGAATGTAATTGATTTTTTTGATCATCTATCAAAGGTGGTTGGAATTGGTGTGTTACTTTGGCATGAGTCATAGGTAGACGGTGTGGAGTTGAAGGAGAGTTACAGTAGACTTTTTAATCTTGTAGTTAATAAAAACGTAAAATTATGTGTGTGATAGATAATATTGAGGATTTGTGGCACGGGCAAAAATTATGCAGATATACTATCAACAAAGACATCTTTAAGATCAGTCCAACTACAACTGTATCGGAGTCCTACTACACTGCATGATCCGTTCTAGAATACACATTCAATATGGTACGAGGCCACTCGAATGTTGTACTGCGACCACTATACGACGATTTTGCGACCGCTCAAATATGTTGTTTTCAGTTGTCTAACCTATAACTTCTTCAAGGTCATAAAATATTGAAAGAGACTATATTTTTAAGACCATTCTTATTTATGAAGGGATAATATATCTCGAAAAAGACCATGATTTTTAGAATACTCATAATTTTAAATGGACATAAATTATCAAAGGGACCATGCTCTTAAGAGCATTCTTAATTTCAAAGGGATTATGGTTTTAAGAACACTCTTTAAATCTGAAGAGACAAAAATGAAAGAGGCAGGTATTGGCTTGGAAGTGCATCAAGCAGACAAAGGGAGAGATAACAGAGTTCTCGATAACTCACTAAAACTTTTGTTGTGTGGATTAGTGAGGGTGAAACACTCATCATATAGTGAAAGAACCAATCAGGCAACCAAAATGGAGGTTCGAGAAACCACCTTAGAATCAACGACATGATCTTGTCTCACTAATTACACATTAATGACAATAGTTAACTTGGACTAGTCAATGGATGGTGCACGTTGGTGTGTGCCAGACACGCATAGCGCGTGTTTAGTGCTTTTTAGTGTGTACCGAAACCATAAATTTTAAGAAATTAATAATTAAATAAATTCTAATGTTTCATGTCATTAAAAATAGGCTTAAATATGTAGTTCGTCCTTATAAGTTGGCGAGTTTTTGGTTTTCGTATTCATATATTTGCCTGTAATGTTTCATTTTCATATCCAACAACTCTTAATTTCATCTTCAACTCAAAATTCATAATCCAACAACTCAAAACCATCATTAACATAAAAAATCCTAAATTTCCATGAATTTTTTTAACCAAATAGAAGAAAGATTTAGAAATAAAATAAAATTAACAACAACAAAAAAACGATTTTCTCTGTGAACCTTAATAGCTTGTTGCATCCATCTTTGTGGTTATCAACATTGTTCAAAGAAGATGCTTCAAATGCCACATTAAACCGTATCAAAGCACAAGAACCATCTAAATTCACAAACATGATTCCTGTAGTGCAAATCCAATTATAGCCAACAGAAGATTCAATTTCTTTATTCCATAATTGATTATCTCCAAAACTAAGAAAATTAATCAACCATAAAACTAGAAATCTAAAGAAAAA
>Ga0315913_1000312_pt1 | contig 39773 bp, 27 predicted proteins | sample MpolsnodulesMG_FD_207736 | JGI IMG/M metagenome (GOLD analysis project Ga0315913, IMG submission 207736) | Medicago polymorpha root nodule microbial communities from Los Angeles, California, United States - small nodules | ecosystem: Host-associated > Plants > Roots > Nodule | place: USA...
CATTAACGGAATAATTGAAAACCCTAATGACCATCCAATATAAAAGAGGCTATGGTCCCCAATATACTATACACGGTAATACTCTCTCTTCTCCCCATCTTAAGAGAACTTGAGGCATTAAGGTACCGGTTGAGGAAGAACCAAATCAGTCGCCGTTAACTTTGTTGTTTGTTTCAGATCACCTCCCTGTTTATGTTGCTGTTGAGATGACTGCCATCAAAGCTTCAATCCAGGTATTCCTAATACACTAGTTCTTAATATCCTTGATAAATCAAACATGTCGTAGATCCGTTTATATTCATGTTCAATGTTTTGTTTACTTCCGCTATTGATACATAATTATTGAACATGTTTTATGAAATCCGTTAGACCTAAATTTCCAAAACAATTAAGACTTACGAACTATATTGTTTTGAAATGGGATTCTTGTTAGTTGACAGCATAACTATAAATTATATTTGTATTATTGATTCCTTCTAAAAAGTATACATAAACTATTTTGAGGTTTCGAGCAACTATTGCTCCTAGAACTTGGATTCACTAAGGAGCACAATAATTTTATGAATATTTTGTTGGATATTGTTTGTAAATGAAATATTTCTTATGCAAAGACTATAAAAATATTTAAATGAGTGATACAAAGAAACTAATCTTCCTATTAAATTTGATGGTAAATAAGTAAATAAATAAAATAATATTGAAGACTCTATAAGAGTAAAAAATATTGTTATACGGAGTAATAGAATTACGCACTAAGAATGCATTATATGATATCCACAAGAGCATTATATGAAACTAATTTCATAGAAATTTGTTATGTTTCAAGGATATCATTCTAAATTGATATCATATTGAAGAAAAAAATGTTTAATATCTCTATATTACGAGATATACTTTGGAGAATATAAGTGTAGTGAACAAAAAATTATCTATGATTTATATTACACTTATATTAGTGCAATGGAAGCACATTTTATTGGAAACCTGAAGTTTACATATTATATTTAATTTATCGTTGGCAAAACCGATTAGGTTATCCCGGGTTTATTATGATGCAGAAACTAGTTGGAAAAAAAATGGATATATATTAAAGAGTCAGAAGATTCTTCAATCTAGTAACTATCGTGTGTTACTAGCTCCAAGAGAAAGTTGACAATTTAAAAGAATGAGTCTCTCACTTATATATAAGATGATATTTAAATTAATACACTTATTTACAGCCCAGTAGGCTGATTCTCAATTAATGGATTAGTTTTCCCAATATTAGGGGAGATAATAAGCAGCTGAAAATGTGAACCTAAAATTCAAATAAATTATTTGAAAGGAAATATTATTGTCTCGTCTTGATCCTCAAGATATAACTCATTTGCAAAGGTAAATAAATCAAATATCAACTGTTAATGCTCCAAACAAAATAGATGTCCATGTCAAATAATCTAATACTACAAATGAGTTTCAATCGTGCTTAAAGCATGATAGATCAATCGGTTCCAAATATAAAAAAAAACCTCGAATAAGAAAATGAGTTTAAAGGAAAGATAACTCAAACGAGGATATAGACACTCTAAAAGAGTTTTCTGACATAATTGATAAATATTAATAAATTAGGTACCTGAAACTTATGAAATATTAATAAATTATGTCATGAATGAAATATCTCAATGGAATGAGATGAAACCAAAATGAAGTCAACGTTGACATGTTTTTTTATTCATATAATATAGCGCTATGTGTGGTAAGTAATAATGAGGGTCATGGTTTAAAGTCTATTAAAGTTATAGATAATGAAAATATTTACAAATAAAAATAGACAATTCTAGTGAAATCAAACTCACTTCACAATGTATACCTTGTTTGGACTCGTAGCCCTCACACTTAAAGGTGTGAAGTTAAATGGATATGTATCATTTTTTCTCGCGAAAAAGAAATTAGAATGGTAAAATACATATATATAGAGTTTGATATGTTCACCTGAAGTGAATAGATAAATGTCTACCATTTATTTTTAAGAGACATATATTCTTTAAAGACATATTGACCTTAAGTGAATTCAAGAACTTTTTCATACTTGATTAAGTTCAGTAGCACATGAAAGGCTCAAATTATATGAAAGATGTGTTACAATTTATTTATATGAGTCACTTGATAGAGATATATGAAACTCCCTGAAGGATTTCATTTGTGTAATACATACTATCAAAATTATTGAAAAGATGACATCATTTGTCCATTTTAAGGATTTGGAAATGAATTTGTTATAATCGATTTTAAGATAATGGTATAAAAAATTATTAGAAATCTTGAAGAGATTCTAAAATTTGTTATTATATAAATGTTGATGTGGACAAATCTATGTACTAGAATGATTGTAATGTCACTTGATATGAGTAAAGATCATGCTCTCAAGAAAATTATGAACAACTTGAATTGGTCAAGTGAGGACACTAATGTATTTTTCTTATTATATATATTGTGGTATTTAAGTTTTGTCAATATTAGTAAATACAGATATTGCAGCAAAGTCAAGCATACAATTTATACCTTGACGAAAGAACAATAACACCCAATCGTTTGAAATTGCTAACACCACATCAAGGAAGTGGAGAATGTTCTTTATTAAAGATTATGATTTTATACATACAAGAAACTTGCGGTGTTCTAATTTTAAAAAGAGGTTCTTTCAACAACTCAATATGAAGATATCTCAAGATCCGTTAATTTGGAGAAGAGTTTGAAGATAGATCATTTCTTTCTACAGAGTCACTGCCAAGTAATGATTTTGAGTAACTAGTATAAAAGATTATTTAAACTTCTTTGTTGTCTTTATGAGGGAGAGAGAAGAATGTGTTCTGCACTCTTTTGCCCTTAACCATGATTTTATACCACTGAGTTTTCCTGATAAGGTTTTTAATGAGACAGATTATGACACAAAAGGATGTTGTACTCTTTTTCCTTCACTATAATTTTTTCCCATTGGGTCTTTGTCTAATAAGGTTTTAATGAGGCATATCCTTGATGGACATCCAAGGAAGAGTGTTATGAATATATCTATTAGTGAATGTCCATCCATTACCCTTCCACTTGATTATAACTCCCACTAGTGAGTGGATTGTAGTGTGATCATTTATTTATTTATATGTGTCCTATAAGTAGGATCTACATTACAATGTAATAACACACCTATGAAGTAATACAATATACTATCATGTTCTCTCTTTTTTCTTTTCTCTTTGTTCTTATATACTTTATAATATCTTGTAATGTTAAGGATCAATTTCATAACAATACTAATATAAAGTAAAAATTATATGTAAATATTTAATTGATCTTTCGCTTTCCCTTTTTCAAATTATAGCCCTCACAACTTTTCTTCTTCTTAATCTATCAAAGATGGGTGATTTATGGTCATTTTTTTATCCAAAATCACCCCCTCTGAATTGTTTTAATTTCTCTTTTAGCAAAATAAGTGATTTTCACATATTTTTAGTTTTCTTTAGTTTCTTTTGGTGATTTCATCGTCTAGTACGACTTTGTTTATTTTGATTTTCCGTCTTTGTGCGGTGTTTTTTATTTTCCGTCTTAGTGCGGTGTTTATTTGATTGAAGTTGAAAGATTAGTTTTGATCAAGTGCAGATTCAATTAATGGCTTTTGTATCGTCAACGTTGTAGATCCGAAAACATGAATATTTCGGTGGCGTGAATACAGTCATATTTGAGGCATATGTACTCTGTCATTTTATGCTATTAACATCAGTTTATTCGCATATTCATTCTTTTTGTTTTTAACGACTTTAGATTTGTATTGTATTGATGCACTCTATCAATTTGAATGAATAAATATCGTTTATTTTTGTCAAAAAAAAGTTGTAAACGTATAGTGTATATAGATTGATAGATAGTTTAAAATATTAATCGTAAAAAAAGTTTAAAAAAGATCATAAAAAACAAGCTTTTGTATAAAAAAAAACAAGCTTAAATTATTTGACTAATGTGAGGGTGGAGGAATAATTTGATAAGTAGGTTCAGTGGTTCACTGTATAGCCGGTCATGGATCATACAATAAAATATTGAATATAATAATGAGATGATTAACGCAAACTCAACCATTTGGAGGTTAAATTTTTTTTTTTTTCCTCATCTAGTTTAGTGGTTAGAATTCACCATTATTCAAGATGAACAAGTGAGATGTTTGGGGTTCGAACTCCAGCCCTGCATATAATAATGCTTGCCAACTGAGATATGCTCATGTAAAAAATATAATTTATTACTTTGGTACCAACATGAAATAGTTTTTTTTTTCTTATAAAAATTTGATAATATTCCAGTTTTTCCCCTTTGAAATTTCATAAATTGGTCATTTCGTAACTTTGTATATATTAGTTTTTTTAAGATGGATTGTATCTGTTTTTTTAGTAGCTATTAATGAAATAATTTCATTTGTAGATTATAAAAATATTTCAAACAAACCTCCATCAATGTGTTCTCACATCATATTAAAGGAAAAATGATTGGAGGTGTTTGTATTCAATGAATCTCTTTTATTTTAATATTTGTAGTGTTGACTAAATTTTATATACCTATGTTATTATTTTAATAGTATCAATACTTGTCTTTTTTAAGTAATATCACTACTTATATTCTCTTTGCTCCCAATATTCAGAATATTTGCTCATTTCATCTTCAATATGTCAAGCACCTCACAAGTTATTACATGCAAAGGTATCACCATGTTTTTTATGTAATGTAATTTTTTTTTATTACATTCTTTCACTCACACATGTGTAAATATATGATATGATTCTATTTCTATGGAAATTGTAGCTGCAATATGTTGGGGGCTAGGAAAAGCAGTGACAATTGAAGATATACAAGTAGATCCACCAAAGTCAAAAGAAGTTCGAGTTAAGATGCTTTGTGCTAGTCTCTGCCACACAGATATCTCAAGCACTCAAGGATTTCCACATGTATGTTATTTACAGTTTGTAGATTTTAATATTATCATTTTGATTTGACATTTGCTAATTGTGATTTCTATAAATATTAATTTGCAGAATAAATTCCCCCTAGCACTTGGGCATGAAGGAGTTGGGTAAAACACCAAAAATATAATTAATCAATAGATTAAAACCATTTTTCTGTTGAACCTTGTTTTTCTTATATATTATATATTGATTATATTGCATTAAAACAGTGTTATAGAGAGTGTTGGTGATGAAGTGACAAATATGAAAGAAGGGGATATTATAATTCCAACATATGTAGGGGAGTGTCAAGAATGTGTGAATTGTGTTTCAAGAAAAACCAATCTTTGTCTTACATACCCTGTAAGATTCACTGGTCTAATGCCTGATAACACTTCAAGGTTGTCGATTCGAGGCCAAAGACTATATCATGTTTTGAGCTGTGCTACATGGTCAGAATATGTCGTTGTTGATGTCAACTACCTTCTCAAAGTTGATCCAACCATTAATCTAGCTTATGCAAGTTTCATCTCATGTGGGTTTTCAACTGGTTATGGAGCTGCTTGGAAGGAAGCCAAGGTTAAAAGTGGTTCAAGTGTTGCTGTGTTTGGTCTTGGAGCTGTTGGCTTAGGGGTATTTGAATAAAACATATTTATATCTTTGTCGTAGTTTTAAATTGTGATTGTGGTCGTAACTGCAGTTCCGCTAATTTTTTGATTATATGATGAGAGTGAGACCTTGTGGTGCAGGTCATAGGTGGAGCCAAAATGATGGGAGCAAGTAAAATAATTGGGGTTGATAAAAATGAGATGAAGAGAGAAAAAGGAGAAGCTTTTGGAATGACACACTTTATAAATCCAAGTGGTTCATATAAGTCTGCTTCTGATTTGGTTAAAGAACTAAGTGGTGGAATGGGTGTGGATTATTCCTTTGAGTGCACTGGAGTTCCTTCTTTACTTAATGTATCCGTTGAAGCCACGAAATTAGTAAGTTCAGCTTCGTTAAATAATTCAATTGTTTGGTTAATTGAGTCGGATAAATCTTGATCACATGGTTAATTTGTTTGATATGTTATGCTTCGTCTTATGATATACGTTTGTTCGCTTGTTAACAACATCTTCGATTTTTAGCTATAACTAGAGAGAATGCATTTCTACACTGGAAATAATGTTTTAATTTTTTTAGAATCATAATGTTTTCTCTAACATGCTTAGTAAAACAATAGCTATTGGTTCAGGAGTTGAAAATATTGTACCATTTGATCTTATTGCCATTCTATTTGGTAGAACATTGAAAGGTTCTGTTTTCGGAGGACTGAAAACCACATCGGACCTTCCCATCATAGCTGACAAATGTCAGAATGAGGTAATAATCATCAAGAAACTAAACTTTTGTTTTGTGTGCATGTTTTTTCTTTAAATTTAATATTTGCATGAATCTACATTTAAAATTTTGCTTAATGGTTGTTTTTGTATATGTATGATTATTTGGGATAACAAAATGTCCAATAACAAATGTATTGCACTATTTTATATTTTATAGGAATTCCCTCTTCAAGAACTGCTCACCCATGAGGTACCATTGGCAGATATAAACAAAGCATTTGAGCTAATGAAGCAACCCAATTGTGTGAAAGTTGTAATCAAGATGTGATATGTTTTAGATCCAAGACAAAATCTTCGACAAAGACTAAGAAGACTCGCATACAACTCCAACTTTACAGGATAATGGTAGGAGTTGTGATTTCCTACCTTTTGAAATTACAATTAACTATCTTATTACTTTCTATGAAATATCTTTTTGAAAACCCCTAAACCCCTTTTTTGGAAGTGAAAGATTAAACCATAAGCTTTGCTTTATGTTTCTAATTCCCAATTAACGCACCTAGAAAATGTCACTACTTCTTACAATGGTTCCTATCAAAGTATCCCTGAATGAATTTCTATCAATCACAAGAAAGCACCCAGTGTTATAAAAACCTGCGTACAATTCTGAATCTCGAATACCTAGTTTGTGTTTACAAGGCAGGTGTTTTATTTCTTGATTTAAGCTCCAAACTAGCCTAAGAAGACACTTGTAGTGATCGATTCTACAATGGACGAGTCTAGGATATATAGTTTTCTACATGTATGAGTGACTGTAAAACAAATTTTGAATCTGACAGTTCACTAGCAAGTAATAAAAAAGTGAGCTTCACGAAGTAAAACCAGGGTTTGAAATAAGGCTCGTTTCAAAAACTTGTAATCTGTAAATGAGAGCACTTAATTTCAGAGGAAGGTTATTTCATTTCATTACATTGCATTTGTAGCCATGTTCTCTGTGGTGGTTCTCTCAGCTTGTGTTGGAAAGTCAGAAGCACAGCAGCAATACATGCCAATAACGACTGTTATTAAACTCACTAGCTTGTATGTTTTATTTGATAAGGCTATCAGTTAAAATATGCTTAAACCTCAAATGATATATCAAAAGCGTGAAAGCCAATTTCAAAGCACTAGCTATTCGACCTGTGTTGCTTCGTATTTCAATTTTATATGCTATCATATAAAAATGATATTATTTTTTGGATATATGTCTAGTATGTAAGAAATGTGCTTTCTCTTTTAATGAAAAGATGGTAGTTATTAATTTTTAGTAAGCTATCTTTCCAAAACACTTCCATCAGGTGGAACGAGCTCTTAGCAACATCTTTTATATCTTCTTCTACATGCATTCTAAATGCCTCTATCTAGGAGAGGGAAGTCCAGACTCCAGATCTAGGTTGAACTAAGATGACAGCAAATTTAAGCACAAGAGTAATATGAAATGCGAACGAGTCAAAGGTCAAGTCACATAATCGATAGAGCATTTGATGTTCAAAATGAGGTATTTGTGAAAAGGATGGTGTTGCAATCAACCACACAGTTGCTGTTTGCCAAATAAATGTAATAATTAAATGTCATAAATGCACGAAGTAAAGACGTACATATCAGCCACAATATGTTCTACTAAAGAAATTTAATTACAGAAAATGATAAGCGAAATGTGCATTGCATTAATATCAAGTGCACCTAGAATTGGCGAAACTTTGATTTGTACATGGAGACAAAGCTTATATTGTTCAAACCATCAAATCTAGTAGTAGCATATATAGAAACGAAGAAAAACACCTTACATGCAAGAGAGATCCTGGGACAGGAGGACAAATCTTCTAAAAATTGGCGTTTCTGCATGGGATTTGAGTTTTTAGTACCATGGCAGATTGTCACCCTGTAAAACTCTTGCATTTTGCAAAATATATGTTACGAATTGAAAATCAGCTTCAAAAGCTTCATAACCATAAATTTTACATGTAGTGAGACGAGACAAAACGCATTCAGAAACATGATATGAGTATTTCCAATTCTCTCTGGTTGTTGAATTCCCCCCTTGTCAATCCGAAACAAAAGAAGATTTGTAAAAATACTTCAAAAGAAATAAGGACAACTAAAATTCAATAACTATCCTTTGATGTGACAAACAAACCTTTACAATTTGAAGAGCTTGAAGTTTGGGACATTTCTGGAGCATTTTCACCACCTCACCCCAGTCATGAATGCCTTTATGATAACAATGCAGTTGAAGTTCAGTTAAGTTTCCAAACACGGGAAGTCCTTTATAATATGAATTAATTTATTCATCATGAAGAATCTTTCCGAACTGCACAACACAGTAAGAAGATACATACGGATTGTAAAAACAACCTCAATCGAACAACAGGCCTAGTATAAGAAGACTAAATCAGTATTGTAGTCCTTAAAGTTGTAAGGATTGGTCAATTTAGTCCTTCAAATTTACGAAATAAAAACTTAGTCCCTTTAACTTGAATAACATCAATCAATTTAGTCTTCTTTTCAAATGTAGCTTTAATCCACATGCTAATTACAGGAGACTATTCAAGAGAACATGTAGGTATTGTTGCATCAATTATATAATAACTAAAACGCAGATTTAATGTAATAATATAATACGGATGATAAAAGAGGATGCATGATTATCAATATATCATACCTCGTATACCCTTAGAAACTGGACGTTATAAACTGCTCTGAGTGGAACATCAAATAAACAGATTTTAGCATTGATAAACTTGGGTAAGGGTTTAAGGTACCCTCCCACTGTAACACCGGCATTTGCTTTAACAATAGCTGTACTCAAACATTCCATCAATCTTAGGTTTTTCCTTGAAACAGATTGCATACAAAAACAAGCTTTTAAGTAATGGAAGATCAACAGGACAATGGAACAAAGTGGCTATATGACGTACTTTCATCAATCTTAGAACCACAAGTGTTTTGCAGCAGAAAATGGTAGGCGCCAAAGGGATGTCTACCAATAACAGATTGAGATACTCAACACGAGGTTGTTTTGCCGCTTCAACCCGTTTGTCAAAACTGAAACAGTCAGCCTCAGCCTCCAAGAGTTTAGAACGAAACTTGAGATATAAAGATTTGAGGGTTAAGTCTTGAGAGCGTGGGGATAACATAATTGTGGCCACCATTTGGCGGAAGTGAATCCACTCCTCTGCATTGTTCATGCCATCATCGTCGACGCGGATGACAGAAAGTGAATAACATAATGGAACCCACCTCTTGGAAATAATACTGGTTCTGAAAACGTATTTGATAGGGAGAAAAGAGAGAATGTGAATTAGTATTTCGCCAGGGAAGTCATTGATCGTCGCCGACTGTGGAATGAGGAGGTTGGGGATATTTTCCATCGAGTGGGTCTGATGCTTTGAAGAGGAAATCAAATGAGTAAGTTGCGTGAATGGAGGTCAGACACACTGTGCGAGATTGTGATAGTTTACAAAGTCCGACTCTAGATGGTATTAATTTTGGATATATAAAGGATTTATGGGTAAAGCTTAAAAGTGATGTGATGCGGTTTGTAACAGAATTTGATAGAAATAGTAAACTGTCAAGAGGTTTGAACTGTACTTTAATTGTTTTAATTCCAAAGGTGGAGAGTCCACAACGGCTGAACGATTTTAGAAGGATTTCCCAGGTTGGTTGTATGTATAAAAGTTTGGCTAAAGAGTTGGCTAATCAGTTGCGGCTATTCATTTTGAAGCATCATATACGAGGCTCAGTCCGTGTCCTAATAGCAGATGAGGTGGTGGATGATGCAAGAAAAAATGATAAAAGAGTTACTGTTGTTTATGGTTAATTTCGAAAAGGTGTATGACTTGATTAATTGGAAGTATTTAGATGCGGTAATGGGTAAAATGAATTTCCCAGTTTTGTGGAGAAAATGGATCATGAAATGCATCATTTTCTATATGTTTGCATTTTTCCTATAAATACCCACTTATTCTTCACAATTCTTCATTCCGACTCACATTCTCTCCTTTTATTATCATTTTCTTTTGTTTTATACACAAGGTCAATAGAGACCTTCATAGCAGTAGCTTTGGAATGATATGAATGGTCAAACTTGGTGGACGAAAGCCTTGTTTTGGGAAGGTGATCCTTTAGTTGCTACACTTTTCCTATGTGTTATTTATGGTATTGCAGTCTTGCGGGCGATGTTCTCATGTTTTCTTCCCGAATTTATTCTTGATTTGTTTTGTGAATGTAAAAAATTCATAATTAACATTTTCCTGCTGCAGTAGACATTAGTAAAAACATTTTATAATATCCTTAATTTAAAAAAGAAAAGTAAGTCATCCATCTCTTCCTAAACCTTTCATCCGAACAAACATACTCTAATGTTAAGATAGTTTTCCACATTGCATTTTTTTCTTTTTCTCTTCATGATACTAAATCTATGCTAACTCAAAACATAAGCAAGGGTGGATCTTTGGAAGGCATTTAAAAAGTTCTCCAAAATTTGTAATCTTCTTACAATACTGTCAAAAGTCTTCTCTTTACTTCTCCAAAGTCACTCTCCTAAACAAAGTGGTTGGATTCTCCTCCTTTCCCTCCATCTCCTTTCCTCAGAAAGCATGCCTCTCCCTTACTCTCATAACTCCCAAACAAAACAAAATCAGAGATCAATCTTAATGCTAGTCAAATCAAATGAAGGAACATAAAGTTTTTCAACAATCCTCTTGTGAATAATATTAATCTCTTGTAATTGTAATACTAAAAATCATTTGATTCACATCTGAGCTTATTAAGTTATACATGACAAATACAGATGGTAATCCATATATAATTGCAGCACCAATATTTCTTATGTTTGTTTTTGCGCTACAATTGCACTAGCTGCACGCTTTCATTGAAGCCGCTATTTCTAGCTTTTGTTTTTCCACGGGGGAGTGGAAATGAAACCGGCATAATATCTGGTAGAAGTTAAACCAGGCACTCATATTTATCTACTAAATTCTATTTGATGTATTTTTGAGCTTCTCGTACAAATTTGAACAGGTAATCCAAAATTCAGTACCAAAATTGCCTTTTAGTTGCTTCTTCCTTCAGATTTCTGTCGGAATCTCCCATTTCAAGAATTTTTATCTGCTTCCTCTTGTACATGATGTTCCATGCTGTACAAAATTCAAGTATAAAATCACTTCAAACAATTATATGCATTAGATCTACATGGAGATGTAAATTTGATAAATGCAGATCTTGAAATTTCAGTTCTTTTCACAGCAAAATATTTAGGTAAATATATGACAATTGATTGACAAGGATCTTTCTGATAACATAGAACTATGATATTCTACGTTCAAAATATCTACGATTTTCTTTATCGAAAACAAATATCCATCATTTTTATTCAAGATTGTCTGGATCAAAATGTTGCCACTCATCTAATAAATCCTGGTCTCTACAAGTAGATTAGTTAGTTAGTACAATGAAGTTTGAAACAAGTTAACAGATATCTCATAAATAACTAATGCATGTGAAGCAGGGATTTGAATGTGAATTCCCAGCATTTACACAATCACACAATTCATGATTTGCACTGTCAAACTAACATAGGACGGCTCTAACTTTTGTTTTAGACCCAATTAACCAAAATCAAAATTCAAGCCTTACGATCTTTATCTGTGAACTAGGGCCATGCATTGAAACTAACAAAAAATATAACAACCTTACCACACAAGCATGCACGTCATCACATCCGCACATTAATTTCCCATTTAACATATCTACAGCTTGAAATGACCCTCCACCATCACTTCTCTGCATCAAATTTCAAATGACAGTGGATGTCAAGATACATAAGATGTCAACCTACAATAATACACAGTAGAAGATTTTACCTTGTAATAATCAACTGCAACAAAATTTGCCCAGCGATTACCAGCTGCAGCATAACAAGTAGACAGCATATTTATGAGGTCTTTTGAATTATCTTTACATGTAGCTTGTTGGATTGGAATTGTTCTAAAGTGATTTACTAAAACCAAAGATTTGCTTCTATCATTGAGTGCAGATGAATCTGCACGGTTAGGGCATTTTCCCTGAACCATTCCATCCTTCCCATCTGCATTCATAAACACAACATTACTGCAATATTAGAAACTAATCTTGATAATACCTCATAAACGCGGTACAACAAACTTGAAGTCTGAATAGAAAGAAAGAAATAACACAAATATTGAGGGTTATATCAAAGAAAGAAACATAGTGCTAGATATTCAAATGTTGCTTACATTGATTTTCAACCATATAGTTCCACTGATAAGCTATTCCTTCACTTTGTTCCTTGTTCTTGACAATGAGTCTATGATTTTTAGCAACCATGTCTTTTACTAAAGGCCAATCTTGGCCATCTTTGGGCATGCTTGAGATAGGAAACCAGTATTTCATCAATCCAGAAGCTTTGAATATATTGGTTAATCCATTTGGTGTTTCGACATAGTCTTCTAATATTAGTGTCACAATTTCTGATGGATTTGCTGTTAGAAAGTTTTCCACTTCTTTCAAAGCATTTATGGCAGGTTCCTGTTTGAAAGAGGAAGAAAAATCTTAGTTTTAACGTCTAACCACAAAATGAAAACTCTTCGAGTTTGTCTCTAAAGTTATGATAACCATAGAATATTACTTATGGACTTTGATTATCTGCCATCGTGCAATCACATACTTACTGATATGGACCATCAAATCAAGATTAGACGGTTCAAGTTCCAAATTTGTATATGGACCCAATTTACTAAAGTCAAAAGGTCAATTGTCTAATCTAGACTTGACCGTCCAGATTGCGTGACTGCATCAAATATTTGATCTGATTTTCGTATACCGAGAAATCATGATCCCTTAATAATTTTCAATTATGAGTCAGTCCTACAAGCATGTAAAATTTTGCTTATTAGAGAAAAGCTTCTAGGAAACACTTACAAATGCAGTGAACTCATGGCATTTTCCTTTAAATGAATGACACAACCATATATCGTATCTAACATAAGGGCTCGGACTCCATTCTGCATATTGAGGCATTAAAATTTGGTGTGCATTCAAGTTCATCAAAGTTGAAGATTTAATTAAAATAATGAATTAGGCTTAGTGATATCCTACATATAATTGCTGAGAGATAGTATCTTCTTGATTTGGGAAGGTAACTAGAGGAGCAGCATCAGGGATTATTGAACTTTTTTTATTTGCAAATGAGCTGTGAGTCGTCAATATAGGGGTGTAACAGTTCGGTTTGGATTGGTTTTTCCTCAAAATAATGTCCGAACCAATGAAATCTTCATCGGTTCGGTTTGGTTTGGTTTTACTATTTTTCAAAAAAGAAACCGAACCAAACTAGTTGGTTTGGTTCGGTTGATCGGTTTGCTTGAAAATACAATTAAAAAAATTCATATTTTCACAGATTTGAATTTCATGTCTACAACATACTGAAATATTTCATAGAACTTTGTTTTCCATGTTCTTTCCTTTTCAAACTACTTTGTATAATTAACATGAAAAAATTAACATGAGATGGACGATCCCATCGACGGTGAGGAACAATAGATTAGGAGACTTACGTTTAGTGTTTCTTTTTAGTAGAAACGAAATAGAGTGTGAGGGATGAGATGAGATAAGATGATGATGGGAGAAAGTGAATGAATTAAGGAGTATTTTATGTTAGACTTAATTTTGAGCTTAATCACAAGTGTGTGTGTGTGTGTGTGAGAGAGAGATGAAGGATAATATTACTAAAATGGGGAGTGAGGTTAGCATCGGTTCGGTTTATCGGTTTTTTGATCTCAAAATTAAAATCCAAGAACCAAACCAAACTATATCGGTTTTGGTTGGTTCGGTTCGGTTTAAACCGAACCAAACAAGGTCAGATATTTTTTCAGTTTGGTTCGGTTTGAATTTTCGGTTTCATCGGTTTTATCCAAACCACTTACACCCCTAGTCAGATATGCATATTTGTTGAATGGCAAGGATGTATTCTGTGCAAATGAAATTTGTTTATTGTTAGTAATTTAATTAAAAAAACGTAAAAGAAAATCATCATAACATACATATCCTTGGTTTTATATTTCTCATTCAGTTCACCATACATCAATGTTGAATATAAATAGTATATTTTCATCGATTTTGGTTAGCTTGAGGATTTTTTTTGGAATTCTCACAAATATTTTGATCAATTTATAAGCACACATAAGGAATATGTTGAGACGTTGATACCAAAAGCTTGAATGGATTTGTTGATGATGATCTAACACATCTTGACCTCTGAAACTCTACATGACAAGAGCTACAAAATAGACCTGTTAAACTGTCTCCACTGGACGAGCATTTTCCCAAGAGCTGAAAAAATGGACAACTTGTCATACCAAATATTAAAATTAAAACCGACTCTATGCATTGTGGCGTGTTATTTGAACAACCGTCTTGGAACAACTTATGTGACAACCAAAGATATACAAGACAATGTGGACATAGAGTCGTAGACACGAAAACCAAATCAACCAAAAAATGATTAAAAAATCACATTGCCTTCTATATCTTTAGTTGTGTCAAAAAATGGTTGTTCAAATAACATTTTTATTATGTATTCCAGTTTGAAAAACAAAATTGTAGTTTAAGTAAAAGTTAGGGTAAACAACCAACGGTCATCTTTAAGTAAAAGTTACAAATACATCTTTAAATCTCTCTTTTATTTGTAATTTTATAGACTAATTGACTAAAAAAAACACGCTAGAGAATCAAAATGTGTTCATAATTTCAATAAAACATATACATGACAGTGAAACCATTGAGTTCATAGAGTGACGCACCTTGTGATTTTTATCAGGAATCTCAATAGCAGTCGAGGAAGACTGTAAAAATAACCAATGACACACCCATGGAAAAATTACAGTTTTATTTTATTTTGTTTTTACTCAAAATGATAAATCTAAGGATGTCATGATTAAATATGGAATGAAATGGTCCCATGAGCTTAGCTCACTTGGTAAGGGATAATGCAAATTTATGCAGGGGTCGGAGTTCGATGACAAATAGGCCCCTTTGTTTCCCCAAAAATAAATCATAATAGTTTCTCTTATAATTTTTCTAGATCTTCTGATGACAAATTTGACAAGTGCACCAAAATGTTCAAAGTAATAAAGTAGTAAGTTATCGTCTTCACAATGATTGATGTTTTCTATTAGGCAATTGACTAAACTTATAACTAAAAATCGTAAATTGAATGGGTGTTTATTGCACATCGAGGGAACACACCTCATACGATCACGCGTGAACCACTTCGCTTACAGCCTGCTATCGAAAGTCTTTCTAGACAAGTGAATAAAGAACCAACTATTGCCAGATCTTACGTCGTGGACTCATAACACACAGACCAGCAACCCCGAGCTTGCAACACAAAGTCCGGAAGCATTAAATCCAAAACAAGGTTTGAATCGTCCGAACAGGCCGGATTTCACATACTGAAGTGCTAGGAAAAAAAAGGTATCACTTGATTACCTCAACTAGTAGCTTCGAATGCAACTGTTAAGTGTGAAATCCCTCTCTCATAGATCTAGAGGGGCCATGACATAGACGCGTCCCATGACTTCACTGAAACAACGACCCCTTAAAGTCATATGGGTCGTTCAGGCCGCATCTGATGCTTCTTTCCATATTATGCTTGCAGTTGTGTGTTTCCTACAAAGACATATGCACAAGTAAATACATAAGTACTAAATCAAAAGGATTTCTCCAGGCACGCACACATTTTATCCTTAAATTACCTACTAGTTTCACGACACTTACTGATTTTAGTGTTGGAGTGTCTTTGCAATACATTCTATATCGTCCTAAAAGAAGGCTACTGACGAAGGTCATTTAATATTATTATCCAAATATCTCAAATAGAAATCCTTTCACCAATAGTATTATACATTGTTTGGTTTGATTTGATATTTAAAACATTGTTATTATCTTTCCATTAACATTTAACACTCTCACTTTTCTCCTTGAAAAAAAAATTACTCTCACTTTTCTATTGTATTTTCAACAACCCTTCAAATTGTTCAATTAGTTGAAAAATTACGAAAATATTTGTGTTAGTTTTGTATGATTTTTAAATGGTAAATTGATATTTTTTATGATATTTAACATGTTTTTATCATTTTTTACTCTGTTTTTGATTCTTTTTAAAAACAAAATTCGCACTTATTGAAATGGAAGAAATTCTAATTGTTACTTATATATAAACATATTTTAGTATAATCCAAAACCCCATAAATATATATGTAAAATAATAGAACGCACAAATCTTTATATATAAAGAGACTTTAGTCTGCAACTTCAATTGCCCGCTCAAAAATGCAAGCATTCACATGATAGCATGGTTGTAATTTTGTAGAACTTCAAGGTTAATTTAGAAATAACAATTCATCAATCACGTGCATTCACATATATGTTTACACGTGTAATAATTACTTTTATCAAGTCTAATGCATCATAAGAGCATCTCAGAATTAAGGAACGGACAACTATATAAGGATCATATTTCTCATGTGCAACTAACGGATTCTACGTTTAAAAGAAGTAATAAAATATGTACTACTTGATCCCACTTGCAAATGAAGTAATAAATTATTTTTGTTTAATGATGTAAAGTTAGTGAGACATATTTAAGTACTTTTTATTAAAATCCTTATTAGTGCATTGTCATTAGAGTCATATAGTCCTTAATAAGTATTTTTATTAAAAAAATTATAAATAAATGATGTGTACACGTGGGGTCTATTTAACGAGTCTTATTAGTGAACTATTATTGTTTAATTTTAATGTTTGTATAAGATAAGTCATTATAGTGTTTATAATAATAAAGTGAGAAATCCACTATCTTTGAAGAATTGTGTAAGTTTGTCCACCAATAAAAAAAAAAAAAGAATGTTAACCATTACCCTTGGGGCATTGGATAAAGAGATAAAAATATAAATATAGTATTGAAAAATGGTAAAAAGTTATAAATTTAACTTTTTAAAAGTCAAAATATTGTTGAAACCAATGCAAACATGCTGTTTTTGACTTCCTTAAACATTACCCTGAGGGCAATGGTCACCCGTGCGTGGCACATGATGATACTCTAGTAATTGATAAGGTGATAAAAGTAAGAAAAATGTTAACTAGTGTCCAGGGCACTAGTTAAGGAAGCCATATATAGTATAAGTATCTTGAAACTTGTACAGTCAAAGTTTAAAAAGTATAAAAAATGATGTTTTCAATGTAGATATTTCTTTTTTTGTTTCCTTAACTAGTGCCCTTAACAAGACCTTAAAAGTAAGGGAAATGTTAACCTGTGTCTTTAGGGCATATGTTAAGACTTCCATTAATAGAAATTATGCATTGAAAATTGTGTTAATTTATTGTTAAAAAAGTTTAATATTAATTTTTTTTATTAAATTCTTATCATTATTTAAATGAAATTAATGTTTAACACCTGCCCTAAGCCAGACGTTAACACGACACTAAAAGTAACAGTAGGAGAAACCTTTTTTTTTTTTTTAATTGTCGCTGAAACCATGTTGTTTGTTGACCCATGAACCCGAAAGAAGACCAAATACCAGCAGGAATTCAAAGCTCAACAGCACAACACAGAAGTATCTATCTACCAATCGAAATATCTTTGTGCATACTCTTTCCTCTTCCCAACACCCTTGGACTCCAATCACAGTTCACAATCATGCCAACTCTCTCTAACTTCTACACCATTCAAGATGTATCCAACCACAAAACCAAAGACGATTGTTGGATCATCGTCGACGGAAAGGTACTCACTTTTTCATCAATCTCTTCTTTCTCTCTCAATTTCCTCATCTGGGTCTTTCTCGTTTGCTTTCTGCACCTCTCTTTTTAATTGTGTCATTTTGTAATTTCGTTTTAATTGCTGTTTTGTTATAACTTATAAGTAGTAATATTCTTTTCATTTTGTTTGATTATGATCCAATGTTGTTGGCTATTTTCTGTCTCTTTTAGATGATCTTTAATTTGAGGTTGTGAACACTGTCACTGGAATTCTGATGTTTTCTTTGTAATGCGTTTGGACTTGATTTGGTAGCTTTCTTATGAACACAGATTTTGAGCTTTTATTGTTGAATAAATTAAGATGTAATGTGAAAGGAAGTTATATATTTGTCCATAACAGTGTCAAAAACATGAGAATTGAGAAACATTGCTTACTATATATGAAAACTAAATTCATCTAAAAAAGTTTGTAATTACTAAGGTTTTACGTCACATGAACAAGATGTAGTGGAAGACATGGTTATGAAATATAACAATATGTTATTTATGACATGTTTCTAGTTATAGTTCCCAACTCAATAAAATTGTTCATTTGCATTTGCAATTTATTTAGGACTATCTATCATGTAAAGGCTTAAAGTCATTGTCGTTTATAAGTATATTCGCATAGAATTTGGATTCTACTCAATGCTCATGTTGCTTTTGTTGAGTTAGCTGAATTCATAGTTTTCCAATTGAGTCCACAATTTTCTACTTTTCTAAGTTCCTAAAGTTTGGATGTTCCTTTTGCGTTGCGTCCTTCTATCCATGATGCCTCTTTGCAGATCATGTAGGTTGGGTGTTTTTTTCTCTCTCACGACATCGTTACTACATCTTATATTTGCTAGGGTTCCCTCCAACTGAGAACTTTAGGTTGGACCTAGTAAATAGGGTGCTAGGCCGCCAGAAGCTAGGCAGACAGTGCTTAATATTTCTGTGGTGCTAAATCCGTGAATTAGGTTAGCTAGAAACCCTTTTATATAGGAGAAGTTTGGACTCCATGCTTCCTCCTTAAATCTTGTTTGCTTGCTCCTAAAGTGTCGCCTGTGGCCGGCTCTATCTTGCTCTATAAGTTTAGAGGATACAGAGTAATATGGATATAGGCCAAGCCCAACCATCCAGTCCAGGTTTACGCCAATTTTGGCTGCTCTTTGAGATCTCCTACGACCTAGTCTGCAGTGATATTATATCACCACGTTTTGTTGTTCATTGCTATAATTCCTATGTAGGTTACTGTTTTCTTTTACCAGTTTTGGCTATAGCTTTTGTAATTAGGCTCTGGCTTGTATAACCTTATTCATGAACAAGAAGCTGTGTTTATGGCCTGTTTGGTAGGGCTCATATTAGATGGGCAGCTTAAAAAAGGGTCTACTGATGTACCACCTGAGCAATATTTTCCTTCATGCCCTTTGCTTTTTAGGTTAGTTCCTCTCTCTCCCTCAAGTCACTATCCCTCTCCCTCTAGTACCTTCCTACCTCCACAGACAGCGTTTAGAGTTTAGAACATTCCTCTTCAGAAAATGAATATTTTTTGGACGCAAACTGTCCCTTCACCCTTTGCTGCCACTAAATATCTCAAAACCCAGAAGCTAAATCCTGGCAACTCACAAACACAACCCTCAGTATCTCTATGCCTCAGTAATGTTGTCTTCGTCGGCCTCTTCTTCATAGTCGCCTACTTCCTCCACCGTTGTTGGTGTGAGACAATACACAGTCCCATCCACATCCTCATTGCCTCTGAAAATGCTGTCCTCATTTCCATCATCGCTTCCATCACCTACTCCCTTGACTTCTTCAGCATTGGAGCCCACGCCTCGTTTCCCAACAGTCAAGGTTGTCAAACTTTAGATTCTAAGTAAAGTCGTGGCAGTGGAAGCACCATAGACCTATCTCAGTAAACTTGTAAGCCTCCCTAGTATCAAAAGTAATATTAAGAAACCTATAATCCCTGTAAAGTTTATTTGTAAAGTGAGGGATGCGCCCCAGTTATAACCACTAATCATACATGGCATTATCCCTTATGGGACTCTCAACAACCATTAAAATAATAAGAATTTATCATCGCAACTATCTAAAAATGTAAAGTTTGCAATATAAAGCAACAATATCTGAATAAATGAAAAAAATGGGAAGGGTGGATCCAAGTATGACATTGATTCAGATTCAGATTCGTATTAAATGGTATAATGAACTACAGCTATGAGCATTGGACACGGGTTGGGTTCTGGTCGTCTCATGGAGACAGTGGGAAGAGGAAAAACTTTTAAGACATTTAGGCAGTAGACACAAATTTTAATGGAAATACATCATAACTGTTCAAAGCTACATATAATTATATGATCATGATATAAAATTGTATACCGGTGCACTACTTTTCAATGCTGTTTTGGTATTGCTTGGTTCTGGTCTGACTTCACTGTTCGATTCTGTTCATATCTTATTTGCTATATTCTGGTTTTCTGATTCAAAACTTGTGTTGTAAGGCTATTGAGTCCAATATTCTATCAATGTTTTCTTCTATTGATGTCTTTTATGCCTCTCACTTCCTTTGCTTCTCTATTTGTTACGCATCTTTTTTCATTTGCCAACGCAGGTATATGATGTGACACAATATTTGGATGACCATCCTGGCGGAGATGATGTAATTCTCGATGCAACCGGTAATACTTCATATATTTTTGTTACCCTATGAACTGCATTACTAATCATGGAAAATTCATCCAATATCAAAATTCACAATCTTATTAGATCCTTGTGTTTTAATTTCAATGAAGGGAGAGATGCAACTGAGGATTTTGAAGATGCTGGCCACAGCAAAAGTGCAAGAGAACTTATGGAGAAATATTATATTGGTGAGTTTGACACGTCGTCTCCAATTTCCACCAAGAAAGGTTTTCCTGAAAAGTTCATGCAGCTGAAGAATAATCCATATTTGAGTTTTTCCGTAGCCGTAGTTGGCATTTCAGTGGTTGTTGGTTTCTTATACTTGCGGAAGAAGTAATATTTAACTACGCAAGTCTACGGTTCATTCTTTTTTAAATTGTTGCCTGTGAAAATGAAGCATTGCAACAAATTTTGCATTGCTTGAAGCATAGAAAGTATAAAAAAAAGGTGGCTTATTTATTTCAAAACTATAGTTATAAGAGAACAATTGATTGAAGCATAATGTTGCATTGGAGCATTGATTAGAGAATGATTAAAGATGTTGCTTGCAATTCATTGTTTTTTTTTTGTTTTAAAACGTAGTTCTTTTAGATTTAGTTTTTTTTATTATGATTGATTTCCAATTGACTCTTTAACTTATGTGCATCACTCTCAAACCTGAAAACTGTTGTTTTGTTTTTGTTCAATATATCCCTTCAATGATATTAAGAGATTTTTCTACATCATGAACTTCTGGCGAACTTTGGAAGAATTGTTACTTGGTACACAAAGTGAGATTTAGTTTCTCAAACCTGAGATTTTTTTTTTTAACTGACTAGAAACGGGGGTTAACAATTCTTCCACCAGATGACATCAATCTTAACATATCAAATTTAAACTAATTCTAATTTTGGATTACAAAATAAAAATAACAATGTTAAATGATAGAGCTCCGTCCAAAATTTAATCTTAATTTTTACTATGATGGAGGTTGGCTATAATCTTCATCGTACTACAAGCTAATTCTAATTCTTATTTGTTTTTAAACTGTGTCGCACAATTTATATGCAAGAAACATATAATGAACATATGGGGATATGAGATTCTCATATTTGATGAGACATGGTCCGAAAATATGTTTGTAAGTTGGGACACACTTTAAAAGTTTTGTAAGGGATTAATTGTATCTATTCCAAATTCTAAGAGTAACAAGACATCCATTTTTACTCTTTCTTTACAAGGTTAGACTGTTTTTCAAATGGAACTTCAAAATGGAACTTCGACCTTTCTACAGGGGAGAAAAATCATATTACAAACTCTCTGAAAATCATGCCACATCAACTCAGTAAACTCAATTAGGCATCTTTTAAAGGCAAAATAGTAAGAGCTTTCATAAGATTTTAAAAGTGTATTCTGAACTCATACTTCTTGTCTCAGCTTTTCCCATATGTGTGTATTCTGAACTCTCCTCTGTTCTATCTCAAGACAAGGAGCATATCATGCTGTTATATCATTAGATCTTTTAGGTTATGTTTGGATTGATTCTTTTAGGAAGTAGAATTTACCAAATTTTATCTCTTCTAGATCCTTTCCATTGTTAAAGAATAAGGATATCAATGACATGGTGCTAGACATCATCACAGCCCACAGTATGCGTACTTTTGGTGAGATTAGAATGTGCATCTAAAAAATGACTTATTCAACTTCTATTTCAGTAATAAATCAACATGCACACCAATTTTTATGCCCATTCCTTTACAACTTCACACACCTGCTTCTATGTATACCATGCATATTTAACAAAAACGTATGGGTATTTTTATCTCCCTTCCACCAAAAACAAAATCAAAATTTCTCCCCTCCATTGTATAAAACTCAGTCAGATAAATTTGAAAAAAATGAAAAAGTCGCTAGAAGGAGGGGTTGAACCTCCGACCTTGTGGTTAACAGCCACACGCTCTAACCAACTGAGCTATTCCAGCTATTTATTTGTATTCTGATAGTAATTTAATATATTCATTAATATATAATGAAAGACACGCTGTGAGAAGCCATCACTGAAGCAATCGAGAACGCAAAACATATGCTTCAATCACGACACTTTCACTTCAATTGATGGATGAATGAAACGAACGAAGAATGGCTAAAAAACTTTTGAAGCTGAATGTTGTTCCAAATAGAACAAGATCATTCTCCTCCGAAACTCCTTCTCTTTACTCATTCCTTCAACCTTGTTTATTCAAGTTTAATCTCAATCATGATAATGAACCCCAAAATCATCTCCCAACTTCACTATCCCTCACACCTCAACAACTCACCACTCTTCAAACAACTCTCCACAAATCCCTTATCACTTCTCAAACTGACGAAGCTTGGAAATCTTTCAAAACCCTCACAACTCATCATTCCTTCCCACCCAAACCACTCACTAATTCCCTTCTCACCCACTTATCCTCTCTTCCCGACAACATTCTCAATCTCAAAAGAGCTTTCGCTTCAACCCTCTTTCTCATTCAAAAATATCCCAACCTCCTTGAATTCAATACAATTCATACCATCCTTCTTTCTATGAAATCTGCCAACACTGCTGCCCCTGCTTTTTCACTTGTCAGATCAATGTTCAAGTATCGTTTCTTTATCCCTTTTCATTTCTGGGGTGCCGTGCTCGTTGATATTGCTACAAACAATAACAACCTTGCAGCTTTCTTGCCACTTTTTGAACACAACTGCAGGGTTGCTTTGGATGAGAAGCTGGACTTTATGATACCTGATGTTTCTTCTTGTAATGCTGCTCTTCAAGCCTGCTGTTTTTGTCTTCAATCGGTAACTGATGCTGACAGAGTTGTTGGAATTATGTCCAAGCTCGGTGTTAAGCCTGATGTGTTTAGTTTTGGTTTTCTTGCTTATTTATATGCACTTAAAGGGTTACAAGATAAGATAGATGAGTTAAAAGTTTTGATGCTTCACTTTGGTTACTCCAAAAACAATAAATGTTTTTATTCTAATTTGATTACTGGCTATGTTAAGGCTGGTGATTTAGTTTCTGTGGAATCGACCATTCTTAGTAGTTTGAATGATAGAGATGATGACGAGGAAGTTTGGAATTTCGATAGAGACACTTTTTGTTTAGTAGTTAAGGAATATCTTCATAAGGGAAATATCAAGGGTTTAGCTAATTTGATTATTGAAGCTCAGAAGTTGGAGTCTTCGAATGTCAAAGTTGACGAGTCTATAGGTTTTGGTATTGTGAATGCTTGTGTTAGTATTGGACTATCAGACAAAGCACACAGTATTCTTGATGAGATGAATGCTTTGGGAGGCTCTGTGGGTCTTGGGGTCTATGTACCAATCTTGAAAGCTTACTGCAAAGAGAATCGAACTGCGGAGGCTGCTCTACTGGTGACGGAGATTAGTAGTTCAGGTCTAAAGTTGGACGTGGAAACCTATGATGCTCTGATAGAAACATCCATGTCCGGTCAAGACTTTCAGTCGGTCTTTTCTTTGTTTAGGGACATGAGGGGGGCGAGGGTTCTTGATTTGAAAGGGAGTTACTTGACTATAATGACAGGTTTGATGGAGAATCATCGACCTGAATTGATGGCAGCTTTCTTAGATGAGGTGGTTGAGGATCCTCGTATTGAAGTGGGTACTCATGATTGGAATTCTATAATCCACGCTTTTTGTAAAGCTGGCAGGCTAGAAGATGCAAGAAGGACTTTCAGAAGGATGACATTCCTGCAATTCGAGCCGAATGACCAGACATACTTGTCCCTGATTAATGGATATGTTTCAGCAGAAAAATATTTTGATGTAATGATGTTGTGGAACGAGGTTAAGCGAAAGTTAGCAGGGGATGGGCCAAAGGGGATCAAATTTGACCAGAATCTGGTTGATGCATTCCTGTATGCTATGGTCAAGGGAGGTTTCTTTGATGCTGTGATGCAAGTTGTGGAGAAATCTAAAGAGATGAAAATATTTGTTGATAAGTGGAGATACAAGCAAGCATTCATGGAGACGCATAAAAAGCTCAAAGTGGCCAGGTTAAGGAAAAAGAATGTCAGAAAAATGGAAGCGCTTATTGCTTTTAAGAATTGGGCTGGCTTAAATGCATGAACTGTATGCACAGCTGAGTGACATTTTATCCATGGATTAAACCACCACTTCAGGATAAAACATGAATTCTCTCTCTCTTGCCGATGCTATCGAATCCGCTACTGTTGGTCTTACCAGTCTTGGTGGTTAGGGAAATGACAGTTGACGAAGGATTCATTTCAAAATGGGAGTTCTTTCAAGAAGCGTGCTTTGATTTCACAGATTAAGAACACTTTTTACATACTCTGATAGCAACAGAAGTTTTGTCCCGACGGGTACTCCACAATGTCCCACTCTTTTTATTACTTTTGATGTTATATAAAGCAATTATTTGACAATCTTTTTAAAAGTTTAGATAGCTAATTATTGCATTTGGGCCAAGTGCAGTCTAATCATTTTTACCATTTTGTTCTCTGTTTTCTTCCGCATTTACTCATTGATTGTCGTCCTCAGCTGTTTTCTTGTACATAGAATTGGAACTGTATGCACACATTGAATCAATAAACTTCATATGATTTGAATATTCCTGAGAAAAATATGGTTTAGAGTTGACAGCTTTATCGTCAACCATATATTAAGGATGAAGTGACATGATACACTAAAGCATATTAAATACCAGTATACCACCATACATATTAGAGTTCAATATTATACACTTAAACCATTGTTAGAAAGAACTTCTTTGCTTTCAATTTTCTCTTTCCTTGTTTTTTGCTTCCAAGGAGTTGTTTATTTTTATATCTTTATTTGTCCCTGAAGGAATAGCCCAGTGGTTTGAGTTGCGACACCGAAGGAGTTATTTGTCCCCTGCTACTAGCATTTCCTCCCCCTCTCTCACAAACTAACTACAAACATTTGCTTATAATAAAACATAAAAACTAAGCACTATATTTGAACTTGGTTAGGAGCAGGGCATTGTCCTTCACCAAAACTCATATCTTCAGGTTTAATTTTTTATTCAGCCTTGTATATTTTCAATTTCAAAGCTCAAAAACTGTTTCAAGTTAGTTCACAGTTGAGGTTTATTATACTGGATCAGTTGCAAATAGTGAGGACAGTGATTTTTCATTAATCAGTATAACATAATTGCTTAATATGAAAATGACAAAATGTGACTTTTAACCCTAAGAAAAAGAAAATGTGACTGCATAAAAAGTTAGGAATCCAGACTGAAAATCTGAAGTAGTTGAAACTGCCGCCACTTAATTATTTTGAAGCAAACAGCCTTCAGTTTACGGTGGTTGTATCCAGTATCCACAACCTCATCACCAGACTTTTCATTGTGCAACATCAAACATTTAAATTGAGATTTTGTGGTTTTGTCATGAGTATCATGTGCATGCAGGTTTATGTACAATTGGAGAGTCTATACTATTGTTTGTTCACATGATGCCACTGCTGTCAAATTTTAGCCATGGCGATGCCGTGGTGTTATAGCATTGTGGACTTTGTCCCAGCCTCCATAAGCCGCAACACCTATATATATTCGCCATGTTTTTGGACCTCCATAAGCCGTAACATCATGCTTGTATGGCAGATTTTTTTGTTGGCCTCCCTAATACACAATTGACAAAACTGTAGATGGTGACATGAGTGTGTCAATGAAATTTAAGTGTGTTTTATCTTGGAAAAGAAATTGGGAAGGAAGCGTCAACTTAAATGGAGTGGATGGTTGGCTGAGATAGAAGAGATTTAACTTGGTAGATGGAGAAATTTGAAGTGCTTCATGATGCATTGGTAGTTAGAATAAGCTTAAAATAATTTCATTATGCCTTTGCTTTTTTAGCATAATTTATTTTCTAGGCAGCATATGGATAAATGACAAAAGGAAGAATGTGAGCGAGATTAGATTATCATCTATTTAATTTAGGAACGAGCTTCATCTTTGAACTTGTACTCTTGTTCTGTGACTGCTAGTCATAAGCAAATGACTTCATTTATTCTTGTATTTATTGAATATGATGCCCAGATACAAAATAACTATTTGGTACTCTTATTCTTCATATAGGAAATGGCTTAGGTTTGACAAAGTATCCACAATCTGATGGTAATAACACTTTGTTTAAAGGAGATAAAAAAATGGATCGAAGTGCTTTTGTATTTATCAATTGCAAGACTGGTCATTGGGTTAAGAATGACGCGAGTTAAGCTTTTCTTCACTACAAAAGTGAAACTTGGCTTCCCTAGGCATGTTGGCAGGAAGGACTATTTCCTTTGCATTAGTGTGCCTTAGGAAGGCAGAGTGAACTTTTGTCGTGAAAAAAATCTCTAGCAAACATATAATTAGCCATTGTATTTACTTGTTGAAAAATATATTCTAAAATGGGTATTGGAGCTGGCTATCGTGATTTTATTTGTAAAGCAGTTCTTCTCCTTTCTCACTTTTTGTCAAACTTTTTCTTTTTTCTTATTCTTTTTTGTGTTACTTTGACAAAGGGCTTGGGTGATGTACAGGAACAAGGCAACATTTCCGTTTCACCATTTTTCCATTCAGTGTCAGAGTGGGTTACTAGGTGGATTGGTCTTCAACGGGGTTACTTGGTTGTGTTTTTAGTTTGTGGAGTTTTAACTTTAAATTTTTGTATTGCTCATTTATGTTCTTTCAAATACCGAGTCCAATTATAGAGGTTTGTTTTTTTATTGTGGAGTTTTCATGTGTTGTCTCTTTCTAGACATCATATTATCAGTGTAAATAAATTACGTTGGTTGTATTCCATTTGACTCAAATTGTTAACATTTTTTGAGATAGAGGTCTATTTTGTAGGTCTAGTGATTTTATTGTGTTTCTCAGTAAAATTTTTGTTGTGCCGATTCTACTGTACATATGTTTTCCTTAGAGCTACGAAATTGTTATTCTTTGTATAACAATGTTTATGAAGTTTGTGTCAAGGATATAAGAAAGAAGGGTCAAAGTTTTTTTTTTTGTATTTATCAATTGCAAGACCTGTCATTATGTTTAGAATGAGGTGGGTTAAGGTTTTCTTCACCAGAACAAAAGTGAAACTTTGCTTCCCTTGGCGTGTTGGTACGAAGGAATGAGCATGAGCATCTTTCAATTTTGGTACGAAGGGAAATTTTGATCAAGTCAGTGTTGCAGGCTATCCCCTCTTATGTCATGAGCATCTTTCAATTACCTGCTACGCTTATTACTGCTATTGAAAGAATGATGAATTTCTTTTGTCCATACATAAAACTCAAGGTGGTTTGGGTTTTAAAGATCTCTCGGCGTTTAATTTGGCTATGTTAGGCAAGGATGGAAATTCATGTCAGAACCCGACTCTCTTGTGTCTCACATTTTTAAAGCGCGGTACTTCCCCAACAAGTCTTACCTTACAGCAACCATCAGGCACAATCCAAGTTATGTGTGGCGAAGCATTTTCCGGGCTCGCTTTATTGTTCGCGGCAGAGCGCGTTGGAGTATTGGTTCAGGTAACAATATTCCTATCCTTAATGAACCTTGGTTGTGCAATGGTGACAGTATCGATGGGAATATAGCAGCAGTGCATTTTGTCCACCATACTTCTATTAATAGCCTTTTGGATCCATATGCGAAGCAGTGGAATGAACCTGTGGTTCGGAAGGTTTTTAGTGACAACATTGCAGTACAGATTTTAAACACTCCATTGTTTGAACAAGTGCAGCAAGATCGTTTGATTTGGAAAGCCGAAAAACACAATAATTATTCTGTTTGTAGCGCCTACCGTTTATGTGTGAACGAACTCATTGACGTGTCACGTCTTCGCAGGCCGGGCTATTGGTCTGGAATTTGGAGACTCAAAGTCCCACCAAAGGTGAAGAACTTGGTTTGGCGAATGTGTCGAGGTTGTTTGCCCACCCGGATTAGACTACATGATAAAGGGGTTCATTGTCCAACTGACTGTAAATTGCGGTTCTGGCCAGGAAGATTTTGCTCATCTGTTCTTTGCATGTCCTTTTGCGATTCAAGTATGGACAAGGGCCGGTTTATGGACTGACATTGATTTTGCTGTTGCTACTGCTCATACGGCTGAGGAGGCTATATTTTCACTTCTGCAGGACCTCTCTACTATGCGGGAAAAACACATGGTTATGTTATTATGGAGTTTGTGGAAACGCCGTAATTTAAAGATTTGGGAGGACATAACGGAGTCTTGTGCAGCTGTAATTGAACGCGCTAAAGTTCTGCTGGATGATTGGGAGTTTGCCAACGGCTTGCAAACTGATGTGCAGCCTGCACCACACGGTCTGCAGCAACAATCTGCTGCTGATGACAGTTCAGGTGCTGTTCTTGCGGCATCTGCTACTGCTGAACCGCAACAGATCAAGTGGCAGCCCTCTGCGAGTGATCGATTCAAATGTAACGTTGACGCGGCTTTTTCTATCCCCCATAATCGTACCGGTGTTGGTATTTGTCTTCAGGATGACGAAGGGACTTTTGTTCTTGCCAAAACTGTGAACTTCGAAGGTGTGTACTCTGTTGAGGTGGGAGAAGCTTTAGGTTTGCAATTCAATGGTTGAGTGATATGGACAACATTGATTTTGAAGTAGACTCAAATCACGAAAGATGCATTTACTGCTAGACGAGATGATATATCTGAGTTTGGGCATATTGTTGAAGCGTCTCGTTCTATGTTTCACTCCAAATTTTCCAACTCTCGGGTGGAGTTTGTTAGGCGACAAACCAATGTGGTAGCTCATACTCTCGCTAGAGAGGCCACATTATTAGCTAGTCCTGCAGTTTATTATGATATACCCAATTGTATTGAATCTTCAATTATAAATGAAATGTTATAAGCGCCTTGTATCGTTTTTCTCCGCCTCTTTGCGTCCAATTATACCCAATTGTATTGAATCTTCATAATTTAACCAAAATTGGAAAGTGTGTTAACTCATTGCTTCCAATTCTAATGTAAAAACAACGTAGAAGTACCATATAATTCAATTTAAGCTTTGAAATTGTTTGAATTTACCTGAACTCAGTTTAACATGCACTACATAGAGAGTATTAGTTTATAGGACCCAATTTAAAAAATTGAAATGTATTAATTATTTTTACTCCTAATAAATCTATTTTATTTTTACAACATGTGGTAATAAATACAATAAAATACAATAGTGAAATTGATCTCTTAATTCAGTTGGTATAGACAATGCATAATATATGCAAGGATCGGGGTTCAAACCCCAGAAGAAGAAAAAAAAACTAAGTATTCTATAATGATTGAAGAATGAAAAGCATCTCACCCACACTCCTTGGTGGTTGGGTAATTATTTAATTCCTAAAACAGAGGATTGGGTTTCAGTTGTTGTTAATTCCTCTAGTGGGTGAGAGACGTTTTAGTGAAATTTAGAAAAATTAAGATTAAAAATTAAATGAATGAGATAAAATGAGCTGTTTACTTGGTAAATGCCTTTTTTTATTTTTAAGGATACGTGGTAAATCCTTAATTATCCCACTTGACCTAAAATCTATATCTATCTATATCTATATCTATATACTATACATTTGAGGGTTTTTCTCAAATATATTTATGGAAATGCAATCCTCACAAGAAATGATCAACACATATGACACCTTAAAATGAGCCAAATTTTCTCATGCATTTGACATTTAATGCTATTTCAAATTGGTTTGTAACCTTTTATATTTTCTACCTTTATATTCTCACAAGAAATTTTTGTTTTTTGACAAAATATTCTCACAACATTATATATGTTAGTTATACATTTAACGTCATTTATATATGTTAGTTATTTCATGAACATTGTATACCTTTTTGACTACACAAATTATTTCTTTTAACATTAAAAAATTCAAAATTATTCATAGATGGTAGTTATTTCATGAACGTAATATACGTTTCACTACACCTATTGTTTCTTTTAAGTATAAAAATTTGGAAAAATTAATTATGTGAAATATGATTAAAAGATGATGAAATTTTAATTGTTCTATGAAATAAAAATTCAAGAAAAATGCATGCTTTATTTTCATGAATTGTATAAAAAAGTCATGAAAATAAATTCCATATAACAAATGTTTTTGTGTTCATGTCCTCGTGAGTTTATCTCAATTGGTATGGACAATGCATAAAATATGCAAGGTCCGGAGTTCAAACCCCGGCCACCACAAAAAAAAATGTTTTTGTGTACCTATAATTTTCAACACTAGACACCGGTGAATAAGTAACATTCAAAATATAATTTAAAATATAATAAATATTTGATTGAGTTTATATATGTATTTATAAAACCTCTCAACAAAAATGTATCAGTAAAAAAATATTAAATTTCTCAATAACAATTATCAATTTTTTATACGTTAAAAGTATGTTTATAAATAATTTTTTATGAAAAAATCCTCTTTAAAAAATGAGAAAAACTAAAATAATTATTTTATTCAAATTTTATGTTTCACTAAATACAAACATTAAAAATTATTTACGAAAATTCTCTCAAAAATAAATGAATGAAAATAATTAAGACTTAATGAATTTGATAAATACTAAATTGAGACCCTTAATTAAAGGGATAAAAGTTAAGCGGTTTTCTAACTAATAAATGGAATAAACAAATACAAACGTTTTTGTAAGAAATAAATTAAAGGGATAAAAGCCCAATCATTCGTGTGAGTTTCAGTTCAAGATTCCAACTACTTATTTCTTAACTCAAATCAGACGAATTATCCAAACCCCCACCTTCCACACAGACACACGCACGCATGCACGCGCGCATACACACACTATTTTGTCAAAACAGTGTTGCGTACTCTTCACAAGTGAAACTCTCCTAGGATTAATGGTGCACTCAGTGTACCAACTAAAACATTGTGGCGGCCAAATGTAGGTGTCAGTGGTGGCACAAGAAGATAGTGCCACCAGGGCTAGCACGAGAAAGATAGTTCTGATTGCTTTTGCTTTTGCCGTTGTGATTTTCTTTCTTTCTTTGTTTGTTTCAACTTTCAATTGTGATTTTCTTCATTAAGCACTCTCTCTAGTACTTCATAAATAAAAAATCTCTCAACAATAATATATCGGTAAAAAAATATTTAAATTTCTCAATAAGAATTATCGATTTTTTTTAACGTTAAAAGTATATTTTTAAATAATTTTTATGAAAAAATCCTTTTTAAAAAATGAGACAGACTAAAATAATTATTTTTATTCAAATTTTATGTTTCACTAAATACAAACATTAAGCAATTATTTACGAAAATTCTTTATAAAGTAGATGAATGAAAATAATTAAGACTTAATGAATTTGATAAACACTAAATTGTGACCCTTAATTAAAGGGATAAAAGTTAAGTGGTTTTCTAACTAATAAATGGAATAAAAAAATACAAACGTTTTTGTAAGAAATAAATTAAAGGGATAAAAGTTCAGCCATTCGTGCGAGTTTCAGTTTAGGACCTTCAACTACTTATTTCTTAGTTCAAATCAGATGAGTTATCTAAACCTCCACCCTCCATACAGACGCACGCACGTTCACATGCACACACCATTTTGTCAAATAAAATTTTATATATTAATTTATTTTATATTTAAGCTGACTTATATGCCAAATAACTTAAATACTCACTAACTTTATGTAACATGTACTTCAAATTAATTAATTTTCAATTCAATTTAAAATAATATTTTTTTATTAAATTTTTATAAGTATATTAATTCCCTATGTTTGAGTATCATACTAGTTCTCCTTAATTTGTGAAATAAAAATTATCTACGACAAACCCAAAATTGATGTATTATACGGACGAGTATTAGTTTATAGGACCCGATTTAAAATATTGAAAAGTATTAATTAGTTTTAATCTTAATCATATACTATGTTAAATCTATTTTTTAATTTTACAACCGGTAATAAATACAATACAATAGAGTCTTGTACATATAACTTAGTTGGTAGCAACCAGCAACCATCTATAAATTGAGGTGGGAATGACATGCAAATATTGATACTTGGATAATAATAAGAGAAATGATATTTGTACAACCATTTTAAAAAATATGTTTTACTACCAAGAAGCGAGGCATGTGAATTATACTGCATATCCCACACCGCCGATGCCCCACTTCCACAAAAAACATAGCAAAAGTAATTGAAATATTAATCTAACAACTAATTACTAAAATTTGTCATTAAATAAAAAAATAAAAGTAATTGTTTTGATCCCTCCAACCAAATAATATTTGCACTAGAAATATATTATATTAACATTAAAAACATTACTCTTATTTTCTATGTCAAATTCACCGATCACACACTATACATAGAGTATTAGTTTATAAGACTCATTTATAAACATCAACAACAACCAATCTTTATCTCACTAAGTCTGATCGAGATCAAATTACGCTATAATGTTCTATCATAAACCATATTTGAATTCAACTAATTATTATTTTTTTTAAAAAAAGATTCAACTAATTATTCTCTAAATTATTTCTAATGGCTTCTCTTATAAGACCCATTTATAAAATTGAAATCTATTAATTAATTTTTACTCCAAATCATATATTTTATTTTTACAGCAAGTGGTAATAAATACTATACAAAAATGAAATTGATTATCTCTTTAAGCTAGTCAAACTAAGAATTCTATAATCGAAGAATGAATAGCAATTAGACTAAAAAATATTAGCAGAGCAATTAATAACAACTGAAAACTTATTCTCTGTTTGCATATGTTTGAAATCTAGCACATAAGCTTACTTTTTTTTTTTTTTTTTAGGTTGAGGAAGTTAGAAAAATCTCTTGAATTAATTAGGACACTATAGTTCTAAAAAAGAGAATGGTGGTTTGGGGGATCGGAGGTAAAAATAATTTAGTTTTGCTTTGCTCGGAAAATGGTGTTGGAGGATGAAAGTGGAGAATAGAAGTTTGTGGTATAGAGTTTTAGTGGCGAGGTATGGAGAGGTGGGAGGTAGTATAGCGGAAGGAGGGAGTTTAATTCAATTTGGTGCAATAATTTGATCACTATTAAGCGAGGGACTGGTGTTGGAGTGGGTATGTGGATTGATGACAACATTGATAGAGTTGTAGGCGATGATAATAATACTCTTTTTTTGCTGGGATCCTTGAATTGACGGTGTGGTGCTGAAAAATACTTTTAGACGCCTTTTTGATTTATCCATTAATAAAATGGCAACGGTGGCTGAAATGTATGCTCTTGGATGGGGGGAAGGAGGGGGATGCTTGGCGATGGAGGCGTATGTTATTAGCGTGGGAGGAGGAATAGGCATGTGAGGAGCAGGCGTAGGTTACAATGTTACAAGTGCCTATCATTACTTGATTTCAACGCTCAATGTTGGGGAGGCGGATCACCCTGAATCAATTTGAAACAAGGAGGTCCCTCTCAAGGCCAGCTTGTTTGCTTGGCATCTGTTTCAGAATCGGTTACCAATAATGGACAACTTATCAAGGAGACACATTCTTCAACATAGTGTTCAACCTTGTGTGGGTGGGTGCAGTTTGATGGAAGACCTTGATCACTTATTCTTGTCTTGTGACTATTTTGGCAAAATATGGGATGCCATTTTGCATTGGCTTGCCTTGGCTTCATAATGGTTCAACCAGCGCAAGTAGCAGATCATTTTCACTAATTTAAAACTCTAGACGGCTTTTTTAAAAGTGTCCATATTGTTTTTAATCTCATTTAGCTCTCTTGTGTGTTAAACCATTGCAATTCTTTCATATTTATGTAAGCTGTTGAAGTATGCACTTACAAAAGTATGGACAAGAAATCTAATACAATGGGAGTTATAAAACAAAGTTGAAGAATTTCTTAGAATTTAATATACTAATAGAAGGGCCAATATCACGTACAGAAAGTTGGAGTATGTACTGTTCTATGAATCACCAGACACACAATTAAAGAATTAATTGTAGTTGATGAAAATGGATGAGTTGGGAAGCATAGATCCATGGTAACTATTGCAAATTGCAATTGGTGTTAATCCCATGGCAACAATTAAATATATTGTATTGATATAGTGTGTTGTTATTTATGCAAGTGAAAACTTATGATACAATATTATTTTTTTTATATTGGTTAAAAATAATAGAGAAAAAGTGGAAGAGAGAAAATAAAAATATAAAAAAGAGTTGTCAAAATGTTATTCAAAATAGTTGTACAACTATTATTAAAAAAAAATATCATTTATCTTTACCATTAGCGTAGAATATATTCAAATATAGGAACTTATGTGTTTCACATAAAAGATGAAATTGGCTTTTTCGTTCCTACCAAATTTTATTTTTCATTTCCATAGAAAAAAGAAATTACACTTTCAGGTCATGAGAGTGAGAGTGACACCTTTGTTTTTAGAGTTGTGTTATTTGAATATCTATTTATTTGACATCAAATGTGACAACCATATTTTTACAAAGAAATATATATATATTGGTACGAAAACCAAAGCAATAGAGAGATAAAATGAAAATAGAATGTGAATACGAAAAATAAAGTTGCCACAAAAATCGTTATAAAATAGTTAAACAAATATAATTTCTCTTGTTTTTATATCATTTCTCTTGTTTTTATTCCCACCAAATATTCCTATAGAAGACTATACTAGTCTCTCTTCGCTCTCTCTCTTAACCTTTCAACAAACAAATTTTCTCTATTTTAGATTTTTTTTTTTGAATTTTTTTTCTTCTCTATTTAAGATATATGCATATACAGTGTGGTGTGTAATTAATCACGCTTAAACATACAGCATATATGGGGAAATCCAAATTTGTCTTGTTAGAATTTCTACTGATATGTACAATTCTACAAAGGGCATGCTCACATGGAGATCACCCACTGTCAAAAGTTGCTATTCACAACGCAACATTATCCCTTCTTCACCTTGCTCACATAAAAGCATCTCCATCACTTCTTGGACTACAAGTAAGTAAGTTTCAACATTTTTTGTAACTTCTTGCATTTTTTTCTTATTGATGATCCAAGTTTATTTCATTCTTTTGTAGGGTCAAACTTCAGAATGGGTAACTGTAGAATACACTTCTCCAATTCCTTCAATCGATGATTGGATTGGGGTGTTCTCTCCTGCTAACTTTAGGTCAAATTCAAAATCTATACATATCTATTGTTCGGCCAGAAAAACTGGCACCACAATTATAGTGCACCATAGCATAGAGGAATTTGAAAAAATCACTATTGTTCCACGATACAATACTTAGTACAAAATGTTGTCAAATAACTGCTTATGCGCCGCTAATGTAGCAGAATTTTTTAAAATATAGTTATTTTTCGTGAGCCGGCCCCAATTAGGGGATAAGGCTTGATTCTTGTTATAGACTTATAGTCATTTTTCACGGTCTGCCATCGACAACACTGCAATCAAACTTAGATTTACTTTTCAGCTCACCAACGAATGTTTTTCGTGTTGTGTATTTCAGTGCTTCTACATGTCCAAAAGAAAATGGTAGGGTTTATCCACCATTATTGTGTTCTGCACCCATTAAGGTATATGTCTGAATGTAACCACTAACCTGAACTAAATTCTTTTAATGAACTTACCAAAATCATTTCTATTAGTTTCTTTTCTGAAACCTTAATGAAGTGAAACTAGGAAAGTTAAGATAAAAAGAAATGAAGTGATGATCTAATTACGTGTCTTCCATTGTGCAGTTTCAAAATGCAAGTTACTTAAATCCTCAATACAAAACAACTGGAAAAGGGTTTCTGAAGCTCCAGCTTATTAATCAGAGATCAGATTTCTCATTTGCACTGTTTTCTGGGGGTCTATCAAATGTAAGACCATTATATGCTTGAGCTATCTTTACCAAGTTTAATGCTGTATGATTCTGTCACAAATTTTTTCCCTTTAATTTATTTGTATGATATTCCCCTTTGTGATGATATCCCCTTTAATTTATTGTTTTTAACATATTCAAGGTATGTTGTAGATTGTAGTAGGTGATTGTTGGATATTGTGGTGCCAACCTTGTTGGGATGATATTCCCCTTTGTGATACTTTCACATGTCTTTTGCTTAAAAAGAGAAGAAAAATATATGCATAACCATAGAACAAAAACCAACTGTTAATACCGCCTTATTTACTTTGGAATCCTGGTATTATGGCTTACATTCATTTCTTTTGGATTTTTTCGTAAATTTGAATGATAATCGGATCCTCTGATAAGTAATTTGGATCAGATTCTGCAATTCTACAAATTTAGTAATGCTTTAAATTCTTTCAGAAGCTTCTAATTTTCACTTCTATCATAATATAGATAAACACAATCTCTTATTTGTTTCTATTTACCTATTGATAGCCAAAGCTAGTGGCAGTGTCGAATAAAATAGCTTTTGCAAATCCAAATGCACCAGTTTACCCTCGTCTGGCACTAGGGAAGTCATGGAATGAGGTATGTTCAACTTCTTCTGTCCTAGACTGGATACAATTTGCATTTTATATATTCCATTTACTGCTTTTACTGTAAATGATTCTTTCATTTTATCATTTAAAATAGATGACTGTAACATGGACAAGTGGATATGGGATTAGTGATGCTGAACCTTTTGTTGAATGGGGTCCAAAAGGAGGGGATCATATACATTCACCTGCTGGGACACTGACTTTCACTCGTGATAGCTTATGTGGTAAGTAAGCCAAGTCTTACCTTTGAATTTATACAGTTGAGATATATCTTGTAATTGTAGTTTTTGTATTAAGGCCCTTTTGAATAAACAATTTTGTTAAGCACTTATCATAGAAGTGCTGATATAAAAGCTACTTGTATAACAAAGATGAAATAAATTTAAAGTGTAGGAGGAAAGATGTTTCATCTCTAACAACTCATAACTTCCTTGACAATAGAACAAATGGAATTGAAGCATATTACTATATGCAATATTTTTCTATCATAAATGGAATTTGAGTTATTTGTTGTCATACTATTTTGTCTCAAAGCTCCAGATGGTCAAACGGTGTTTATCATTATGTGTCAAACCTCTATCCTTTCAAGTGAAAGTTTATAAAAATGGACATCAACAATGACACGAATACAGGATATGACAAGGATATAAAAATGGTAACACAAAAGAGTTTGATGGTTACATAACATGTTGAATTTTTCTGATATTGGTATGACAAATTTGTCTATGTTTCACATATCCTTGAGAAAGTTCTTTGGCTACCAATAGGATCGATTTTTCACAACATGTTGTGTTTAGTGGAACTTCTTTCCAACAGAGCTGCTCATTCATTACTCACACTATAAATTTATGAATAGGTCCACCAGCCAGATCAGTAGGATGGCGTGACCCTGGATACATACATACTAGTTATCTGAAAGAACTGTGGCCCAACAGAATGTATGTTGTTCTAACTTGCAATATCCTAATTGTACGCATTTTTTTATTCTATTATATTATTTTCAATGAAGATGCCAACAACTATACATAAATCTTATATTCTAATTTTGTTTTATCATTGATTACCTTTCTCATTAAATTTGTGAGAACTTCATTCTGAAGTCATCCTTTTTTTTCTCTGATACTGTTCTATATATAGGGCAAATCCACTTAGTTGGATAAGGCTTTACTGTTACTCTTTTAGTTTTTGTTGTACTGTCATTGTCTACTATAGGTTTCATCTAGACCTTAAGAAAAGTTTGAAAAATAAATAGTATTGTTATTGATTACCCAAGTCAAATAAAATATATGGTATGGTCATCTTTTCAGTTTAAAATTAATGAGACTGTTGTGAATTATGATTATGTCATCATATATGTTTAATTAAACAGAATCGATGTTCATTGTGCTTTCTGTGAATTATGAAGATATGAATATAAGATAGGACACAAACTCAAGAATGGAACATTCATTTGGAGTGAACAGTATCAGTTTAGAGCAGCTCCTTTTCCTGGGCAGAAGTCTTTACAACGTGTAGTCATATTTGGCGATATGGGGAAGGTTTGAGCTTTGAACTGTTATGAATAATGCAAATGCATATATTAATTAGATGGATAATGGATTGCATCTGTTTTAGTGCCTTTGTTTAAACATGCTTATGAGATTTCTAATATCCTGGATGTAGGAGGAAGTTGATGGTTCCAATGAATATAACAATTTTCAGCATGGTTCAATTAACACTACCAAGCACATTATACAGGACTTAGAAAACATTGACATGGTTTTTCATATTGGAGATATAAGTTATGCAAATGGATATCTTTCTCAGTGGGATCAATTTACAGCACAGGTGGAGCCTATTGCGTCAATTGTGCCTTACATGATTGCAAGGTTTTCTCTATGGCATACCCTAAAAATTAGTCAAGGAAGTGCCTTTTCTTTTTAATTACAACCTGAAATTCTTATATTGCTGCTTTCTAGTGGGAACCATGAGCGCGACTGGCCTGGGTCAGGATCTTTTTATGGGAACATGGATTCTGGAGGAGAATGTGGTGTGTTGGCTGAGACTATGTTCTACGTCCCTGCTTCAAACAGGGCTAAATTCTGGTACGGTCAACACTATTTTATTTTATTTCCTTTCAGGGAAAAGGTTACCTTCTAATGGGTTTATAGATTTTCCATGATTTGAGCACAACCAACATGATTTACTACGAAAAGAAAATTCATATAACATAAAATGAAGGATATTGAAGAATGATGTTCATTGCACATAAGTTAGTTAGGAATAAGGACTTCATTTAAAAAGGAAGATAAAATAATAGCCAAATTAGTTTAAATATAGGGTCAGTAACGAGTTTTCTGGATTCAACGCTGTCATGAGTTATTGAACAAACATCACATTGGAGTTCAGGGATACCTATTAACAATGGTAAGAAGATATATGACTACTACCTTTCACTAGAATCATCACACAAAAGGAAAGCATTAATAATTAATATGATTGAATAGTGAAACTTCCACTGTGAATTGATGCTGCGTTGATTT